>PDWI01009677.1_pt1 | contig 10993 bp, 7 predicted proteins | sample 1430891 | NCBI WGS metagenome assembly PDWI01 (sample SAMN01162508, study PRJNA174530) | Oral metagenome, whole genome shotgun sequencing project. | biome: Marine environment; feature: Marine mammal; material: Swab sample of the gingival sulcus; isolation source: swab sample of gingival sulcus... | reverse complement strand
AGAGTTGTTTCCTTCGATAGAGCTATTACCTCTTAATAATATTTTAGAAGCACTACCTGCTCCACCGGCATTAGGTGTAATAATAAGACCGGCAGACTTACCTTGCAACGAATTAATAAAGTTTGCATCCTTAGCACGTGTAAGTTCTTTATTAGAAATGGTTTGTGTAGCATAAGTAAGCGATTTCGCTTTTCTCTGAATACCCATTGCAGTTACAACAACTTCTTCGATATTTTTCACATCGGGAGCTAAAGCTACATCTATTTTTGTTTTGTTATTTACAGGTACTTTTTTAGTTGCATAACCAATAAATGAGAAAACAAGTGTTTCATTAGAATTTACTTTTATAGAATATTTACCGTCAAAATCGGTAATTGTTCCTTTTGTAGTTCCTTCTATAGAAACAGATACACCGGGTAAAGATAATTTTTTCTCATCTACAACCACCCCCGTAACTGTTATTGAAGCTTGTTGAGAATTAAAAGCTGTTTTATCAAATAAATTAATAGAATTATTTTTAACCTTAAATCCAATATTTAAGTCTGAAAATAATTTCTTTAATAATTCTTCAATACTAACATTCTTAACATCAATATTAACTTTTTGTTTTACATCTACATAGCTATCACTATAAGCTATTTTGTAGTCACTATTTTCTTCGATATAAGAAAATATTTCTAGTAATGTAACCTTATTTCCCATATAGGTAAATAAAGTATTTTGAGCTGTTATAGTTTCGCAAAACAATGCAAAAACTATAAGGATTGAATAAAAAACTTTCATTTAAAAATTTACATTAAAATTATTACTTAACAAATATTATATTATTATTACTTATTATTTCTACAGGTATAATACTTTTTATAATATCAAGAGATTCTTTTAATTCCCCTTTCTCTGCATAGAAAGTAACTCTGGTATCATTAAATTGTTCATTTAAAACTATATTACAATCGTATCTTCTACTTAATTCTTTTACAACATCTTTCAGCGGAGCATTATAAAACATATCACGACCATTATGCCAAGCAGAGTATATTTTACTATTATTAATTTTTTGCTTATGCAACACATGATTAGCATCACAAATTATTCTATCTCCGGGATGCATTATTATTTTATCATTATTAAAAATATCTTCTAATTCCACTTCACCTTCTTCAAGAACAATAGATGATTCTTTATCTTCGGGATATGATTTAACGGTAAATGTTGTTCCTAACACTTTAACTCTAAAATCTCTTACATTTACAATAAATGGTTTATCCTGATTTTTAGCTACTTTAAAATAAGCCTGTCCCTTAAGGTCTACACTACGAGTATTTTTACCATATTCAGTGGTGTGGGATAATTTTGATTCGGAATTAAGCCAAACAATAGTACTATCGGGTAAAATAACAGAAGAAACATTTCCTTTGTCGGCAAAAATTGTAGTGGTTAAATTATTTGTTTTATTAAAAATTACATATCCTACAAACGAAATAAACAAAAATAATATAATAATAGAAGCATATTTATAAAATAAGTTATATCTAATTAATTTATTATTTTTTGAAACTTGATTATCTAACAAATAAGACTGAAACTTATCAAAATTACATTTAAAATTACCATCATTCTCGTTCTTATTTATAGAGTTAACCCACTCTTTTTCAACAGACCGAAAATATTCATATCCCTCAGGTTTTCTGATATATTTTAACAAACTTAACTTTTCTTTATCAGTAGCTTCGTCTCTAAAATAATTCTGTATAATATCCTTCATGTTATAATTATTTATAAAAAGTACAATATTTTATAAAAAATCCCTACCTTTGTATTAAACTTTTTTCATACCTCTAAATCCTAATTTTTAAAGTAATACTATTGTCTATAAAAAAAACAATTAAATGGTAGACGAAATTTTTAATAAAAAATTAAAAAACGGGGATACAACAGCATACAATATTCTATTTAAAGAATTATATCCCAGATTATTGGGCTATTGTAAATTATTTATTAATGATAAATACAAAAGCGAAGATTTGGTGCAAGAATGTTTTGAAAATTTATGGAATAATAAAAATAATATTGACATAAATAAATCTGTTGGTAGTTTACTTTTTGTTTCTTTAAGAAATAAATGTTTTAATTTTCTCAAACAAGAAAAAAAAATGTATAATATTAAAGGAGTAGAAGAAATTAATATTAACGAATTAGAACATTTGTATCAAATAGACTTTCTGGAAAAAGAAGAAATAACATTAGAAGAACAATTATACAAAGAATTAAACGAAGCTATAAATAAACTACCCGAAAAAAGAAAAATAGTATTTACCAAATGTAAGATTCAAGGCATTAAACAAAAAGATGTTGCCAAAGAACTAAATATCAGCATAAAAGCCGTTGAAAAACACATATCTTCCGCAAAAAAACAATTAAAAGAATTATTAAAAGTTACTCTTCTATTTTTCTTTTAATATAGAACCAAAAAAAGTTTTTTTGTTATGAAAAGCACAAACAAAATATAATATCGTATATCTAAAATAAATTTACACAAAAAAACTCCGACAAAATAAATTGACGGAGTTAATTTTAAAATTTATTTAAAAATTATTTTACAATAACTTTTTGTACATAATCATTAACTTTAACAATGTAGATGCCAGGTTGTAGAGGCATATCATTGTTTATTTGTTGACCATTGATATTATATACTACAAAGTTTGTAGCACCTTCAACAACAATATTATAATTTTCTACATATACATTATACTTACTTGCTTTAAGATTTTTTACATCTGTAAGTTTACCTTCGTTAACAAATTCAATATACCAGAATGAACCTGTAGAAGTGTCTGTCCAACTTACTACACACTGAGTAGATTTTTCAGCATGTAAAGGATTATTTTCTGCTCCTCCGTTTTCATTATCATCTCTACCATTAGGATCTAAAATAAATGAATATATATCATATTTATTACTAGGAGCACGTAATACTTTGAAAGTAAAGTTAGCGTCTGCCACTCTAGTTCCTTGCAAGCTAATAAATTTACTATTATCAGAGTCAAGAGCACCTTTAGAACCAATAGCAAATAAATTTTCACTATTTTTTTCAAAGTAGAATAACTGTGCATCAGGATAATTTTCATCTTTTGGTTCAAAAGAAAAATTAGTTTGTGATTTATCACTTGAATTTTCATTAGAAGACATTACTTTTTCAGGATAATTATAACTTCTTATTGTGAAATAAGCTTTTAAAGTATTATCTTTAGCTAATAATGAAGCATCATCGATATGTTGTTTAGATTTGAATGTATCAAATGCTGTATTTAAAGCAACAATTCCTTCTTCTATCTCTTCAGTAGTAAGTGTTTTTGCATCTTTAGCTTCTTCTGCCTTAATTACAGCATCAAAAGCTGTTTTAGCTCCTGCTTCAAATTGTCCAAAGTAATCACCTTCTACATATAATTCAGAATCAACAATAGCCCTTAATTTTTTAATTAAATCTATATATGAACCAACTCTTGTACTTGCTAGTGATTTAACAATCCACATAGAAGCACTTCCTGTTGTTCCCGGCCAAGTAACTAATTTTTTACCAACTTGTTGAGCATGAAGAGGAGAAAAATCATTTCCTTCTTCATCTTGACCTACTCCTGTTATATTTAAAGAGTAAAAATCTTCTAATAAAGAAATTTTAAATTCTTCGGGTGTTTCAGTAGATGTAGCACCTCTAGAAATAGCCCAAGTAGGATTTGCTTTGTTTATAATTTTTACATTATTATCTTCACCTTTTTCAAATCTCCATAATTGAGGATCAGTATCTGAAGCATCTATCTCTGCCCATTTTAAATTATCACCTAACTCACAATCTTTAGAGGTAATAGCAGAACCATAAGAGTATTGTTTAGCTCCGTTGTTATTGTAATTATTTATAATATAAAACCATTTAGGCTCGTCTTCTGTACTACATAATTGATCTAAATCAAAATTTATAGCCTCTTTGTATTCAGCAAGAGCTTGCTTTAAAGCATCTAATTGTTCTATTATTCCGGATCCTGAAGTAATAGCAGCTTCAGCTTTAGTAATAGCTTCTCCTAAAGTATTTTTAGCTTCTTGAGAATATTCTCCAAAATAACTTCCAAGAGGAGTATTTTCTTTTATACTTTTAGCTTTATCAATAGTATTTTTTAATAAATCAGTAGTAGTTAAGAATTCCCAACAAGATGCAATATCTTTTTCGGTATAATTCATTAATTTTTCTCCATTACCAGCTAAATGTAAAACATTTTCAGGCTCATTAATAGGTCCTCCATATATACGCCAAGCAGTATTGTTTAAGTTTGGAATATATACAGGGTTAATATTTAGTTCAGAACCATCATCTGTACCAATTAAATGATCATCTTCTTCACTTACTTTATCCCAACTAATTTTAACTCCATTCTTGTTTACTAAAACAAAGTTATCTCCTGATGCAACAACTTTCCAATAACAACTTTCATCTAATTCGGTTTTTGTAGTTAAAGGATTATCAGATTCTCCTGCTGCTAATAATTTGTTTGCTCTCTTATCTTTTCCTGAGTTACGAATAATATACCAAGTAGTAGTAGCATTATCACTTACAGATAATTTTTGATCTTCTTTTGCTTCTATAAATCTCCAAATAGAGGCAACATCAGTATTGTGATAATCAAAAATTAATTTAAAAAATCCATTATTAGTTTGATGAACTACAGATCTTAAAGTATTTCCTACGTAATATTCCAATATAAATCCCGTAGCTGTATTATGAGAAGCTTCTTTTAAAGTCCATTCTGTAAACTCATCTTCTGTTAAAGTTACATTGGATTGAAGATAATATTCAGTATCATCTATTTTACATACTAATCCGTATTTATTAGCATCTTCATCTTTAACAATCTTCCATTTTGTTAATTCTGTTCCATCCCAATTCGATTTCCCTACAGCAACATCATCTGCTTCGTTAAAAGACATAGCTAAAAAAGAACGAGGTTTATTTGGATCCTGATTTTTAACAATGTACCAATATTCATTGTCATCAGTACTAATTTTTGGCATATCTTGTGAATATGCATTAATTAAAGCAGCAAAAAATACTGCTAAAAAAAGATAACATTTTGTCATAATAATAAAATTTAAATTTAACAATTAATATATAAACTCTAACGTTTTAACATTAAAACATTAGAAAAATCATTCGTTTTGTTTATTAAAATCTACTGAATATATTTTACCATTTATTTTTAATTTAATAGTATATACTCCTTCTTCGAAATAATGAGTTGGAATAGTTGTTTTATTATCTTTAATAAATCCCTTAAAAAGTTCTTTTTCATTCGAATCATATATAGTATAATCTATTTTTCCTTCAAACGAAAAACAATTAATTTTTAAATAATCAATTACCGGATTAGGGCTAATAGTTATATATGCATTATTTGAAGATAAAAAATTATTTTCAGCATTTTTTTGAATAGAAATATTTGAGAAAATAGTTTTATTCGTATTTTGTTTTGCTGCATTTATAACTCCCAATCCATTGTAAAAGCAATTTTCTATAGATTTATCCTTAATTTTACCTATTAAATTATAATTTTCTAAAGAATTATTTTTATAATATAACTCCCAGTTACCATAAACATCATTTATTATTTTAATATTTACATAATTAATAACACTGTTATTAACAATATCTCTTTTGCCACTAATTAATGTATAATCTATATTGTTAAAATGTTTTTGTAGTGATATTGTCCCTTTTTTATCACCTATAGATACAAAATAATAATTACCTTTAGAGTTAGATTTATCTGTACTAGCAAGTATAATATAAGGATAATTTTTATAACTAGGTTTATAATTCATTGTAATTTTATATTCCCATGTTGAATTAAATAAATTATCTGTTCTTTTGTAAATATATTTATTACCTATATTATTACTAGAATCGAATATTATTTTATTAGTAAATTTACTTATCTGAAAACTTTTAACATCTCCCTTCCATAAATTTTCTTCAAAAAAAATTACATTCGAACTTTGAGCATTAAAAATCAAACATTTACTAACAATAGATAGCAATATAGTTAATTTTCTCATTTTTTATTTACATGCAAATAATTAATTAAAGCACAAGTATACTAAAAAAAACATTAGTTGCAAAATTTTATCATATTTTTAAATCTGCGCTTTTTACATTTATTTAATTTATTGCTAAAAACTTTACTTATACTAATATAAAACCTTTTATCTTTAAAAAAGTTTTTTTATAAAATTAATAATCAACATATTAAACCTTACTTTAACACTAACAATACTTTCATAAAATTATAATATATATTTACTTATCAGATGTAAAATTTATGTTAATAATTATTATAAGTTACTTCTTTGAGTTTATTCATTTATTTATTTTTTTTATTTTTGTAACACTAAAAATATGTAAGAGTTTTCATATTATAACAAGTACAAATGTACATTAATAAATATTCTTGCAAATTTTATGTAATACCTGAAAAATTAAAATAAGTGGATATATCATATTTTTTACCAAACTGTTATTTTGATTACATTTTGATAAGTGTAATGTTTATTACGTTTATAATCAGAATAATATATATATCATATTTCGATAAATATTTATTAAAAAGAATAAAACAACAATCAAAATCAAATTTCTCATTTACATACCCTGACATATCGGTAATAATATGTGCTAAAAACGAAAGTGTTAATTTAACACATAATTTACCATATATTTTGAATCAAAACTACCCCGGTAATTTTGAAGTTATTGTAGTAAATGATTCATCTACAGATGATACTGAATACATTTTATTAAATCTAAAGAAAAAATATAATAAATTAAATTATGTAAAAACAAATTCTTATAATAAAATTCTTAAAGGTAAAAAATTAGCATTAAGTATTGGCATTAAGGCTGCAAAATATGACCGATTTATTATGACTGATGCAGATTGCATTCCTGCCGGTAATGAATGGTTAAAGCTTATGAGCCAAGGATTTGCAAACAACAAACAAATTGTATTAGGTGTTGGTTTATATAAACCTTCATCAGGATTTATAAATGCATGGCAACGATACGACACATACAAAATAGCTACTTTGTATTTAGCTTTTGCCATCAGAGGAATACCATATATGGGTGTAGGACGTAATATCGGATACACACGCAAATTATATAACAAAGTTGGAGGATTTGTTTCTCATGCTAATTTATTATCCGGAGATGATGATTTATTTGTTAGAGATGCAGCAGATAAAAATAATGTTTCAATTGTTACAAATCCTAATTCATTTACATTTTCAGATAGCTGTAAAACTTTTAAAAGTTGGAGAATACAGAAAAAAAGACATCTGTCTACATCCCCTATTTACAAACTTAAAATAAAAATATTATTAAGTCTGGAAACATTATCAATTCAAATATTTACAATATTGTCAATAATATCTATTTTTTTTATTAAATTTGCGCCCATATCAATTTTATTGATATTTACATTAAACGCTTATCAATATAATATTCATAAAAACATTATGAATATATGGAATGAAAAGTATAATATTTACCTTGGAGTTATATTTAGAATTTTTATCCCTATTGTGATTGGTTTTTTAATGTTTAACAAAAATAAAAGAGGTGAAAGAAAATGGAATTGAACCAAAATTTATCCGATAAAGGCAAAGAAGATTATGCATTGGTTAAACTTGCTTTAGATGGAGACCAAAGAGCATTTGCTAAATTAATGGAAAGATATCGTGATTCACTTTATTTTATGCTTTTTAAAATGGTAAATAATAAAAGTGATGCTGATGATTTAACAATTGAAGCATTTGGTAAAGCATTTAAATTTTTAGACCAATACACGCCTGATTTTGCATTTAGTACATGGCTGTTTAAAATAGCTTCGAACAATTGTATTGATTTTATGCGAAAAAAACGGAATGACCATGTTTCTATTGATGCTGTTGTTGAGGATCAAAATAATGATTCAATGTTACATTTAACTGCGGAAGGATTAGATCCGGAAGAAGACCTTATTATGCAACAAAAAGTTTCGTTAATGCGTATTGTTGTAAAAAAAATGAAACCTCGATATCGAATGTTAATAGAGTCAAGATATTTTAAAGAAATGTCTTATGAAGAAATAGCAGTTAAGCTCGATTTACCTATAGGAACAGTTAAAGCTCAATTATTTAGAGCTCGTGAACTACTTTATAATATTCTAAAAAAGAGCAATATTCGACATAACGATTAATACTTATTTATAGTGAATTCAATTCAAAATTATTTTGATAACTTATCTGACCAACAAATATCTCAATTCAATAAATTAGAAGATATTTATCCTGAATGGAATAACAAAATAAATGTAATTTCCCGAAAAGATATTGATGCATTATTTACAAGACATATATTACATAGTTTGGCTATTGCAAAATATGTGAAATTTAGAGATAATTCATCTATTATTGATGTAGGAACCGGAGGAGGTTTTCCGGGTATTCCATTAGCAATAATGTTTCCCAATTGTAAATTTCATCTGGTAGATTCAATCGGAAAAAAAATTAAAGTGGTTCAGGCCGTGTCAAACGAACTAAAACTACAAAATGTTTCCACACAACAATGCCGAGCCGAAAAAATAAAAGACAAATACGATTTTGTTGTTAGTAGAGCAGTTACTGCTTTTCCCCGTTTTGTGCAACTCACTTCTCATTTAATATCTAAAGAACAAAAAAATGCAGTTGCTAATGGTATTATTTATCTTAAAGGCGGTGATTTTAATGAAGAAATAAAACCGTTTAAAAAACGAATATCATTGATAAATATAAGTGAGTTTTTTGATGATGAGTTTTTTGAAACTAAAAACATTATACACTTGACATTATAATAAAAATACAATTATTGATTAACTATAAAATATATATTACTAAAATACGGTTAATCTTGTTAAATCATAAATCAAAAAAAAATGAAAAATTATTTATTTATTATTAGCGTAGCTTTACTTGTTGTTGCATTTGTAGGCTGTCAAACAAACAATAAAAAAGTAAAAAAAACGCAATCGATTAAAGTTAATAACTCTTATGTAGATCCTTTTATAGGAACAAGCGGACACGGACATACTTATCCCGGAGCTACAGTCCCTTTTGGAATGATTCAGGTAAGTCCCGATAACGGCTTTGAAGCTTGGGATTGGTGTTCGGGATATCATTATTCAGATAGTATAATAGCAGGTTTCAGTCATTTACATTTAAGCGGAACAGGCATTGGTGATTTAAACGATATATTATTTATGCCTGCAAATAAATCCGTTGTATTGCCTGTTAAATTTAAAACACGTGAAGATTTACCTTATGTGTCAAAATTTTCTCATGACACCGAAGAATCTGCTACAGGTTATTATAAAGTGTTTTTAGAAGACCCTAAGGTTTTAGTTGAATTAACTGCCGGTAAACGTGTAGCTTTTCATCGTTATACTTATAATAAGGATAGTGAGCAGTCTGTTGTTATTGACCTTGGATTTTCTATTAACTGGGATGCTCCTACCGATTGCAAATTAACTGTTGAAGATGAATATACCGTTAGTGGTTACAGATTTAGTACAGGTTGGGCTAAAAATCAAAAAGTATTTTTTGTAGCTAAATTTTCAAAACCTATTGTAAAACAATTATTTTCTGCAAATGGAAAAATTACAGATGTTAAAACATTAAATGCTAAAGAATTATCTTCGCAATTGTTTTTTGACTCAAAAAACGGAAGTGTATTAAATGCAAAAGTAGCGGTTTCGTCGGTTAGTGTAGATAATGCCAAAGATAATTTATCTCGTAACAAAATGGACTTTAATGCTGCTCGTACTAATGCTTATGATTTATGGACTAAAGATTTAGCTAAAATACAAGTAGAAACCGATGATGAAAGTTTAAAAACAGTATTTTATACTTCGTTATATCATTGCCAAATAGCACCTGTTACTTTTAGTGATGCTAATGGTGATTCAAGATTACAAAACGATAGCATTATAAACACAAAAGATAAAGTTATGTATTCTACACTTTCGCTTTGGGATACATTCCGTGCCGAAAATCCTTTACTTACTTTATTGTATAAAAAAATGTCGGGCGATATTATTAATACAATGCTTGAGTATTATAATGTAAACAAACGACTTCCCGTATGGAATCTTTATGGTAATGAAAATAACTGTATGACAGGTTATCATTCTATTCCTGTAATAGTAGAAGCTTATTTAAAAGGTGTTAAAGGTTTTGATGCCGAAAAAGCTTATGAAGATATGAAACAAACTATGATGCAGGATGAAAGAGGTCTTAAATTTTATAAAAAATACGGTTATTTACCAACCGATAAGGATGTAGAATCTGTTACAAAAACTTTAGAATATTCTTACGATGATTATTGTGTAGCTCAAATGGCTAAAGCTCTTGGAAAAACCGAAGATTACGATTTCTTTATGAAACGCTCAATGTCTTATAAAAATGTATTTGACCCGAAAACTAAATTTATGAGAGGTAAAAAATCCGATGGTAAATCATGGTCAACTCCTTTCGACCCTAAACATAGTAACCATAGAGAAAATACAGACTACACGGAGGGCAACGCTTGGCAACATAGTTGGTTTGTATTACACGATGTACAAGGCTTAATTAAATTGCATGGTGGTAATAAGCCTTTTACTGAAAAATTAGAACAATTATTTACAGAATCATCTGAAATAACAGGAGATAACGTATCTGTTGATATTTCAGGTTTAATAGGACAATATGCCCATGGTAACGAGCCAAGTCATCATATAGCTTATATGTTTAATTTTGCAAATAAACCTTGGCGTACTCAATATTGGGTGCATAAAATATTAGAATCGCAATATAATACTACAACAAACGGACTTTGCGGTAACGAAGATTGTGGACAAATGTCGGCTTGGTACGTGTTTAGCTCTTTAGG
>PDWI01009675.1_pt1 | contig 10994 bp, 6 predicted proteins | sample 1430891 | NCBI WGS metagenome assembly PDWI01 (sample SAMN01162508, study PRJNA174530) | Oral metagenome, whole genome shotgun sequencing project. | biome: Marine environment; feature: Marine mammal; material: Swab sample of the gingival sulcus; isolation source: swab sample of gingival sulcus... | reverse complement strand
TCTTGATAAAGCTATTGAATTCTGGGGCGAAGTATTACAACTTGGCGAAGCTGAAAGAGAAATCGTAGAAGATCAAAAAGTTAAAGTTGGTATGCTTAAGTGCGGTGAAACAAGAATTGAGCTTTTAGAAACAACATCTCCTGATGGTGCTATTGGTCGTTTTATTGAGAAGAATGGCGAAGGCATGCAGCAACTTGCTATTAGAGTTGATAATATTGAAGAAGTTATTAAGCACTTAATGGATAAAGGTGTTAGAATGATTGATGAAACTCCTAAAATTGGTGCTGGCGGAATTAGAATGGCGTTTGTACACCCTAAGAGCACAGGCGGCGTATTAGTAGAATTAACTGAAAGACACGAATAATAATAAGTATTTCAGCCAAAATTACACAAAAATAGTTGGAGGTATCACATTGTCAGAAAACGCAAAAAAACTTGAACAACTCAAGAAAAATCGCGAAAAGATCGCTCTCGGTGGTGGTCAGAAAAAGATTGACAAGCAACATGCAAAAGGCAAATTAAGTGCTAGAGAGCGTATTAATTTGTTATTTGATGAAGGCACTTTTGTTGAATTAGATGCTTTCGTTAAGCATAGATGTACAAACTTCGGTATGGAAAAAACGGAAGCTCCTGGTGAAGGTGTTGTCACAGGTTATGGTCAAGTCGATGGTAGATTAGTTTATGCTTTCGCACAAGACTTTACTGTTGTCGGTGGTTCACTTGGTGAAATGCACGCTAGCAAAATTTGTAAAGTATTAGATAATGCTTTAAAAGTTGGCGCGCCAGTTGTCGGTCTTAATGACTCAGGTGGAGCGAGAATTCAAGAAGCTGTAGACGCACTTGCTGGTTACGGTAGAATTTTCTATAAAAATACTATCGCTTCAGGTGTAATTCCTCAAATTACAGCAATTATGGGACCTTGTGCGGGTGGTGCTGTTTATTCACCAGCATTAAATGACTTTATTTTCATGGTTGATCAAACATCACAGATGTTTATTACTGGTCCACAAGTTATTAAAACAGTTACAGGCGAAGAAGTTTCAGCTGAAACTCTCGGTGGCGCAATGACACACAACAGTGTCTCTGGTGTTGCTCATTTCGTTTCATCTGATGACGAAGCTTGTATTGCTGATATCAGAAGATTACTTAGCTTCTTGCCATCAAATAATATGGAAACTGCTCCTGAATTTGATCCAGAAGATGTTAATCGTATGGAATTGGCGCTTAATGAGATTATTCCTGATAATCCAAATAAGCCATATAATATGTTAGATGTTATCGCTGCTATCGTTGATAATGGCGATTACTATGAAGTTCAACCACACTTTGCAAAGAATATTATTACTGCTTTTGCAAGACTTGGTGGTAAATCAGTTGGTATTATTGCCAACCAACCTGCTGTACAAGCTGGTTGTTTAGATATTAATGCATCGGATAAATCTTCTCGTTTTGTTAGAACTTGTGATGCATTTAATATTCCACTTTTAAATCTCGTTGACGTTCCTGGTTTCTTACCTGGCGTAACGCAAGAGTACGGCGGAATTATTCGTCACGGTGCAAAGATGCTTTATGCTTATAGTGAAGCAACTGTACCAAAAGTAACAATGGTTACACGTAAAGCTTATGGTGGTTCATATCTTGCTATGTGTTCTAAAGACCTTGGCGCTGATATTGTACTCGCATGGCCATCGGCTGAAATCGCTGTTATGGGACCTAAGGGTGCCGCTAACATTATCTTTAGAAGCGAAAAATCTGATGATATGAGAGCGAAAAAGATTGATGAATATACAGCTGAATTTGCTACACCTTATAAAGCTGCAGAGCGTGGCTTCGTTGATGACGTTATTGAGCCTAGCACAAGCCGTCAGCGTTTGATTGATGCTTTTGATATGTTAGCTGGTAAGCGTGAACACAGACCGGGCAAAAAGCACGGCAATATCCCACTATAGTTAGGGGGCATAAATGGAACTTATTAACAAGCTAGCCGACCCTAATGTAGTATCTACGCTATCAGCAGGGGAAAAATTTAGTGGCGGTTTAATGGTAGCAGTTATCGGTATGTCGATTACCTTTTTAGCTTTGGTTTTCCTTTGGTTTGCGATTAATGTTATGTCTAATGCACTTGGCGTAACGAAAAAAGAGAAGCCTAAGGCAGCAGCAGCTGCACCTGCAGCTTCAGCGCCAGTAGCTAGCGCAGCAAAAGAAGATGATGCTGAACTCGTTGCTGTTATTACAGCGGCAATTGCAGCGTCACTTGGAAAATCAACTAGTCAACTTGTAGTCAATAAAATCACGCGTATCCCAGATAGCATGCCAGCTTGGGCGCGTAAAGGTCTTAGTGACCAGTTCACTCAACGTTAGATGGAGGATAAAGTGAAAAAGTTTAATATTACTGTTAATGGAAAAGCATATGATGTCGAAGTAGAGGAGCTTGGCGGCAGCGCACCAGTTGCAAGACCTGCTGCCGCTCCTAGAGCTGCAGCTCCTGCAGCACCTGCACCAGCACCAAAACCTGCTGCTGCACCTGCTGCTGGTGGTTCTGGTTCTGTTACTGCACCAATGCCTGGTACAGTTTTAGATATTAAAGTTAAAGTAGGCGACACTGTTGAAAATGGTCAAGTTCTCTTGATCTTAGAAGCTATGAAGATGGAAAATGAAATCATGGCAGGTAAAGCAGGTAAAGTTGCATCAGTTTCAGTAACAAAAGGTGCTTCTGTCAGCGCAGGCGATGTAATGATCGTAATTGAATAATACATCCACTACTAGAAAGGAGATGTATTAAATGATAGATGCTTTTATACAATTTATAAAGGGTACAGGTTATTTTGCGCTCTTTACTGGTGGCGGTGAGGCACTTAAAACTGTCTTAATGCTAGCAGTAGCTTGCCTGCTCTTGTATCTTGCAATTAAAAAAGGTTTTGAGCCTTTACTCTTAGTGCCAATTGCTTTTGGTATGTTACTTGCTAACTTACCTATGAGTAATATGATGGCAAAGCCAGTGGTTCAGTTTTTAGCTGGTCATGATACAGCATTGCCATTACTGGCTCATATTAAGGTAATGCAGGGCGCTGATGTCGGTGGACATATTTACTCAGCACTTGAGCAACCAGGTGGATTATTCTATTATCTTTACCTTGGTGTTAAGTTTGGTATTTTCCCACCACTTATCTTTATGGGTGTTGGTGCAATGACTGACTTTGGTCCGCTTATTGCTAATCCTAAGTCACTCTTATTGGGTGCAGCTGCTCAATTTGGTATTTTCTTCACTTTGATTGGCTCACTTTTACTAGGTTTTACTGGACAAGAAGCAGCTGCTATCGCTATTATCGGTGGTGCTGATGGTCCTACAGCTATCTTTGTAACTAGTAAATTAGCACCTCATATGCTCGGTGCAATTGCGGTTGCGGCGTATAGTTATATGGCACTTGTACCAGTTATTCAACCACCAATTATGAAGGCGCTTACATCTAAAGAAGAACGTATGATTAAAATGGAACAACTTAGAAATGTATCACAAGTTGAAAAAATTATTTTCCCTGTCATCGTTACTATCTTAGTTGCGCTTTTAGTTCCAGACGCTACTGCTCTTGTTGGTATGTTGATGTTTGGTAACTTATTAAAAGAATGTGGACAAACTGCACGTCTTGAAGATACTGCTAAGAATGCACTTATCAATATCGTAACTATTATGCTCGGTATTACAGTTGGTGCTACAGCAACTTCAGAATCATTCTTAAATGTTAAAACATTGCAAGTTTTAGTACTTGGTATTGCAGCCTTTGCTGTTGGTACAGCAACAGGTGTATTACTTGCTAAGTTAATGAATAAACTCTCTAAGACGCCAATTAATCCATTAATTGGTTCAGCTGGTGTATCTGCTGTACCTATGGCTGCACGTGTATCACAAGTTGTTGGTCAAAAAGAGAATCCTTCTAACTTCTTATTAATGCATGCTATGGGACCTAACGTCGCAGGCGTTATCGGTTCTGCTGTAGCTGCTGGTGTTCTTTTGAAGTTATTTGGTTAAAAATAGTAATAATGAAGCTCTCCAATTTACTTGGGGAGCTTTTTTAATGCAAAATTTTTGCTATATTTTGACATATTTATAAAAATGATGTACAATATAATTTGGAGATTAATTTGATTTTGCGTTGAATGAAAACGTTTATATATTATAAAATTTTTAGGAAAAGCTATGAAAACAATTAATGGAAGATATGAATTACTTGAACAAGTAAATACGAATGCATACGGAAAAGTTTACAAGGTTTTTGATCATATAGATTTGAAACTTTACAAACTCAATATTTTAAATAGAAGTATTGATCAAAATTTTGTCGATAATTTTGCCAAGTTATTTTATGGTTATACAAAAATTAATCATCCTAACATTGTGAGAGATTATCGTTTTGATATTGTCGATGATGATGAAATTGCAGGCAGATCCTATTTTTACTTGCGTGAATATGTTGATAAAAATGCATGTATAGATTATACTAAACTCTCTTTTCAAGAGCGATTAGTAGTGTTAGAAAAAATAATTTATGCATTAAAATATATACATTTTAAAAATGTATCATATAATTATTTGATTTTTAGTAATATTAATATTTATAAGCTTAAAGATGGTTCCATTGATGTTAAATTGGATGATTTTGCGAATATTTATAAAAGCTTGAGTTCTATTTATAAAAGTGGTAATCCAGAATCAAAGCTAATTTCTGCTGATGCAGGCACGGGGAATATTGCAGCTGATGTGTTTAGTTTAGCTAATGTTGCTTATTATTTAATTACTGGTAAAGATGTGACTTTTGAAAGGGTTGCATTAGAATTAGATATCAAAGATAAATATCCTAAATTATATGAACAAATGATTTTGGCAATTGGACCATATGAGTATAGACCGAATACAATTGATGGTATTTGGCAAGCGTGTGTGGAAGAATTGGGTATTTCTGATGAATTTTGGGATAAAGAGTATTATAATAAAATTAATTTTCAAGTTGATTTGATTGCGCAACAAGAACAGATGCAAATTTTAGAAAATATAGTTACTAATTTTTACTATGGTATAGCAAATACGAGTACAGTTTTTGTGCGCTCAGGACTTGGTATAGGTAAAACGAGATTTTTACAGGAATTAAATTATAAACTCAGCATCAGGGGACTTAATCCTGTTTACTGTGATAATCTTGCTTGTCATACTGAAAAAGAAGAGTATGCTTATTTTTCTACGATTATATATAAATTATTGGATAAATTTAAAGTTTCAGATGATTTTATTAAAAATTATGGCAATGAAATAATAGGAGTAGTTCCTGAATTAGCAAAAAAGTGGAATATCGATATAGATAAGCAACCGGAAAAAAATATTGGAAGTGAAAAAACAACTAGTATTATTTTGCGTTTAATTAGTGAGATTGCTAGTAAAAATAAATTTATCATTATTATAGATGACGTCGATAAAATGCATAGTTCTGATCTGAATATTCTTTATTACTTAATGATGAACATCGACTCTAAAAGACCTTTTTTAATTTTATCTATCAACGATATGCCTCTAGGGTATGAAAAATATAAATTTGAAATAGAGCCAGAGCATATAGAACTTTCTAATTTTAATCATCATCATACGGTTGAGTATTTAAAGCAAATATTATTTGTTGAGACTGTTGAAGCGAAAAAATTAGCGCGGATAATTTATCCCTTTGTTCATGGTAATCCTAGAAATATTGAAAGCGTCATTAGTTATCTTGTTAGTAATGCTTATATCTATATAAGTGATGAACGTAAGTATATTATTCGCGATTTTGATCTCAATGAAATAATTGTTTCTGACGAAATTGATGTATTTAGAGAAAAATATATTAGTTTATCGGATAATGCTAGGTTTTTAGCTGGTATTTTTGCTATTTATGCGCATAAATTTGATTTATTTTTGGCGCGTGATTTGTCTGGCTTAACAAAAAGAGAATTGAATCGAGCATTAGCAGAGCTTTTACAAAAAAATATATTAAGAGAAGTTAACACCATTAGTGGTAAATTCTATGATTTTTTTGATTATAAGATATTAGCTTTAATGTATAATAATTTAGATGAAAAGCAGAAAGTTGAATATCATGATAAATGTAGATTGTATTATGAAGATTTGGGTGAGTTAAAAGATATAGAATTTGATTCTTATATTTTTCATTTGATTAATGCGAACCATAGAATAGAAGCGGTTAATAAAATGCTTGCTAAGTGTCATGAAAGTTATGAGGCTAATCAGTATTATGAATCCTTAGATTATCTTGGTTTTGCTAAGTCTATTGATATTGAAGATGTAGAGTGTAAACTTAAATTGTTGGTAGAAGAAAGTAAAACGACAGAAGAAATTGGCGATAGTAATGATGCGATAAAAATATATGAAGAAATTTTATCTTTAGCTAAGGATAAAAAATTATTAAGGTATCGATTTTATGCCTTGACAAAAATTTGTGATATAAATTTGACCATGCGCAAAATTACTGAATTTCAATCGCTTTACTCTGAACTTTTACAGTTTTTAAAACAAATCGATAAATTATCTTTTGATGATGAAATAGAGATTAAAATTTTACATTTGCGTTATCTCTCTTTGCGAGATGAACCGTTTGAATTAAAAGAGAAGTCAGAAGAATTAATTAAAATTGTGAATGTAAAGGAGTTTCCTAAATTTTATTATATAGCTAAATATTATTTGGCTATTAGTCATTATCAAATTGGTGATTTTGATAGTGCATCTCAACTCTTAAAAAATTTAATTAAAAGTATTGATAGTGATAAATATCCACGTCAATTGATTATGTGTTATAGTTTAATCGGTGATATTAATCATTATACTCTTTATAATGATAGAGTGGCATATAGTTATTTAGCTAAGGCTAGAAAATTAGTAGTAGAGAATAAATTAGAAAGACAGAACTGCCGAATGTTTCATACTTTAGCTAGGGTTTCTTATAATCTTGGTATGATACAGTATTCGCTTGAAAAATATATAATAGCAGAAAAAATAGCTCTATATACCAATCAGTATGATGCTTTATTTATGATTTTAAATGATAGCATAGAGATGCTAATTTCTATTGGTGAATATCAACTTGCTGAAAATAAAAATGCACGCTTTGAACAACTTAGTCAAAAAGAAAATGTCGATGTTCCTATTGGTCAATATTATTATAATATCCTTTTAAGAGCGCAAATTTATCTGATTTATCGCATGTTTGATAAGATTGTTCCTTTATTTGAGCAGATTGAAATGGAAGGTTTAGCATATTTTAATTTTAATCAGAGAGTGAAGTATTTGCTGATTAATTTTAAGTGCAATTATTTGATGAAATTTTACGGCATAGGCGATTATGATTTAGACGAATTATTTAGAATAGAAACAATTATAGTTGATCCTTCTGAAAGGAAAATCTATAGAAACTTTATTTTAGAACTAATTATTCACGTTTATGCTTTAGGCGATTATGAACTTTGTGACAGATTGAACGAATTGATAGAAATCGCTAATGATAATACAAATTATGAATCGAAAGATATCAAGTATGAGTTTATTAATATTCTTAATACCAGTATGGATTTAAAGGCATTAAAGTTACTCATTATTAAAGCAAGTTATGAAACATTTAGTTCTATTTGGAAATTGTATTATATAGTGACTATTTTAGAAATGAAAAATGCTAATTACATTGATGCGATTTTCTTTTGTATTGAAGCTGTCAATAAATATTGGGATAGGGTTAGTAAGTTTCCAGAATCTGGTAAACTTCATAATATAGAAAATGATTTATTATTTAATAAATTAATTGACGATTTCAATTTTTTGCGTTGTGAAGTATACAATTTAAAAGCGGAAACGGCTTTAAATTTTTATGTTCATGGCGATGATAAATTACGTACATCAATGATTAAAGATCAAAGTATAATGAATATTATTGGTTTGTTTTATATTGCTTTTAATAAAGTGTATTTTCCTAGTATTGATGATTATATTAAAATGATAGACGATGATCCTGAAAAAAATATTGAAAATATGCTCTTAGCATTTACACATATTACGCATTCTGAAAAATCATATATTTTAATCGTCGATGAAGATGGAAATAAAGTTCAAACTTTTAGTTCAATGGGTGATGAACCACCATCAGAATTTGATATGTATATAGAAGATATTAGAAAATCTGAAGATTATATTTATATCAAAAAAAATACTGATATTGATACAGGAAATAGCACGAATATTAGTTATAATAAGCTTGCGTATAATCAAAATAATAAAAACATTTTGGTCTTTCCGATTTGTAAAAGAGAATATGCGAAATTTGAATTTAATCGAAAAATTGATAGTTATATGCAAAGTAAAGAAAATATAGTAGCATATATTTATTTAGAATCTAGTTTAGCACTTAGTGAACTTAATCTTGCTAAACTAACGCATATTAGAACATATGATGGTTTAAATACATTAATCATCAATAATTATAATATGTATTTGAAACTATCACTTGATAAATTAACAGGTGTATTTATTAGAAGTGTTGTCGAAAAACACGTTGAAAATATTATTAAACGCATGGGCGTGAATTATAATTTTTCTGTCTTTATGATGGATATTGATAAATTTAAAAGTGTCAATGATACTTATGGACATAGACGTGGTGATAAAGTTCTGTCGCGTTTAGGAAAAATACTAAAAAAATCTTTGCGTAAAGAAGATGTAGTCGGTCGTTATGGTGGCGAAGAATTTATTGCTGTAATCAATAATACAGATAGTGAATCTGCTTATAAAATTGCTGATAAATTAAGAGTTGCTGTACAAAAAGCAAAACTACTCGATCAAGATGGTGATTTGACTATTAGTATCGGTGTTAGTACCTATCCTATAGACGGGGAAAATTTTGCTCGTTTGGTTGAAAATGCAGATAAAGCTCTTTATGCATCGAAACGTAATGGCAGAAATAAGGTGACAGTTTATACGGACACTATTACTAAATTAAAACATAAAGGAACGGATTTTACTAGTCTCTTTAGTACAGATACTCAGGAAAACATTGGACGAGTAAAATCTATTTTGGAAATGTCTTCACTCTTGGTGCAAGATATTGCGAAAGATGAAAAAATAGACAAAATATTAGAAATGATATTAGATGTGATCGATGGTAAAGATATACTTCTTTTATTTGATGATGATAAAGATATTTGTGTTACAAAACAAATGGGCAGAACGGAAGAATATGAGCTTGAACAGAATTTTAGAGCTAATATAGTTAGCGCTATAAAAGGTTATTCTTTTGTGGATTGGAAAAATTCTAATGCATTAGACAAACAGAAACGGATGGCAGCTTTTACTTTGAAACGTGATTGGTCGAGCTACGTTTTTGTAAAAGTAATTAATAAAGGGGAAACCTTAGCCACTTTATTGGCGCGTTCTCCATTAGAAGTAAAGGAATATAGCTATAAAGATTATAATTATCTACTTAGCGTTGCGCCTATACTAGCTAAGATATTAGATGAATAAAGCTCATTTTAAAAGACACTAGTTTTTGAGAGGTCTCGCACCTTCTTTTTAGCTAGTGTCTTTTTAATTATAATTTTTATTCAACTAATTGTCTTGCATATTCGTCAATTGTACCAGCGCCCATCATAATTAGCACGGATTGCTCATCTAGTTCCTGTTTTAAGATGGATTTTAAATTATCGAGGCTGCCAATATAATTGGCATTTTGTCCTGTGGCATTGATGGCAGCACATAAATCTTCAGAATGAACATTATAAATGTTTTCTTCACGTGCCGCATAGATATCGCTGATATAAAGTTTATCGACATTTTTAAAAGCCGTTGCAAATTCTGTCATCATTGTTTTGGTGCGCGAATAGGTATGTGGCTGAAAAATGAGGACGATTTTTTTGTTATCTATTGCCGTTGCCCCCGATATAGATGCTTTAACTTCTGATGGATGATGGGCATAATCAGAAATCACCTTTGCCCCGAGGTAGTCACCAAGGTATTCAAAACGTCTATCGGAGTTAACAAAGCTGGCGAGAGCTTTTTTTATTATTGACAAATTGATGCCGTGTATATGGCAGCTAGCAATGGCTCCCAGTGCATTACTGATATTATATTTACCGAATAAATTCAGCTCTATTGTTTCCTTATATTCACCACTGATAAAAAGCTCAAAGCTAATTTTTCCTGATTTTAATTGTATATTTTTGGCATTATAATCAGCTGCTTGGTCTATGCCGTAAGTAATCGTTTTATATCTTTTTTCTTTGAGTAATTTTTTGCAGTGCCCATCGTCAGCGTTGATAATCAAATTTCCATTTTCAGGAAGATTATGCGAAAAAGTGATAAACGTGTCGATTAGTTGGTCTATACTTTTATAGTAATCCATGTGTTCGGGTTCGATATTATTAACTACTAGTGTTGTTGGAAATAACTTTAAAAAATTAGCTTGATATTCGCAGGCTTCAACCGTGATATAATCGCTATCAATTAAATTATAGCTTTTGCCACTAGCGTGCAAATGAGCGCCTATCATGTAACTAATATCACCTAAACTTGCTCTTAAAATATGAGTTACCATAGAAGTAACTGTCGTTTTGCCGTGCGTACCAGCAATGGCGATAATTTTTTTATGTAACTGTAAAACGTCGTTAAGTGCAACAGTTCGCTGAATTAGCGGTATATCGCGTTTAATTGCCTCGACAATTTCAGGATTTTTTTTATTAATTGCCCCCGTATAAATGATTATCTCTTGGTCTTGTATATGCTTGGCATTATGTCCCAAATAGACCGTTGCACCCTTTTCTTGTAACTCTTTCGTAATAGCAGTCGTTGCTTGGTCTGAACCACTAACTTCTATTCCTTTTTCTAATAAAATATGGGCGATGGAACTCATTGAAATTCCACCGATACCAATTAAATGTACTTTTTTAACATCAAATATATTCATCTTAATTTACCT
>PDWI01011738.1_pt1 | contig 10995 bp, 9 predicted proteins | sample 1430891 | NCBI WGS metagenome assembly PDWI01 (sample SAMN01162508, study PRJNA174530) | Oral metagenome, whole genome shotgun sequencing project. | biome: Marine environment; feature: Marine mammal; material: Swab sample of the gingival sulcus; isolation source: swab sample of gingival sulcus... | reverse complement strand
CCACTGGTTTTATCCAATATGGCCCCTTGCATTTCAGGGGTTGCACTATAGCTGTAGGTAACGGTATCATTCTCGTCGGCATCTGTTGCTGTTACCGTAAATGACAGCGTCTGACCTTCTTCAACACTCTTATTGCCGATAGGTGCAAGCTCCGGCGCATGATTCGCAGGGACTACGGTGACGGTAAATTCCTCTTGGTCCGTCTTACCACCGTTATCTGTGGCGAGCACCACCATTGTGTAGTTACCGGATGAACCTGCAGGCGCAGTCCATGAAAATTCCCCACTGGTTCTGTTAAACATTGCCCCGGGCATTTCAGGATTTGCGCTATAGCTGTAAGTAACGGTATCATTCTCGTCAGGATCTTCTGCTTTCACCGTAAACGACAGCGTATCTTTCTCTTTAACGCTATGATTTCCTATGGGTGAGAGCACAGGAGGGTTATTTATCACGTCGGGAATAAAGCGGGTCACCACCTGAACTGAATCGATCAAGTTGGCCGGCTGACCCGGAGCGTTAGCGTTAGCATTGACCCGAACATACAAAAACTCAATGGCCTCTTCAACTTCCCAGAGTTCAGTGATCAGCCACCAGTCACCGGTGCCGCCCTTATCATCCAACTCTTCAATTCTTACATAATTCTTATCAATCTGATTGCCAATAACGTTTGAGATATTCGCGTCCGCAGCAATTTGTGCATTAACGGCACCTCCGTCCATGGTGTTCGGAATAAAGGAAACATACTGCACCCAGACATTGGTAACACCTGCCGAGCCAACGGCAATGGGGATCTTAAAATCGAATGATCCTTTGCCCATGCCACCCACCATGCCTTGAAGCGGAGACCAGTCGGCTCCCATAGGCCCTTTATCCACCCAAGCCCAGGCAAACGCGTCCCCCCAGAAGGTATAGTACATGTTGGGCACATCTTGTTCGTTGACATACCCGGCATCGGCCGCAACAGGCGGACTAAAATGATAGTCTTGCGGGCCAGGTACTCCAGCCGTTTTCTTCCAGTCAATATCCTCGCTAAACGTCCATGTTTGATTGGTATAGTGCGCGTTTCCAGTCCAGTCCGGGACATCCTGACCCCCAAAAAATTGGGCAAACGCCGGCAGGGCCGTCAGAGCAACCAAAGCAAAGACGGCTAATATCAAATTAACCCGTATGATAGTATTTAATTTCCGAATCACATTCATCTCCTTTGCCCTTTTATCTTAAGGGCTGTGTCAGAATATTCAATTTCAATTGCGTACTTTTTTCTGCATCAGGCCGACAGCCCATAAACTAACGTTTTCGCTCCGGCCCAATGCGTCAATGATTAAAAGCTCAACCGCACGCCACAATAGTAAAACGCACCCAGTGTCGAGTCCAGCATACTTTCCATATGCCCACTCTCATATTTTTCCAGATCAACCGGCGGGGTTTCATCAAACAGGTTCCGGCCGCCGGCAAAAAGGCTGATGGATGGCGTTAAGGCATAGGTAACCTGAGCATTGAAGTAATCAAACGGTGCGATCCGCTCATGGGGAGATGAATCGCTGAGATACTTACCCCTGTAGACATAACGCAGATTGGCCTTCAACCGCTTATTGAAGCTGTAATTCAGGGTCAGGTTCAGCCGAGACCGTGGACGATTGGTCAAATCCTCGCCCTTGGGGCCCTCACCCTCAGCTTTGAGGTAACCGGCCATGGCATCCACCCGGAATCCCCATGGCAACGGCATGCTCGCTTCTAACTCCACCCCGGTGAAGCTGGAGGTTCCATCCAAATTGGTATAGGAGGTTATGGCACTCTCGTTTCCCTTTTTCTGCCTGATAAAATAGGTCTCAATCATATTGTCGATATCGTTCCGGTACACATCCGCCGCCAACTTAAGCTTTTCAGGACCAAAGGGCGTCCAGACAACCCCCAGATTAACATTCACCCCTTCTGCAGGATCGAGATCCGGATTCCCGTAGATGTCGTTCCACCCCATGGCCTCAGCGAAACGATCATGAAGCTGATACAGGGTCGGTACCTGGAAAGAGCGTGAGACAGATGTCCGGAAAGATAGATTATCCGACCATTCGTAACGGACAGATACTTTAGGGGCAAAGTTTGTTCCAAAATCGGAATACTCTTCCAGACGCCCGGAGAGCTGAACGATCAGCCGATCGAAAAATGTCATCCTGGACTCAGCAAACACGGCATAGGTATTCCTGGACTCCACAAAAGCCCGATAGGGTGCATCCACGTCTTGACGATTAAAACTTGCTCCGGCAAAAAATGACACCCAGGCCCGATAATCCCAATTCACATGGACAAAGGCATCCTGGACATCAGATACCACGTCCCCTTCGTAGTCCTGCTTCTCACTGTGGCGATACTCGGTGTCGGACCGGGCCATGCTCAGGCCGGCTTCAAAACGCAGGGTCTCAAATTCCCCCCCCCAGGTCAGCCCGCCTTGGAGATCCTCTTTTTTGCTGATACGATTTTCATCAATCTCCCCTCTGACGCTTTTACGGATCAAGGTTTTGGTCCGGTTGTACCTGAGTTCACCATCCAGGGCCTGGCTGGCACTGATGTCCAGGGAGCATTTCAGGTTCGCGCCGGTTTGATCCACGTCCGGAGCACTCCAGCGTGCAGTCTTCGGCGTGCGATCGTAGTGATCCGTTTGGTTGCTGTTGGCCCCGACATTGACAAACAGTTTTTCACCAACCGGGATACCGCCAGACACTTCAATCTGTTTTTCCTGAGCATCACTGCGCGATGAAATCCCGTACTGGCTGTTAACACTCAGCCGGGGGTTGTATTTTCGCATCACAATATTGATAACCCCGGCCACGGCATCTGATCCATACTGGGCTGACGCACCGTCCCGAAGCACCTCGATCCGATCAATATCACTGATATTGATACCGCTGATATCCGTAAAGGACACCCCTTGGTTGTCCGGCCGGGTTCCGGGAAGGCGGCGACCATTGATGAGGACCAACACATGATTGGCATCCATCCCTCGCATCCGAAGGGTCTGAACCCCCGGTGCCGCGTTCAAATCGGGAGACTGAAGTAACTCAACCCCCTGAAGCGCCTCTAAGGCCTGGCCCAGAGAAATGGCCCCAATTTCTTTAAGCTGCCCTCCGGTGACAACCTGAACGGGAACCGTCATCTTACCGGGAGATACCGTCGGGGTCCGGGAACCTGTAACGACAACCGCCTCTACTTTGTGATCAGGTGCGGTTTCCCCCGAAGAATCCGGGGCGATACTTTCCGAATACGCACAGGTAGCCAGCAGGCTGAACCAAATCAAAACCCAGCCAGTGGTTAACAAGGTGACGGATGATTTTATGGTGCCGGTGCAACCGGCTCTTCCTTTGACTTCTGAAATCAGCTGAATCATAAATTCCCCTCCTTTAGGAGTATGTTCATCATACTGTTTCTCCTTTCAAAAAATTAAAAGCCAACATCAAAATAAAAGTTAACCTTATAAATAATTAAATAAAGTTTGTATAGCTTAAAATACACAATATGTAAAATTAAGCTGTTAAATAAAAATGTTAGGAGTACCTAAATTGCATCCATCATACGCAAATTATCAAATCTGTCAAGTTTAAACTGCCGATGTTTTGTTTTCTGAAACCGGCATTACACACAACACGAATGGACTAAAATACAATGACCTCATGGTATAAAAGCATAAAAAGGCGATTGCCCCTGGCATGGTCGAACCACTGGGATTAACAGATCTGTCAAGATAAAAATTAAAAAAATAAAGCCGATACCGAATACGGACTAACTTTTTTGGGATTTTATAAATTTATTGACAATACATTATGAAACCATCTATTAGTTGAAAAATATGGTTGCAACAAAAATTATAATGCAAGCAGATTAAGTTAAGATGGATCAATTCGGGAATACAGATCAAAAAGAATCGCGCCTTGGAGACACGATAGAACCATCTAACGGATGTTTCCCGGTATCTGCCGAATATCATATTCTCAAAGGCAACAAAAAAAAGGCGTCTTTGCAGAATTTTAAGGGCCCCATTTTTGAAATGGTTATTTTGCTTGAAGGGACGGCAGACATCCATTTAGAAAAAGAGGGGAAAGACACCAGATGCCTTAATGTTTCATCGGGCATGTTTTTTTTACATCTGAACCACGGCCAGTGGCGCAGTTCAATCACCCCCCAGAACAGAACCGCCAAAATACTGCACCTGTTTTACGAGTGCAATTCGCTGTATTCTTTCATCGGAGTGAAAGACTTTAGGCCTGCCCATTCAAACATAAGAACAGAAACCATGGCATCAGGGATTGTTGCGCCCCCCCCGCCAACCATGAGCAGCATTATTGCCGATATCTACCTGTTACTTGAGAATAACAAAAATGATAAAATGCACTTAACGCTCAAAGCGTTAGAGCTTTTGTGGGTGTTTTTTTCCAGCGATTTTTCAAAACCTGAAAAAAAAATCAACTCCAATGACCTCATTGCCATACGAAAGTCTGTTGACATCCTTAAAAACAATTTGGGATCCCCCCCCTGTCTCAATGAACTGGCAAAATCGGTGGGCATGAGCGCATCAAAATTTAAAATCCTTTTTCCAAAAATCTACGGGATGCCGCCCTATGAATACCTTCGCCAAAAAAAGATGGAAAAGGCAATGTCTCTGCTACTTAATTCTGAAATGAATGTTACGGAAGTGGCGATGGAAGTAGGATACAACAGCCTGAGCCATTTTAGCAAAGCGTTTTTCAAAGCACACAGGATCAAACCTTCACGGGTCGGAAAACATAAGAGATAAATCAATCGTCTCTTAGTATGAGCATAATTTAGGATCGCCTTTAACAATATCCGCCTGCGCTAAAAGTTTGTCTTCTACAATTAGCTTTTTATATTGTTTTCCTATATTTTATTGTCAACATAGTCCATAGAAAGAATTTTTTCTATCTATTGGGACTGACCTGATAACGAGCTAAAGGAGGTTTTATGCGCTTGCTTTAGTTTATATTTGGTTCATGTATTATACCTTAAATTTTTTTAAAAGGAGCTTCAAATGTATCGTAAACTTTTAGTTTCACTATCAATTATTTTTGCAGTAATGCTGGTTAGCCAGCCCGCAATGGCGGACTTCTGGGGCGAAGGTGCCCCGGACTGGAGCAGCATGTCCAATTACACCAACCAAATCTGGGAATTCACCAACCCAGTGACTTGGGCCGAAACATCCCACGCATTTATCATGCCGCCGGCAGCTCCGGACACTGTAGAGAATCCAAACACCTATCAGTTTCACGCCAATGAACCAGCCGCCGGCCCTGGTCTTTATGCAGCCCATGGCGAGGCCATGATGCCTAGCCCATATTCCTGGCAGTGGGTTGATGAAGGCCCCATGGGAGCTAACTGGGCAGGAGTCCAGGGGATGCTCGGCGGCATGTTAAAGACAGGTGGTGTACCCGGTGCCTTTGATTTTTATGTTCCCATTGCAGACGTGGCCGACGCCACAAGTGTATGGCTGCAGTATGTTTCTTTTGTGCCCAATGAAGCTTTTGAACCAGGAAATACCCCCCTCAGTGCTGCAACACTGGCATCTGATTATGAATTCACCAATGTATTCGGCACCCTTGACAATAGAACGATTGAACAAATCCATGATCTGGATAACTCTGGCGGTACAGGCGACTGGTTCCGGATCACCGAAGAGTGGACTGTGGCAGATGCAGGCGACGTACTTTTCCTGCGCGTCCACGCTGATGGCCAGGGTCCTGGTCTGAAGGCGAACATGCTTGATTCCCTTCAGGTCATGACTACGTCCCCTGTTCCCGTACCGGGTTCCATCATGCTGCTGGGTGTTGGTCTTGTCGGTCTAATGGGCCTTCGCCGCAACCGCGCGTAACACATTTTCAAGCGGCGGCGTTGATACAAAAAACAGGCTTGTTGGCAATAACGTGATTGCCGCATGATTTGTTGCAATGTCGCTTGAATACTATAAATAAATCCCCTGTCTTGCCCCTGATGAGATGAAAATCCTGATAGCGCAAGACAGGACACCCCACCCACCTCTCCCCCCTCCATCGCTTGATAGATGAAAATTTCGTCCAATGCCACCCCCGGCAATATCTTTCACATTCCCGCAAGACCGATTGCGGATTGATACGACCCCATCCATCTATTATAGCGGCACGGTCACAATATCCACCCGTGCTAAAAATTTGCCTTATGCAATTAGATATGTTCTAATTTGCCCTAATAAAAAAAAGGAGACTGTATGCATCGGAGCGTATCTTTATCATTTATCTTACTCTTCATATTGGTCACTCAACCGGCAATGGCGGATTTCTGGGGCAAAAATGCCCCGGATTGGCGAGATAACGCATATTACACCACCCAAACATGGACATTCACAGATAAAGTTAAATGGCATAACACCGGCCGTATCGACCCGGCAGTCAAACCGGATAAGGGCTACGTTAATCCCACTAATACACCAGGCTTTTACAATACCGGCTATACTGTTGGATTTCTTCGTGGATGGGACTGGCAGGATGAAGGCCCAATGCTGCTTAACTGGAAAGGCGTACAGGGGATACTGGGCGGTATGGGATCAGGGCATTTCGATTTTTACGTACCGATCCCTGATGTTCAGGGCACCACGAGTGTATGGGTCCAATACGTTTTATATATTCCTAATGGCAGTGATGGTGACGCTGCTGGCGCCCTTCTAAGCGTTGACGACACATTTACAACCAGCAGGTCGTCTGATTCAAAACGTTCTGAAAGAATCCCTGAATTAGTAGACCAGGGATCATCAGGGGACTGGTGGCGGGTCACCGAAACCTGGGACATTAAAAATGCCGGGAAACATCTCTATCTGCGTGTCATGGCAGATGCACCCGGAACGTCAAACATGTTGGATTCTGTACAGCTCGTGACAAAAGCGGCCGAACAAGTAAAATAAACAGACGACCCCGCAATAGCGATTGCGCATCCCCATGACAATCCAGCCTAAATGCAATGTGCATCCTGAATCCTCACCGACCAGACAAAGGAGCCCCAAAAGACATCGACACCAATGGTAATCGGAAATCCTGTTCAAGGGGATAGAAATGTTCCATATACAAAAAAACCTTAACGTAGGCTGTTGCTACGTCAAGGTATTTGCTTCTTTTGGATAGGGTAAAATGGCGTCCCCAAGGGGATTCGAACCCCTGTCGCCGGCGTGAAAGGCCGGTGTCCTGGACCGGGCTAGACGATGGGGACGCATATGCTGTGTTTTTTAGATGGCGCGAGTGACGAGACTCGAACTCGCGGCCTCTAGCGTGACAGGCTAGCGTTCTAACCAACTGAACTACACCCGCGCAGTCTAAAAAAGTGGTGCCCAGGAACAGAATTGAACTGCTGACACGGGGATTTTCAGTCCCCTGCTCTACCGACTGAGCTACCTGGGCTCACAGCGAGAGTGAAATTAAACGAATTCGGTGGGTATGTCAACCACTTTTTTAAAATCATCTAAAATAATGGATACAAACAGGCGCCGATATTGACTTATCCACGTGCTGGGTTTACGATGCGTCCGCCCCTAACCCATACAGGAAATCAATCATGGCAAACGCCAATCAACAAAACGAGCCCCTGAAAAAAGAATCCCTCATCTTGACCCCAACGGGCCCGCCCATTGACATCACCATCACCGCCATGCCAAACATTGCGCTTCTTTTTGCACGGCTTTTGGCCCTGTCGGCGATTCGTCCCCTCCATCTCACGCCAGATACAGTTTTAGGAAATGTTGTCATCCGCTTTGACAATTACCTTATAGACCCCAAAAAAATTGCTGCCTTTAAACAAATCTGCGGATACGGGTGTCGTGATCACCTGGACACCGTTCCCGCCCCTTTTATCCAAACCCTGTTTATTGGGCTCATATCAAAATTCATTGGCACCCGTTACTTTCCCATCTCCCCCATGGGACTGATACAGGTCGGACAGTCCTTTGAGCTGTTTCAGCCGATTCCCCAAAACACCCGACTGGATCTGTCATGCCGGCTATTGGATATGACATGCACCCATAGCGGCGTACAGACCCGTATCCGTATGGACGCCCGCACCGCCGGTGCAGACACAGATGCGAAACCGATGTGGCAAGGCACTGCCCGCTATCTCACCCGGACACAGCACAAGGGCCCAAAGACAAAACCGTATGTTGAGGAGATCCCACTGCCCATCCGAGAAACCATTGCGATTCAAAAAAGCATTGGAAGGCGTTACGCCACCGTATCCAGAGACTTCAACCCCCACCATCTCTATGGCTGGACATCAAAATGTGTCGGTTTCAAACAGCCCATCGTCCACGGCATGTGGAGCTTGTCACGGACCTGCGCCAGTCTGGAAACCGCCCTGAACCATCCTGACACCTATAAAATAGACGGACAGTTTAAACTTCCGATATTCATGCCGGGCACGGTCACTTTAGGATATGACACCGATACTGCCGAGCCCCATGAATACGACAACGCAGACAGAAACACCAATCATGTACGATTTGAACTGCGGGATAAAGCCCAGGGTCTGCCCCACCTGAAAGGGGAATGCCAATATTCAGATCCCTCTCATTGATCCAGACCTAAGGCCCATGATTATCTTGTAATTTTTATTCTTACGATACGCCCCTGCTTGTCCAGAAAAGCAATCCCTTTGGCCAGAGGCAGGTTGGACTGGGCATCCAGAATTTCAATCTTCTTTTCAAACAACTGGCCGAAAGACAGTGTTTCCGCCGATTGAGCATTCTGATTTTGATCGGTATCAATCGAATCTGATCCCATTTGTTTGTTTTGTTCACCGGCATTTTTATCCGAGATTTCCCGGCGGACCTGCTGACGCCCGGCAACCATATCTGAGAAGCTTGAGAAAGGTTCATCCTCACTGCACCCGGTCAAAATCCCAGAACAAGAAACAAAAAAAACGATCACCCAAAATTTTATCGTCACAACACCACCAAAATCTAAGCGGCCGCCACCGTGATCCTGCGATCCAGACGCATGGTAGAAAAAAGCGCAAACACATCTTTGGCCGCATTGATAAGTTTGAGTTCCCGGCCCTTCTGGTTCAAGCTGTTATAAGCGGCGATAATCACACCGACCCCAATGGCGTCAACCTGTTCAACACCCTGCAAGTCTATGGCGATTCCACCTTGAGAACCGCTGATCACCGTCAATAACTCCCCTTTAAAACTATCGGCCATAGCGGCGACAAGATCAGTACCGGGTTTAATGACAGTCTGACTTCCATCATTTATAATTTCGCTCATTGCATTCTCCTGTATTTGAAATATTTTATGAAATGGATCTTGTTATACTATACCAAAAGACCGTTTAATTCAAACACTAAACCGGTCCAATACGGATTGTCGTCGTCCCCCTTTCCACCTGAATGTGTTTTCTTTGTGTAAGAAACCTGAAAAAAGGCGAAACGGCCATGAACCTCGTCAGGTCCGGAAGGAAGCAGCGATAAGTGATCCCTTCTGTGTCGTGGATCGATCCCGGTCATGCAATTATCCGTCCGAATTGTTCAGCCGGTTTTTTTCTTTATTTCCTTCGCCCTTTTATATCTTGACATGCTTTTAAACAGACTTATTTTTCAGCCATAATTTATCGGAAATAATAACTAAAACTCTTAATTGTTAGGGATTTCGGAGCAAATTAACGTGGTACTCAAAGAGAATAAAGCGAAAAAAGAAGAGAAAAAAAATACAGCTGATCCAGATTCCGCTGCATCTGCTGCCGAAGCCAAGACGGCTGAGGCACAAGACCCACCCGACGCAGAAATAAAAGCAGGAGATGCAGGCATTCAGGAGTTACAAGACCAGGTGGCCGCAGAAAAAGACAAAGCCCTCAGACTTTCTGCAGAATTTGAAAATTTCAAAAAACGCAAACAACGGGAAATTGATGAATTTAAAAAATTTGCCAATGAAATGGTTTTCAAACAGCTCCTTTCGGTGGTGGATAATCTAGAGCGCGCCATTGCCTCAGCAACGGATGCTTCGGATGATGCCGGCCTTCTTGATGGCGTCAAACTGACCCACAAAGATATGATGAAGCTCTTTGAATCCTTTAACGTGAAACCCGTGGAAGCGGAAAACCAACCCTTTGATCCCAATTTCCACCAGGCTGTGACCCAGGAAGAAAACAACGCGCTTCCCGACAACACGGTCACAACGGTGTTGCAAAAAGGGTACACCCTCCATGACAGACTTATCCGGCCCGCCATGGTAGTGGTTTCAAAAAGAGTAGAAAAAGAAACTGAAGATACTAAAGAAAATTAAATATATTTGGAGGATATCTCATGGGTAAGATAATTGGAATTGACTTGGGCACCACCAACTCCTGTGTGGCAGTTATGGAAACTGGCGGCGAAGCGAAAATCATCACCAACGCAGAAGGCGGCAGAACCACGCCGTCCATTGTCGCGGTCAGCGACAGCGGAGAACGGATTGTCGGCCAGACTGCAAAACGCCAAGCTGTCACCAACCCTGAAAACACTGTATTTGGGGTAAAACGACTTATCGGTCGCAAATTCAACTCAAAAGAAGTTCAAGATGACGTGCCAGTGCTCCCCTACCGCATTGAAGCGGCCAGCAACGGCGATACCCGGATCAACCTGAGGGGCAAACAGCACAGCCCTGCGGAAATCTCATCTTTCATCCTGGCCAACATTAAAAAAACAGCGGAGGAGTACCTGGGAGAAAAGGTAACGGAAGCCGTCATCACAGTACCTGCATACTTCAACGACCAGCAGCGCCAGGCCACCAAGGACGCAGGCAAGATTGCCGGCCTTGAGGTCAAACGTATCATTAACGAGCCCACCGCAGCATCCCTGGCCTACGGCCTGGATAAAAAAGGCGAAGAAAAAATTGCCGTATTTGACCTTGGCGGTGGTACCTTTGATGTCTCCGTATTGGAAATCGGCGACGGTGTTTTTGAAGTAAAATCCACTGCCGGCGATACCCATCTGGGGGGCGAA
>PDWI01019354.1_pt1 | contig 10996 bp, 8 predicted proteins | sample 1430891 | NCBI WGS metagenome assembly PDWI01 (sample SAMN01162508, study PRJNA174530) | Oral metagenome, whole genome shotgun sequencing project. | biome: Marine environment; feature: Marine mammal; material: Swab sample of the gingival sulcus; isolation source: swab sample of gingival sulcus... | reverse complement strand
AAAGCCACATTTTCTACGTGATGGGTATGCGGAAACATATCTACCGGCTGAACAATTTGTGTTTTGTAATATTCGTCCATTAAAGCAATGTCCCTTGCTTGGGTTGCCGGGTTGCAACTAACATATACAATTTTCTTAGGAGCTGCTTTTAAAATGGTTTCGACCACATCTTGATGCATTCCTGCCCTTGGTGGGTCTGCAATAATAACATCCGGTTGACCGTGTTGCGAAATAAAATCGTCGTTTAAAACGTCTTTCATATCTCCTGCAAAAAACAAGGTGTTTTTAATATTGTTCAATTTTGCATTTTCTTTAGCATCTTCAATGGCAGACTCAACATATTCTATACCAATCACTTTTTTAGCTTTTTTAGCTACGAACTGAGCGATAGTTCCGGTACCGGTGTATAAATCGTAAACCGTTTCTGCTCCTTGTAAATCGGCAAAGTCTCGGGCAATTTTGTATAAATTGTAAGCCTGTTTAGCGTTGGTCTGATAAAAAGACTTAGGTCCAACCTTAAATTTAAGGTCTTCCATTGTTTCTATCAAGAAATCTTGTCCGGAATACAGTTGTATATTCTGGTCAGAGATGGTGTCGTTGCGTTTTTCGTTTACAACGTACATCAAGGATGTTAAATCGGGAAACAGATTGTTAAGATGGTGCATCAAAGCCTCAATTTTTTCGCTGTCATTTTCAAAAAAGGAGACGATAACCATCCATTGTCCGTCTTGTGTATTACGCACAATCAGATTTCTCATTAAGCCGTGTTGCTCTCTAATATTGAAAAACGAATAATTGTTTTTAAAACAAAATGAGCGAATTTCGTTTCGGATTTTATTCGATAAGCCCTCTTGCAAGTAGCAATGATTAACATCTACAACTTTGTCGAAAAGTTTGGGGATATGGAATCCTAAAGCACGTCGTTCTGCAAATTCGGACTCGCTTTCTATTTCCTCTTTGGTCAGCCAACGTTTGTCGGAGAAAGTAAACTCTAATTTATTGCGATAATTATAGATTTCTTCAGAGCCTAATATCGGACGTTTTTCTTCTATGGAGATGTGTCCCAGACGGTTAAATTGGTCTGTAACTTGCTGGTCTTTATACGCAATTTGCTTGTCGTAGGGTAATTGTTGCCATTTACAGCCTCCGCAAACGCCAAAATGCTCGCACTTAGGCTCTATTCGGTCTTCCGAAAACTTTTTAAATTCCAAAACCATACCTTCGGCATGTGTTTTCTTGACACGGTTGAGTTGTACATCAACCACATCGCCCGGAATCACACCTGTCACAAAAATGACTTTACCCTCGTGTTTGGCAATGGCTTTACCTTCTGCTGCAAGGTCTGTAATCGCTAAATCGTTTACTCTTTTTTTCTTTCTCCTGCTCATTTGTCCTGTCTGTCTGATGTTTTATTTCAATCTAAAAAATTGAGCGTCAAAAATAATACTTTCTGTTGAGTCGCCTACATTTTATTCTGAATAAGCTTGTTTTAGATTACGTCTTTTTGTGTAATTTCGCCCATCAGAAGAAATAGGATGGCAAAATGGGCTTTACAACGTTTTTATCATCCTTCGTTTAATCTTATACGCACTTAGATATGGATTTTGGAAGCATCGATTACATTATTTTTGGGTTATATGCGGTTCTTATTTTGAGCATAGGTCTGTGGGTATCTCGTTCGCAAAAAGGGAAAAGCAAGACCGCAGAAGATTATTTTTTAGCGAGTAAATCTTTGCCTTGGTGGGCGATAGGAGCCTCTCTTATTGCGGCTAATATATCGGCAGAGCAAATCATTGGAATGTCGGGTCAGGGCTTTGGAATTGGCTTAGCTATAGCTTCTTACGAGTGGATGTCTGCGATTACGCTAATTATTGTGGGTAAGTTTTTCTTGCCGGTGTTTATCAAGAAGAAGCTATATACCATCCCCGATTTTATTAAGCAAAGGTATAGCGTAGAGCTAAAAACGATTTTGGCAGTGTTTTGGATTGCCTTGTTCACTTTTGTCAACCTTACTACCGTATTATTGTTGGGAGCAAAGGCTTTAGATATGATTGTAGGGAATGGTAATGGCGATTTTTTATGGTATGGTATTGTCGGTTTGGCTTTATTTGCGGCTGCATATTCGCTTTGGGGCGGACTTTCTGCGGTAGCTTGGACGGATGTGGTGCAAGTTGTTTTGTTGGTCATTGGCGGATTTATAACAACGCTGATTGCTTTGGACAAAGTAACGCCCGAAGGTGGTATTTGGCACGGAACACAACATATTTTGCAGGTCGCTCCCGAAAAGTTTCATCTTATTTTGAGTAAATCGCATCCTTTGTACAATGAACTGCCCGGTTTGGCAGTTTTAGTTGGCGGAATGTGGGTTGCCAATCTTTATTATTGGGGATTCAATCAGTATATAATACAACGTGCTTTGGCGGCCAAAAATTTACAAGAGGCTCAAAAAGGATTGGCTTTTGCCGGTTTTTTAAAGTTGATAGTGCCTTTTATTGTTGTGATTCCCGGTATCATCGCTTTCGTGTTGTATGCACAGCCGGAAGGCACAAATATCATTCCCGGAATAGGGGAACATTTAGCGGTTTCGGAAGCGTTTCAGGCTAACGATAATGCGTATCCTTGGTTGATTAAATCCTTTGTGCCCGTAGGCTTGAAAGGATTGGTACTTGCTGCTTTGGCGGCGGCTATCGTATCGTCTTTAGCGTCGATGATTAACTCTATTTCTACCATTTTTACGATGGATATTTATAAGCAGTATTTCAACAAAAATGCCAACGATAAACAAACAGTGCGTACTGGTAGAATTGTCGCTTTTGTGGCTTTGTTAATCGGAGTTTTAGTTACGCCTTTGTTGAGTAGTGAGCGTGGTATTTTTAACGTGATACAAGAATATACGGGGATGGTAAGTCCCGGTATTTTGGCTGTGTTTATGTTAGGCTTGTTTTGGAAAAAAGCAACCAATAAAGCGGCTATTTGGGGAGCAATTCTTTCTATCGTGGTCGCATTTCTTTTCAAGTTGACAGACTTACCTTGGATGAATCAAATGGGATGGACGTTTTTAATATCGATGCTTATCATTGTTGTTATCAGTTTGATAGAAACAGGCGGTAAAGATGATGCCAAGGGAATTGTTCTTACTAAAGCCATGTTCCACACTGGTCGATTTTTCAATATTTCAGCCTTTATTATCTTATTGGTATTGGCGTTTTTATATTCTGTATTTTGGTAAATAATCGTTGGGAGAATCAAAGAATGACCTAATGTCCACAAATCAAAAAAAAGATGCAACAAAAAATATCACAAAAATTTACAAGTTTATACAATAGTAAGCCCTTGGTTTTTAGAGCTCCGGGGCGAATCAATCTAATAGGGGAACATACCGATTATAACGAAGGCTTCGTGTTTCCTGCCGCTATTGATAAGTCCATAGTTTTGGCAATTCGTTTGAACAATACCCAAAGGGCTCGCTTGTATGCCTACGATTTGGATGAAAGTCTTGATGTTGATGTCAAAGACCTCAAAAAAAACGAAAAACAATGGGCAAATTATATTTTGGGAGTGATAGACGAATTTCGTAAAAAAGGATTTGAAATTCAGGGTTTTGACTGTGTGTTTGGGGGTGATATTCCCCACGGTGCAGGGCTGTCGTCTTCTGCGGCCTTGGAGTCTGTTTTTACTTTCGCTTTAAATCATTTGCATCAGTTTGGTTTAGAAACGATTGAGATGGTACAAATGGCACAGATGGCGGAGGTCAATTTTGTGGGCGTTAACTGTGGTATTATGGATCAGTTTATCAGCTTTAACGGTCAAAAAGATAAGGCTTTGTTGTTAGATTGCAGAACTTTGGAGTATGAATATAAAAATATTCATCTCGAAGGGTATTGTATTATGTTGATAGATACTTTAGTGAAGCATTCTTTGGCATCGGGCGAGTACAATACCCGACGACGAGAGTGCGAAGAAGGGGTGAAGATATTACAAGCTTTACATCCCGATATAACCAGCCTTAGAGATGTAAATATCGCTCAGTTGCAAGAAGCTCAACCACAATTTCCGGAGACCGTTTATAAACGTTGTCAGTATGTGGTGGAGGAAAATAATAGGGTGCAAGAAGCCGGTGCGTATTTAGAAAACAAACAAGCTGAACTGTTCGGTGAGGCCTTGTTTAAGAGCCACGATGGTTTGAGTCGCTTGTACGAAGTAAGCTGTGAAGAATTAGATATGTTGGTTTCTTTTGCAAAGATTTTCAGGCTCAAGTTTGTAATGCTTTTGAACAAGCATTTGGTCATCAACCTAAGTTTTACGAGGTTAATATAGAAAATGGAGCGGAGCAGTTTGCTGAAAAGTAATCTTATTAGCTTCAAATTTGACTGATAAATGGTATGATTGTTTAATCAAAATCCTATCTTTGCCACTAGGTGATAAAATAGAACGATGTGAAGCGATATAGCGATTTTTTGGTCATAGGTTCAGGTATTGCAGGTTTAAGTTTTGCTTTAAAGGTAGCGGAATTTGGCTCTGTTATTTTGATAACTAAAACAGAACTTAAAGAAACCAATACCAGTTATGCACAAGGTGGAATAGCGGCGGTTACCGATAAACTGGACAGTTACGAAAAACATATTCAAGATACCTTGGTTGCCGGTTCTTATCTAAACGATGAAAACATTGTTCGGATGGTCGTTCAGAAAGCGCCTAAATCTATCGAAAGTCTAAAGGAGTGGGGAACAAAGTTCGATAAAAAATCTTCCGGAGAATTGGATTTAGCCAAAGAGGGAGGGCATTCTGAACATCGTATCTTGCACCATAAAGACAATACCGGATTTGAAATCCAAAGGGCTTTAACCGAGCGTGTTAAAAAGCATCCCAATATAGAACTTTTAGAGCATCATTTTGCAATTGATATTATTACGCAACACCATTTGGGACAGTTTGTAGGGAGAGGACAAAACAATGTGGAATGCTATGGTGTTTATGCTTTGGATTTGGAGCAAGATGTGGTGCACACGTACCTTTCAAAAACCACCTTTATAGCTACCGGAGGCATCGGTAATATCTACCAAACCACTACCAACCCTAAAATCGCTACCGGAGATGGTATTGCCATGGTCTATCGTGCCAAAGGGGCGATAGAAAATATGGAGTTTGTGCAGTTTCATCCTACCGCTTTGTATTATCCTAAAGAAAGACCTTCGTTTTTGATAACCGAGGCTCTGAGAGGAGCAGGAGCGATACTTAGAGATATTGAGGGCAACTCGTTTATGGAAAAGTACGACGAACGCGGGTCGCTTGCTCCAAGAGATATTGTTGCCAGAGCCATAGATAACGAAATGAAACTGAGTGGTTCTAATCACGTTTTTTTGGATGGAACTTCCATTGCCGAGCAAACTTGGCAGGAGCATTTTCCTAATATTTTCCAGAAATGTAAGGAAATCGGGATTGATGTCAGTCAAGATTATATTCCGGTAGTTCCGGCGGCTCATTATTTGGTGGGAGGTATTAAAGTGGATGAAAACGCTTGTAGTACCATTAAATATTTGTTTGCGGCAGGAGAGGTTTCTTCAACTGGTTTGCACGGGGCTAATCGTTTGGCTTCTAACTCATTAATAGAGGCTTTGGTCTATGCTGAGAACGCAGCCGAAAAAGCGGTTGAAATGATTCAAAATATTGATTATAAAGAGGATATTCCCGAATGGGATTTTAAAGGTACCACCGAAACTGAGGAGATGATTCTGATTACGCAAAGTCATAAGGAATTGATGATGATAATGAGTAATTATGTGGGCATTGTCCGTTCCGATTTGCGTTTAAAACGAGCGTTGAGGCGTTTGGAAATTATCTACGAAGAAACGGAACGCTTATACAAAAAATCGATCGTCTCTAAAGAACTTTGCGAATTAAGAAATGCCATCAATATTTCTTATTTGACGATTAAAATGGCAATGGAACGCGAGAAAAGTATCGGCTTACATTACAATATAGACCGTTAGTTTATAGAAGCTTTGTAACATGGGCAGTATTTTAAACAAATCGTATCCTTTATCTCTATTTTCATGGGGGAAAGCACTTCTTTTTGGTGCTTTTATCGTTTTGTTCTTGTTTGTTTTTCAGCCTTTTGGCTTGCAAGGTATTCATACAGAAAGTCGCATATTTATTGTATTTGGGTATGGCTTATTAACTTTTCTCATAATGCTTCTTAATCAATATTTGTTGCCGATATTGTCGCCCTCTATGTTTAAAGAAACCCATTGGACGGTGCTTTCACAAATTGTTTGGTTACTTTGGAATGTGGTGCTTATTGCAATTTTTAATTACTATTATTCTATTTACATCTTTAGTTTACCCGATAGCCTTTATCTTTTTCTAAGATTTTTATTTTACACCGTTTTTACCTCGGTTATTCCGATTGTTATTTTCACCATCGTATCTCACAATCAAAAATTAAAACAGAATTTAATTAAGGCTTCGGAATTAAATAAAGCCCTAAACCATCATTTAAGTAATTCCAACCATAGTTCTGATGATGAACTTCTTATTATGGCATCGAATGGTAAGGATAAAATTAAGACCAGTAATGAGGAATTGTTGTATATAGAATCCATTGGTAATTATGCAACGGTAAAGTGGGTAAAAAACCAAGAAGTGTTTGAAAAAAAGATTCGTAATACGCTTAAAGATATTGAAAAACAACTCCATAATCAGACACATATTTTTAAAACTCATAAGGCATTTATTGTAAATTTAAATCAAGTGCAAGAGGTCAGTGGAAATGCGCAGGGTTATAAATTGACCTTAAAAACAGGAGCTTCTCAAGTGCCTGTTTCCAGAACGTATCTTAAAGCATTTAATGATAAAATGAAGGCTGTTTAGCCCGAATTTTACAACTTCTAATGTTTGTGTTTTATCCCTAAAGTGATGATTTGATAGGGAGTGTAGCTCGAAAGGCTGTAAGTCATCCCAAAGCCTTGCATCTTGTCCCAAACATGCTGTTTATCTGATGTTTTAGCATTATTTTTATGATGACATTTTGCGGAGGAAGTCGTGCGAAAGTTGAAGTTTAAAAGCTCCAACTATAACGAACAACCGACGACACACAACAAAAAATACAAACATATGAAACATCAAATTTTAATAAAACTGATTTTAATTTTTTTGGTTAGTAATACTGTATTGGCACAAGAAAATTCACAGAGTATGGTTTCTAAATTAAATCAAGATTTAGACTATTTTCAAAAGATAATAGATGAGGGGCATCCTGTTCCTTACGCACATATCTCGAAAGCACAACTAGATGAAATATTTGCCCAAAGCAAATTCGATAGCACGCAAGTATTGTCTTATATCGAACTTGAAAGAAGGGTAAGGCATATTTTAAGCAAAGTAGCGTGTAGCCATACCAGTGTCGTAGAGCCTCGACGAGCGTTTAAAAAGCGGTTTCCCTTAAGCTTTTATGCCAAAGATAAGCGTCTTTTTATCATCAGAGATGTGGATAGTTTGTTAGATGTAAGTCAATCTTTGGAATTGATTGATATTAATGGTCATTCTTCAGAAGAAATCATTACTAAAATGTTAGATTATTTGCCTGCTGATGGTTATAGTACAACCTTAAAATATATCCTTATTAATTCGCCTAGATGGTTTAATATGATGTATAGCTTTTACTTCGATTCGGATACTGTTAAACAAATACGTTTTGTAAATAGCTTACAAGATACTGTAAAGATGACATTAAACTTGCGAGATATTTCGACTAAAAAAGCTAAGAAAGTAACAGAAGATTACGACTCAAAGTTTGGTGATAACGTTCTTATCAAATATTATAAGAATGATATTGCGGTTTTAAGAATTAAATCTTTTTCTAGTTTTGCTCCTGTTTATGGCACAATGGTCAATGTACATAGGTATAAAAAAGCCTTAAAGGAGATAGAAAAAAGAAAAGTTAGGCGTCTTATTCTTGATTTAAGATATAATGGCGGAGGTGATGGGCAGTCGGGCTACAAATTAGCCTCGCGGTTTATCAAAGAAAAACATCGTGTTAATATTCAGTATTATGGATGGGGCATTTTTAAGGAGGCTGTTTTCTTATCTAAAATAAAGTTAATTTTGAACTTTTTTCTGGGAGACCTTTTTTCGTTAAGAATACCAACTTTTAAAGAGCAACGTGCTTTTATTACGCTTAGACCAAAGCCTATGTTATATAGCGGAAAAGTATATGTATTGGTAAATGGTCTAACAGCATCAACCGCGAGTACTGTGGCTTCTATTTTAAAGCACAAAGCCGGTGCTGTTATATTAGGCGAGGAAACCGGAGGCTCAGAAAACAGCCTTAATGGTTATATATATCCTGAAATAAAGCTACCTAATAGTGGAATTAAAATTAAAATTCCGCAATATAATATTAATTTAGGTCTGAGTAAAAAGGTAGGTTCGGGTGTTGTTCCGGATATCAAAATAGATAACAGACTTGAATATACAGGGGAAAAGAATGCCTTGTTAAAGAAAGCGATAGAATTAATTAATAACGATAAATAATATGTTAAAGAAAGTAGGATACATAGCTATATTTTATGCCATTGCTATTTTGATAAGGTTTTATCTCGTAAAGGTACAACCGGATTTTATAGCCAACTTGAATCCTATTGTAATAGGTTTACTATCAGGGATTAGCCCTTTAATTGGAGCTTTAGTGATGATATACGTTTTTAAACGCAAGATTAATTACCGCTTATTTTCAGTGGGAAAATTAACAAGCATCGCTTTAGTTCTCTTGCCCATAATCCTTTTTACAGTTGCCGGATACCTTGAAAACGGTGTTGTTACTTATATTTTGCCGGTGCTTATTGCTTCTTTCATACTGTATGGTTTTTTAGAAGAATTTGGTTGGAGAGGCTATTTGCAATCAGAACTATCAGATATAAAGCCTATCTATAAATATTTAATTATAAGCGTACTGTGGTATCCTTGGCATTTAGATTTTGGTTTAGATATGGCACATTTGTACTCTTATATCTTTGTTTTGGCTGGAAGTATTGGTATGGGGTATGTTGCCGATAAGTCGAAGTCTTTAATCCTTCCGGCTTTATTCCATGCCTTTTCCAACCTTATGTTTAGTAGTGTTTCTTTTGGCAGTCAGGTGCAAGTTTCTTTTATGGCTACGCTTGTTATTGTTATCGTTTGTATTGTTGCTATTATTGCTGTTATGATTAAAACAGGGAGAGATAAGAGAATTTATGATTCCAAAACCATATAAACCCTCCTTTGATTTACTTTTTTGCTTAATTTAGCAAGCCCAAATAAGTTTTGTTTATGATAGGTTAAAAATGATAAACGAATGTTTAAGTTTCTACTAAAATATAGTATCATCTTAGCGATACTGATGGTGTCTTGCAGTAAGGATGATTGTTTTAAGTCAGCAGGGGAGGATACTGTTAAAACGCTTACTTTGGATTCTTTTCGTGATATAGAAATTAAAGATAGGTTTAATATTATTCTTGTTCAAGATTCTGTTAATTATGCTAAAATAGAGGGGAAGTCTAATTTAGTGGATAAGTTGAGTTTAACAGTTCAGAATGGAAAACTTATTTTGAAAGATGGCAGTTCTTGTCAGGTGTTTAAGGGGTATCATACCACAGATGTTGAGTTACATTTTGTCGATTTTAAGTATTTGTTTATGTCTGGAAATTCGAATTTATCGAGTATGGATACCTTGTATTTCGATGATGTATTTTTTGAATCACAAGCGGATGTTAGTCGGTGGGATTTGAAGATGAAATCAGACAGTTTAACGGTTAAACTACGTTCTTTACAAGGCGAGTTAACCCTTTCCGGGCAAGTTAGAGGTGCTTATATTTATACTTCCGGCACCAATCATATTTATGCTAGAAATCTGTTAATGAATAATTTATATGTAAACCACGATTGCCAAGGAGATATTTATGCGTCTGTTAAAGAAAGTCTTGGAGTTTTTCTAAACGACAGAGGTAATGTTTATTGTTATGGTAATCCTCCGAAAAAAATAATTTCGTATGGAAAAACAGGAACCGGTTTTGTACGTTTTATAGATTAGTTTTCGTATATTTACACCGCATTCTTTACTTAATACCTTATGAAAAAGATTGTTATACCTATCGATTTTTCTTCAGATTCTATCAATGCACTTGAGCATGGTATTTTGTTTGCCAATAAATTAGAAGCAGATATTGATTTGCTGCATGTTGCTTCCGGCAAGGATTTTAAAACGCCTTTCTACTTTAAAGATTTGGAAGAATTTAAAGGGAAAACCGAAGAGGATTATTTAAATTTGATTGTCTATAGGTACCAGAATCGAGTAAATAAGCGTTTGAATCCTCATATTATTAAGGGGAATACATCCAAAGAAATTATTCGTTTTGCAAAGCAGAAAAAACCCGAATATATTATGATGGGAACGCACGGAACGTCCGGTTTTAGTTCGTATTGGTTGGGAAGCAATGCTTATAAAGTTGTTTCTGCATCGCCTTGTCCTGTCATTACAATTCGAAATGGTTTTTTGAAAACAGGGATGGAGAGGATTGTAGTACCCATCGATGCTTCTAAAAACACAAGGCGTAAACTGCCTTATGCTGTAGCGATGGCTCAGTTGTACGATGCTGAGATAGATTTAGTTGGAGTTAGAGGGGCTTCTTTCGGCGATATTCGCGAGAAAATTACCTCTTGGATAAGTCAAACAGAAGAGTATCTTTTAGCGAAAGGCGTTCGCTACAAAACAGATATGATAGAGGGGAGTAATATTACCGATATGACTATTGAGTACGCAAATGCTGTAGATGCCGATTTAATAGTTATAATGACCGAGCAAGACGAACATCCTTTGAACTTCTTTTTGGGGGCGTATGCTCAGCAAATGGTACACCATTCCAGAATTCCGGTTTTGAGTATCAGACCCGATTATGATAATTCATAATTTTTTTGATAACTTTGCCGAAAAAATTAGCGATGAATCGTTTTTTTACTTTTG
>PDWI01009674.1_pt1 | contig 10996 bp, 9 predicted proteins | sample 1430891 | NCBI WGS metagenome assembly PDWI01 (sample SAMN01162508, study PRJNA174530) | Oral metagenome, whole genome shotgun sequencing project. | biome: Marine environment; feature: Marine mammal; material: Swab sample of the gingival sulcus; isolation source: swab sample of gingival sulcus... | reverse complement strand
CCCTTGATAATGGTTGTTTTACCGGTTCCCGGGCCACCGGTAATAACGGATACTCCGTTTTGCAATGCATCGTAAATAGCCTGTTTTTGCTCTTGGCTGTAGGAAAAGTCTCCCTGGGCTTCCACCTTATCCACCAAGGCAAACACATCCTTTTCCATGGGTTGTATTTCACAATGATTGAGCCGTTTTAATCCGTTGGCAATGGACTGCTCTGCCAGATAATAGGCCATGAGAAAAACCCGGTCTTGCCCCATCACGGTTTCCAGCTTTAGGAGACCGTCCAAGGCCAGTTCCAAAATCTGTTCATCGACTGCCTCTCGAGAAAGGTCTAATAGCTGTCCCGTAGACTCGGCTAATTCTCTCCGGGGAATATAGGTATGGCCTTCCTTGATGATTTTCCCCATAAAATGGAGAATCCCCCCTTGAATCCGACCGGGATGGTCTGAAGGAAAGTCCAATTGAGCCGCAATTTTATCCGCCTTTAAGAAACCGATACCGATTTTATGTTCCATGAGGCAATAGGGATTTTCCTGAATCTTAGCAATGGTATCCTGTTGATAACAGTGATAAAGGGGAATAATCTGTTCCGGTTTTAAAGAAAACTGCCCCAAATAGGCATTGATTTCCGCCAAATTTCTCTGTTCTAAAAAAGCTTCCCGAAGAGCTTGAATCCGCTTTTGCCCCAGTCCGGGAATTTGTTCCAATTTTTCCGGTTGTTTTTCGATGATTTCAAAGGTATCTTCTCCAAAGGTTTCCACCATAGCCTTGGCTACTTTTTTGCCAATACCGTGAATCGCCCCGGAAGACAAAAAAGCCTCAATGCCCTCCAAGGTGGAGGGCAGAATTTCCGTGGCCGAAGTAAAGGCAAATTGTTCCCCATATTTATTATGTTCTACCCATTTGCCTTCCAATCGATAGGTTTTACCCCCATGACAAGACGTCAGGGTGCCCACGGCGGTGAGCCATCCCTCTTGATCTTTGAAAATACCGATGGTATATCCGTTTTCTTCGTTACGAAAAATAATTTCTTCCAGTTTTCCCTGTAGAACTTCTATCGCAGCCACTTCACCTTTCTCGTTCGAGCAGTCAGCTTACTTTTTTGAAATTTTTTTGCATACTTAAGCAAGTCTTTTTCCGTATTTTCATGGACCTTTCGATGAACCACGTCGGTGAGCATCACCAGGATTTCATCCACCCGTTCTTCCTTGATACCATGGTCCACAAGATAATTTCGATCCACGGCCAAATCTTCCACATAAATCGGTTCCTTATTGCTGATGATATTCTCCATGTAAACTTTTCGAGCTAAAATTCGTGTTTCAGGAGAATCATAGATAATCCGTTGAGCCTTGGCCAGGTTATTAACATATTCATACCGTTTGGGCCCGTATTTCACCAAAAAAGTCTTTAGATCGATTTGATTTTGCATAAAATGGAGTTTTTCCATGAGATATAAGCCGTCTATGAGATGTTGCTCGGTCTCCCCATCGAATTTCAAAGCTCGAATGGCTTCCTCTGCCTTCTTTCCCTCAATAGCGCTGAAAAAAAGCCCTAATCGCCGATGAACATTTTGCCGGGTACGATCGATTCCATCGCATACAGCGGAAAACTGTTCCATCTGCCTTCGATTTAATTTCTTGGCCGCACTGCCGATGATGGCAGGCATGCAATCAGCTCCGGCCAACATCCTCAACCCCTTGCCCGCATGGGGGGTGTTGATGATATAGGAAAAAGAATCCCGAATCTCTTCTTTATTCACCTCTTCCAGACGGGGAGCCAGGACTACCATAGCTTCATAGGTTTTTTTGCTGATATCAAAATCATAATTGGCAGCGATTTCGATGGTTTCCAAAATCAACAGGGGCTTGTTCCCAAAGACCTCTTCGGCATCCCCGCAAACCCGTACCAGTTTCTTTTCCAAATCCTGTTTGCCATCAAAAATATCCAAGAGGCCGGTTTCCGGTCGGTAGGCCATGGCGTAAATGGAAAAGGGCTGTGCTTTGAGATAGTCCTCAATCGCCCCCTCCCAGGCAATAAGATCGATGAAGGTCTGTCCCTCTTCCCGGTCCCACTCCAGTCGAAGAAAATCATCTCCGTCCTGTGCTTGGGGAAACCATTCCTTTAAGTCCTTTCGGGAGTCCATGCAAACCATCTCCCAATGTGAAGGAACTTCCCCTCGTACCATAGAAAACACCCCGGCACCTACGATGTAGGCCTCTTTATGGGCTTCCTGACATATTCTGAAAACGTCTTTTACTTCCTTTGATAGTTTAATCACGATGGGGTTCCTTTCGTCGATACAACTTTCTATTTTCCAACACCCAGTGGCGTTCACTGAATTCCCCCGGATCGGTTTTATTCAACACTTCTTCCATGTCGTACATGCGAGCATCCAGTATATCCAGATAATGGAGTAATTCCGCCTCGGGAAACAGGGGCTTTTTGGGACTTCCAAAGTCCGGTTCGTAATGATGGGATAAAACCATGTGTTGAATCATGGTGGCTTTTTCCCGAGAAAGACCCAGTTTTTCCATTTGTTTTTCCAATTCCCGAACACCCAGAACCAGGTGACCTAAAAGTTCTCCTTCAAAGGAGTATTGATCGGCGATGCCCCAAGAGTTGGAGACGATCTCATTGATTTTTTCCATATCGTGAAGAATCACCCCGGTCAAGAGCAAGTCCCTATCGATGATGGGATACACCTCGGCCAGCCGTTCGCCTGATTGAATCATCCGTTTGATATGCCACAACAGCCCCCCCATCTCCGCATGGTGATTCCGGGTCGCTGCCGGGTAATACAGCAATTTTTCCCGATGTTCCTCCAGAACCTGAGTGCACAAAAGAGCTAATTCCTTGTCTTGGAATTGTTCCACCCGGTCCAGAATGAATTGGTACATGTCTTCCGGTTCTTCGGGAGCCACCTTAATAAAATCCCTTAGGGAAAGCTGGTCTTCCTTATTGCTTTGGCGAACCCTGGTCACGGTCAACTGCCTCATCTGATTCCATTCCGTGACCTTTGCCTTAATCTTCAACAAATCCCCGGGATGAATTTTTTCGGTAATGGCCATCTCCTCATCGGCTAAATCCCACTTTTTGGCATCGATTTCTCCGGTTTTGTCACTCAAAGTCATGGCTAAATAGTACTTTTGATTGGAGCCTTTCTTGACTTCCATGGTCTTGAGCATAAAAAAATCGACGATGACGTCACCCGTATTCAATTGTTGGATATAAATTTTTTTCATAAAGTTTTATCGAATCTCTTTCCTGATTTTTCTTCCTAATTATATACTATTTCCCTACCCCGATAAAGGATTTTCTTGCCCCCGCTCCAATTTGGTATATAATGTTACTGTTGAACAGGAGGTAGTAAAATGAACCCGTATAATTTATTTCGTGTAGGCATATCCGTGCCTAAAAACCGTCTGGCCGATCCCATAAGTAATGGAAAAATCATTGCAAAACAGGCAAAGGAGGCAGAAAAACAAGGCTGTGGACTGCTGGTTTTTCCCGCTTTGGCTCTGACCGGTGTGGACTGTGGCGATTTGTTTTTTCAAAAGCAACTCTACGAAAAGCAAAACCAAGCCTTAGATTATGTGTTGGAACAGACCCGTTCGCTCCATATCACCCTGGTTTTGGGCTTCTATGTGAAGACAACTAGCGGTTTATGGTTAACCTCTGTCTGCCTTCAAGAAGGTTCCATTAAAGGGTTCCTCCCTCAAAATCCTTCTGCCAAGCAATCTCGCTGGTTCCAAAGAAGCGAGGAAAATCGACCCGATACCTTGACCTTTGAAAAACGCGAATTTCCCCTGACCTCCTGCATCTCCGACGGCAACTTCATCTTTGGAGCGGAAACATCAGCTCATCTGGTGATTCACCAAAGCGTGGAGCCCACCCTCCTGAACAGCGCTCATCTTTGGTCACAAAAGGTGACGGTTCAAAGTCGGGAGCACAAAAACGCCTGCCTGCTTCTCCACCCCTCTACCACCCAATCCACGGACAACGGGGTGTCAGGAGCACAGATTTTCTTGGCTCAACAGGGAGAGATGCTCCTTTCTTCCCGGGATTTTTCCCGAGAAGACCGCCTGGAAATCATCGACTTGGATTTAGACGCCATGGAATTTGAAAAAAGTCAAGGATCCAACCAAAAGCACCCCTGGGATTCCAAAAAAAATCCCTTGGTTGCCCTGGCGCCGCTTTCTTATGTAAGCAGGGCTCCCCTGTATCGAAATTACCAAAAGCGTCCCTTTATCCCCCAAAACCCTGATCTTTACGATCAAGCTTTTTTAATTCAAAGCCATGGCTTAGCCGGTCGTATTGACCATGTGAATTCCAAGAAAACCGTCATCGGTATCTCCGGCGGCTTGGATTCCACCTTGGCCCTTTTGGTTTGTGTCAAGGCCCATGAAATTTTACAACGCCCGGCAGAAGATATTCTGGCCATCACCATGCCCGGATTCGGGACTACCGACACCACCTATGAAAACGCCCTGGAGTTGATGAGGCAATTGGGCGTAACACAACGGGAAATTTCCATTCAAAAGGCCGTATCCGGCCATTTTGAAGACATCTCACAGGACCCCGATAACCACGATATTGCCTATGAAAATGCCCAGGCACGGGAACGAACCCAAATCCTTATGGACGTAGCCAACCAATACGGTGGCCTGGTAGTCGGTACCGGAGACCTTTCCGAAGAAGCCTTGGGTTGGTGCACCTATAACGGGGATCATATGGCCATGTACAATGTCAATACCGGTGTCCCCAAAACCTTCATTCAGGAACTCATCGGGTTTTTAGCCAAAAAAAAAGAAAATCAAAAGGTAAAAGAGGCTCTGCTCCGTATCGTCAACACCCCCATCTCGCCGGAGCTTTTGCCCCCGGATTCCGCGGGAGATATGGTTCAAAAGACCGAAGAAAGCATCGGTCCCTATCGCGTTCACGATTTTTTCCTCTATCACACCCTCTACAACGGTATGGCACCCAAGAAATTGCTCTTTATCGCCGAACACACCTTTGCGGGGGAATACAAAAAAGAAGAGCTGAAATCCTGGTTAAAAATATTCTATCGCCGTTTCTTTACCCAGCAGTTTAAAAGAAATTGCGCCCCAGACGGCCCTCAAGTCTTTCCCATTGGACTTTCTTCCCACGGTGCCTTTATCCTGGCCAGCGATGCCCATTATGAGGCTTTTATGGAAGATTTGGACTAATGCCTCTCAAAGACAATGGTATGAAGAAGGCCTTTTAGAGATAGAAATCCCTACGACTATAGGCATAGGTCCCAGCCCCATAAAAAACCACCATAATGGCAAAGAATATGCCCAAATGAATCAACGTCTCCGAAGACAGGATCTGAACCTTGGAAGACTCAAAGAGTTCGAAGGGACTCAGATACAATAGCCATTCTCCTTTTTCCCCGAGCAGTTTGCCCAAATATCCCAGAAAATAGGACGCGATGACCACGAGGGAGCCGGTTGCCCCGGAGGTTATTTTTCCGCTGATTCCCGCCATAAAAACAGTCAACGCAGCGAAGAAATAAGGCGTCAAACTACTGAATTTGATGATTTGAGACAATTCTAAAAAGTCCAAGGAACTTCCTTCATGGAAAGATCCCCAGCCGATAGCGGAAATCGCTCCCGCCAATACCACGATGGAGAGGGCTAAAAACGAAGTAAGAATTTTTGACAGGAAAATTTCCACCCTTGAAAACGGCATGGAGTAAAGAAACTCGATGGATTTACTCTTTTCTTCTCCTATGATTATTCGTGCGGTAAAGGTAACGGCAAATATGGTGATGGGGATTAAAATGAAATTGTATATCAATCCGAAAAAGCCAATGTAGCTTCCCATCGCGGAAAAGTCTTCCATGTTAAAAAAATCCGTAAATTGGGAAGGCATTTGTTCCATTTTCATCTGGGTCATTTCCTTCATGGTATCGTATAGACCCATGTACATGGACATAATCAAAAAGATGGTCAAGGTCCAGGCGATGATGGTTTTTTTATGGTTGCTCAAGTGGAATCGGGTTAGTCGCCACAGGTTTGCTAAGCAGCCTTTATTCATGATTTCCACCTCCTTCATAATAATCCATTAAATCTTCTTCCACGGATTGATTTCTGATTTCCAAATGCTCCAATTCCATGGAGGATAAGCGACCGATCAAGTCATTAATATCTTCTTTGATTTTAAATTCCTGCTCTTCTCCAGATGTGGTCGTATACTTACAAATCTGTTTTGCCGAACCGCGTAGCGCTTCCATACAGATGGTGTCCACGATTTTCCCTTCTTTGATGATGATGACTCGGTCGCAATATTTCTCCACTTCATTCAGGTTATGGCTGGAAAGAAAAACCGTCGTGCCCTTTTTCACCCGGTCCAACACCATATGAAAAAATTCCGATTGAACCAACGGATCCAACCCGCTGGTAGGCTCATCCATGACAATCAATTCCGCCGGCTTCATCAAAGTCAAAACGATGGAAACTTTTTTTCTGTTTCCCAAACTAAGGGAAGAAACTTTTTTATTCACGTCCAAGTCCAAACGTTGGGATAATCCCAGAGCCTCCTCAAAACTTCCGGGATAATGATAGGAATGAATTTTGAAAAGTTTTTTCGCATTAATCCCTTTGTAAAATTCCGTTTCACCAGACAAATAAGCCACTTTCTCATTGATTTTTTTCGCCTCTTTTACGCTATCCAGACCCAATACTCGAATTTCTCCCGAAGAAGGAAACAGCATATTGGTAAGGCAACGAATGGTGGTGGATTTTCCGGCCCCGTTTTCTCCGACAAAGCCAACGATTTCTCCCGGATTTAGATCAAAGGTAATATTGTCCACGGCAGTGAATTTGCCGTATTTTTTGGTAAAATTATTCACCGTCATTACTTTATCCATCATGAAACTCCTTGTACAATAATTTGGTTATCAGTTTTTCGTATTCGGGAAAGTTGGCTTCAATCTCTTGGCGTGTTTGAAACTTACCCTCCTCAAGAAATCCTTGTGATATCCACGTTGCCACCTTAAAGGCCGTATGAATATCGATGCCATCACGAAATTTGGAAACATCGGCTTTGGTAATAATATGGTGATACAATTCATAGGAATTCATATCTTGGACTTTTTCAAGATAGTCCTTGACCTCTTTTAGGGGCTCCTCTTCCGATAAAAGCCTCATAAAAAATTCCATGGTATAGGGATGTCGAAGGGCTATGTCCAATTTAATTTGGGTACTGTTTTTTAGCATTTCAATGAAGTCTGTCGTCTCTGTATCAAATCGATTGGTGACTTCTTCAATATAGATATCTCCAATATACTGAATCAGATAAAGGTATAATTCTTTTTTGCTTTTAAAATGATAAAAGAGAATGCCCTTGGAAACCCCGGCATCTTGAACAATACTATCAATACTGGTCTTTTGATATCCGTATTTACTGAATTGTTTTATGGCGCTGTTGATAATTTGATCTGCTTTGTCTTTCTTCATAAGTTGATTATATAAAAACTGACCAAATCAGTCAAGTATGAGTCGGTGAGAATTTCACTTATACCAAAAGACGAATGGTTTCCCATTCGTCTTTGAGTCTCCGTATGTGTTTCTTCGAGCTACAGATTACTAGATCAGTCGTCTGTATTGAGGATATCCATATACCGGTTGAACAACTACACCAACACCATAGGTACTGGCATGAACCATTTGGCCTCCGCCAATGTAGATTCCTACGTGACCACCATAGTACATCAGATCTCCAGCCGCTCTGTTAGAGGGGGATACCGGGGTACCGCAGGCACCTTGTCCATAGGAAGTTCTCGGTAAGGATACACCATAAGCTCTGTAGATAGCTTGGGTAAATCCGGAACAGTCTACACCGCTACCCAAACTGGTTCCGCCCCATACATAGGGAGTTCCAACAAATTGGGTTGCATATCCTGCCAAGGAAGATCCGCTTCCGGATGCAGGGGGTGCATAACTGTAAGACGGTGTGTAGCTGTAGCTGGAGCTAGAACTGGAAGTGGTTCCGGTGTTTGATGCGGAGCAAGTACCTCCACAATTTTGTGCCGGTTCTTCTTCCTCTTCTTCCTTGGTTCCCACCAAGACAACTTTAGCTACCGGTTCTTTCGCTACTTCGGAACTGAGTTCCTCTCGGGATACTTCTTTTCCGTTAACCAGAGAAACTTCTGCAACAAAGCTTCTTACCCCATCCACACCTTCGGTTTCCACTTCTTGTTCTCCTTTAAGGAGTTCATCGGTTTCTACCTTTTTGGTTTCATAGGGGATGGCTTCTTCGCCGGAAATAACTTCTGTGGTTGCTACTTCCATCAACGGCTGGTTGCCATCATTTTCAGTCAAGATGTAATCCAGAGCTTCTTCGGCAGTCATCACTACCGGGTGAGTGTCCGCTTCCTCAAAAACGTACTTTTCCACTTTGATGTCTTCACCTAAAGGTGCTTCTTGTTGTTCGATCAAATCCATACCGTAAGCGGCTCTTACACCGGCAATGACGCTTTCTCCGGCTTCCTTTGATTCTACAACGACAACATCTTCATTTTCAACATTGATGACCCAAGGATCTGCAACTTTTTCGCCAGTGGCATATACTGCATAAGGTTTTGCCATTATGAGTAATCCAAAGACCATTGCTGCAATGAAGATTACGGATGCGCCCACACCTAAACGAACCTTACCATGGGTCGTAGATGTGTGCCTTCGACAGATTTCAAGCATAATTCTTCTCCTTTTCTTTATCTATGTTACCCATGATACGTGACCGGTTACATCGTGTCAACGCCTGGCAGGTTATCTTCACATAACCTTCATATAACTTTACTTCTCGACAGTTTTTCCGATTTTCGATCAAAAAAAACAATAAAAAAAGCCTTGATTTTCAAGGCTTTTTCTTTATTTAATTCTCAATCAATTCCAAAGAGGAAGAGATGTAACAGCGATATTGATTTTCTTCACAATAAGCTTCGATTTCCGAGGTCAGAGCTTCATCCTCGGTGTACTCCAAAAGAAAAATTTCCAGATTATGTTCTGCGCCAAAGGACAGATACTCCTTGTAATAGGCTTCTTGTTCGTCGCTGTTCTCATGGAAACTGTTATCGCTAAAGTCGATGGCGGAAAAAACCGTTTCCTGATTGATTCCGTCAATATCCAGTTCTTTGGAGTCAATGCCTTTTTTGACAAATTCATCTCCGCCGTTGATGATAACGGGTAAATCCCATTGGTGAAGATCTTGAATAATATCAATCAACCCTCCGTAAATAGCTTGGGTAGGATACTCGGAATAGACATCGGTATTGTCCAGAAAAAATCCATCGACACCCATGGCTTGATATTTTCCCGCTTTTTCCTGAAGATATTCATTCCAATCTGCTTGAGAAACATCCATCCAATATTCCTGGGGCCAATCGTCGTACACATCAAAGGTAAAAGATCGGAAGGTTTCATAGCCGTCACGGAAATTTTCCAAGGTCCCAATGTTCAAATAGGTGTAGACCTCCCCATTTCGTTCATGGAGACCTTGAATATCTTCTTGATTCAGGTAGTAAGCATCGATAATGACCAATTCGTAACCTTGGATTTCACTCACATCCTCCATCCCCAAAAATACCCCGTAGTCTTTATCTTTCGGATTTTCTTTTTCCTGAGGAACACAAGAAACCAAAACCAACGTTAAGGCCACCACTGACAACAGTAAGAGTTTTTTCTTTAAACGGTTCTTTTTCAATGAGCCACACCCTTTCCTTCGCCAATGCTACTTCTTCATAATCGCTCCGATAGCCTTTGCTGTCTTAACGCATTGTTCTTTTGAAATGGACGCCACGGAAATCCGCACACCCTTGGCCAGAGGAACGGCAAAGATTCCCTGTTTTTCTAATTCTTCGCAAATAGCACCGGGGTCATCGCTGGCAATGCAGGTAAAGAAACCGGCATCAAAGGGAACATTTTCCACGCCTTCTTGTCTCAAGGTTTTTTCAAAGGTCTTGCCCCGTTCGATGAGCATTTCACGATATGCCTTTCGTTCCTTGCCCACCTTAGCCAATAAGTCTTCATCTTCAAAGATTTTGCTGAACAGGGTTTGCCCGGCTCTCACACTATTTGACCAGGTTCCCCGGGAAGAAAACTCGGTAACTTGCTTGAATTCCTTGGCCACTTCCTCTTCTTTGGCTAGGCAAACCATGGCACCCACTCGCATTCCATAGAGGGTCAAGGTCTTGGAAGCACTGTATCCGATGATGGGCAGCACCTCCGGCGGTAAATCTTCCAGCAAGGGAAGAAAACCCCGATACTCCTCTTCATCACCGGCAAAATCGATATAGGCCACATCAACAAAGAGGGTGATTTTTCCTTTTTTCGAAGCTCGGGTCAAACTGTCCACCACCCCTTGCCAATCTTCCTGTGTCAAGGAATATCCGGTGGGATTATGCGCCGGGGTGTTGAGAAGAATCACTAATTGATCTTGGATTTCCAATAATTCATTGACTTTTGCATCAAATCCCGGGATGTTGAAGGCTCCTTCTTCCGTAAACAAAGGGTAAGTAGCCACACTTCGACCGATTTCTCCGGAAATGGTCCCGTAGGGAGCCCAAAACCAATCGCTGGTCAACACCTGATCCCCCACCTTACTGTAGTTGGATATGGTATTTCGAATGGCTCCGGTTCCACCGGGAGTGGCACAGATTTCCACATGTCCCCCAGGTTGGTAATTGCCAAAAACCGCCTTTTTTACCGCTTTTTTAAAATCGGGCGTTCCCCCAATGGGTGCGTATTCCGCATAATCGGTGGGGCTCAAAAGTTTCAAGCCATCCATTACCGAAGAAAGCACAGCCAAATTTCCCTCGTCGTCCAAAAGGGCTCCGATAGTCGCGTTCACAACCTGATCCTTTCCCTTTTCCGCAATCATGGCTTTGGCTCTGCCGTTAATGGCAAAAATTTTATCTTCCTTAGGCATCTTCCGCCCGTTTTCCTGTGCAAATTTCATGTTTACCTCCTTGTTT
>PDWI01009673.1_pt1 | contig 10996 bp, 8 predicted proteins | sample 1430891 | NCBI WGS metagenome assembly PDWI01 (sample SAMN01162508, study PRJNA174530) | Oral metagenome, whole genome shotgun sequencing project. | biome: Marine environment; feature: Marine mammal; material: Swab sample of the gingival sulcus; isolation source: swab sample of gingival sulcus... | reverse complement strand
AAATTAAGCAAGAAACTTAAAAAACATTTATTTCTTTGTTTTCCACAGACTTATACACTTTTTTCACCTACTCATATTGAATGCAAAATATTATAATAAGATCATAATACTCAAGCTATATGAATACAATTACAACATTATGGGAAAAAACCCTTACCGAAATAGAATTAGAGATTTCAAAACCAAACTTTAATACTTGGTTTAAAAAAACAAGTGCTCTTGATAAACAAGATTCAACTTTTTCTATTGCTGTACCTAATGAATTTAATAAAGAATGGTTACAAACACGTTTCAATGACATGATTTTATCAAAAATCCAGAAATACGATCCTGAAATTAAAAATATTGAATATGTTGTAAAAAAAGAAGGTAAAAAAGATAAAGATAATCTTTTAAAAAAGACAGTACAGAACAACAGTCTTCCTCTCCAGAAAAATACCATAAACCATGAAAGTAATCTTAATGAAAAATATACCTTTAATTCATTTATTGTAGGTCCTTTTAACGAACTTGCTTATTCAGCTTCACAAGCTATTATTAAAAAACCAAGTGTTTATAATCCACTTTTTATCTATGGACCAACAGGACTTGGAAAAACACACCTTATTCAAGCAACAGGAAACAAAATACAAGAAGATTATAAGGATAATAAGGTTTTTTATACAAGTTCTGAAAAATTTTCCCAAGATTACGTAAATGCACTTACCAATAACAGGATAAATCAATTCAAAAATAAATATCGTAATTTTGATGTCTTTATTATGGATGATATTCAATTCTTTTCAGGAAAAGAAAAACTTCAAGAAGAACTCTTCCATCTCTTTAATATTCTCTATGATAAAGGAAAACAAATTATTTTTTCATCAGATAAACATCCAAATTATATTGTTGGGCTAGAAGACCGGTTAAAATCACGATTTTCCGCAGGAATGATTGTTGATGTTACTAAACCAGATTATGAATCACGTGCAGCCATTCTTAAAGCAAAAGCAACTCAAAAAGACATTCCTATCAGTCAAGAAGTTATTGATTATCTCGCAACAAATCTTGAAGGAAATATTCGTGAACTTGAGGGAGTGCTTAATGCAATTACGATTCAAACTGATCTCAGAGATAGGAAACTAACTATTGCTGAAGTTAAAAATCTTATTAAAAATAACATTAAACCTAAAAAACATCTTGCTCTTGATGAAATTATTAAAATCATTGCAGGTTTCTACAGTATTGATCCACAAAAAATTTACGAAAAAACAAGAAAAAAAGAGATTGTCTACATTAGACAAATTACTATGTATGTTTTAAGAGAATTTTTCAATATTTCTTACCCTGCTATTGGAAAAGAAATTGGGGGTCGTGATCATACAACCGTTATTCACTCTTACGAAAAAGTCCTTGAAAAACTAAAAGACGATCCAAGTCTTTTACAAGAAATAGAACAGTTAAAGTCTATTTTAAATGTTTAAAACCTGTTTATAGAGTATGAGAAAATTGTGAATTAATTCATCAATAACTCACGAAAATAAAAATCTCTGTGTATATCTCAATACTATTCACAGAATTATAAATAAGAAATAAACAGTACTCAAATTAAAAATCTTATTATTTTTACTAACTATTACGAGATATCAACAATATTCACAGACCTAATAGTAATAATAATATTTAATTTATAAATAATTACTATGAAAATAGAATCTATCTTAGAAAAACTTATAGAGGGGGTAAATAGAATTCAAAAGGTCTCTTCTAAAAATGTCAGCCTCCCTATTTTAGAAAATGTCTTATTGAGAGCAGAAGATAATACACTTATTTTACGATCAACAAATCTTCATGTTGGAGCTGAGGTAAGTATTCCCGTGAAAGTTCTCGAGAAAGGAGAGGTTGCTGTGAGACTTGATCTCTTTGCTAATATTCTTAACTCTTTAAAAAAAGAACATAAAATTTTACTTGAGATTAAAGATCAGGTATTATCCCTTAAAACAGAAAAATCAGAAATGAGTATTAATACCTATGATAGTTCTGATTTTCCAACCATTCCTCATGTAGATGAAGGTATTCGTTTTACACTTCCTATTAAAAAATTTATTGATGGTGTGAGATCAGTTGCCTATGCTTCATCACTTTCTGATATAAAACCTGAAATTTCATCAGTTTATATTTATACTTCAGATAATGAACTTGTTTTTGTTGCAACAGATTCTTTCCGTCTTGCGGAAAAAAGAATTGTTATGTCAGGGATTGATGAGTTTCCAGGGGTTATTATTCCTATTAAAAATATTCAAGAATGTATAAAGGTGTTCCAGGGTCTTGATGGGGATGTTGTATTTACCTTGGGTGAAAATCAAATAGCACTCAGAAATGAATATATCTATTTTACATCACGTATTGTTGATGGAAATTACCCTGATTATATGCAGATTATTCCTCAAGAGGAAAAATCTTCACTTATTCTTTTAAAGAATGATATTACTGACGCACTGAAACTTGTGAATGTTTTTTCTGATAATTTCAAAATTTCATTAAAGACAAAAAAAGCTGTTTCTCAGGTTCATTTTACGTCACGAAATCCTGATGTTGGTGAAAATAGTACTTTTGTTGATGCAGTTGTTGAAGGTGAAGATATCGAGATGAATTTGAATTATCGTTATTTAACTGATGTCTTACAAATTATTGATACTGATAATATTCATTTTTCTTTCACTGAAAATAATAAACCTTTTTTGGTAAAATCAGTTGATGATTCTAGTTTTCTTTATTTGATTATGCCGATGAATAGATAGTTGTTATGGATTTTAATATTAAAAAATACATTACCGAACTTCAGAAAAAGACTGATTTTCGTAAAAATGAATCTTACCTTGAATCACTTATTGAAGAGTTGAGTGGGGTTGATCTTGAAGGGGAACTTGTTTTTGAAAGAGGGGTTATTAGTTTTCCTTCACTTCCAACAGCTTTGGTGGTGCTTATTAAAAAACATAAATCTAAAATTATTGAATTAGCAAAAAAGAAAAAGATTTATGTTCGTGATATTCTATAAGTATGGTTATTATTGCTATAGATCCCGGGTATGATCGCGTTGGAATCGCTATTTTGAAAAAAAAAGAAGGAAAGGAATTAGTACTCTTTTCAGAATGTTTTCAAACAGAAAGAAAAAAAACTATTTCAGAGAGAATTTTTGATATTACAGAACGTGTTAAAGAATTAATTACTCTTTACCGGCCAAAATATTTTGTTATTGAAGGTCTCTTTTTTGCTAAAAATACCAAAACAGCACTTTCAGTTGCAGAAGCTCGTGGTGCCTTGATTAATACTGCATTACAAGAAAATTTAATTATTCAAGAATTTACCCCAAATGAAATAAAAGTTGCCGTAACCGGTTATGGAAAAGCAAATAAAAAAGATATCTTTTTTATGGTTGATAAGCTCGTTGATTTGAGTGATCGAAAACGTATTGATGATGAACTTGATGCAATTGCTATTGGTCTTACCTTTTTTGCAACAAATTTATTTAGATAAAAAAGCCTTATAATACAAGGTTTTTTATATTTTTATTTGAATAAAAAGTATTCTATGTATAATAAAGAGTATGAAAAGGAGCTATAGAGATTTAAATAAGTATGAGCGAGCTTATCTGAGAAAAATGAGGAGAATGAAACATGGAAATACCCTCAGCGGTATTCATTTGAGAAAAAAAATGAGAAAAAAAATGAATGATTTTATGAAGTATTTTTATTTTCATACAAAGAACACCTATCAATCTTTTAAACGTAAATTAAAAAATATGTCAGATATTAAAAAAACTCCTAAAAAAACAAGAAAAACAACACAGACAGTTAAAAAAGTGCGTCCAGCAAAAACAGCTTCTTCAGTAAAGATAATTAAAAAAGTTCCAGTAAAGAAAAAAGTCTTAAAAGAAAAAAAGGTTAAAAAACCACGAAAAAGAAATGATAATAGTTTTTGGCTCTGGATAAAACGATTATTTGTTCTTTTTATTATCCTTATTCTCTTGGTTTCAGCAGCACTCTTTGTTTGGTTTAGTTCACTTGATATTCCTTCTGTCGATAATTTTGATAAGAGAAAAATATCAAATTCTACAAAAATTTATGATAAAACAGGTGAAATTATTCTCTATGATATTCATGAAAATATTCAACGAACTGTTGTTGAAAGTGACAAGATAGCGCAGTCTGCAAAAGATGCAATTGTTGCTATTGAAGATCATCAATTTTATAACCATCATGGGGTGGTTTGGAAATCTACTTTTAGAGCTGTTCTTCAAACATTACTCTCAAAAATAGGTATTTCAAATGAAGGGTCTGCTGGTGGTTCAACGCTTACTCAGCAAGTTATTAAAAACACGCTCTTAACACGTGAAAAAACCATTACCCGAAAAATGAAAGAATGGGTTTTGGCCTATAAAATTGAAAAGAAATTAAATAAAGATCAAATTCTCACAGTGTATTTAAATGAAGCTCCATATGGAGGAACGATTTATGGTATCCAAGAAGCTTCACGAGTCTTTTTTGGAAAAAAAGCTTCAGAATTAAGTATTGCTGAATCAGCCTATTTGGCCGCAATTCCAAATCTTCCAACCTTCTATTCTCCTTATGGTCCAAACAAAGATAAACTCGATAGGAGACAGCGTATTGTACTCTATAACATGAAACAGTATGGTTTCATTTCTGATAAAAAATATAGAGAAGCACTTAAAGAAAAAGTAGTCTTTCTTCCTCAAGAAAATAATAATGCAAAGGCACTTCATTTTGTGCAATATGTACGTTCTGTTTTAGAAAAGAAATATGGTTCTGATATGGTTGAAAATGGGGGATTGAAGGTAATTACAACCCTTGATTACAAACTTCAACAAAAAGCAGAAAAAATTATTAAAGATCATATTGAGGAAGTAAAAGATGTTTATGATGCTACGAATGCAGCACTTGTTGCCATTGAATCGGAAACAGGAAATGTTGTGACCATGGTTGGTTCACGTGATTATTTTGATACTAAAGAGTTTGATGGAAACTTTAATGTTGCGATTGCTCCTCGTCAGCCCGGATCATCATTTAAACCACTTGCTTATGCAACAGCTTTTGAAAAAGGTTACCTTCCTGAAACGGTTATTTTTGATACTGAAACGCAATTTAACACTCGTTGTAAAGCTGAAGATACTAGTAGTAAAAATGGATGTTATTCTCCTAATAACTATGATTTTAAATTTAAAGGGGCGATGACTTTACGTGATGCTTTGGCACAATCAAGAAACATTCCTGCTATTAAGGTTTCGTATCTTGCAGGAGTCTCTGAAGTAATTAAAAAGGCCCATGAAATGGGAATTACTTCTCTTAATAAAAAACCAAGTTATTATGGACTTGGACTTGTTCTCGGTGGTGGTGAAGTTTCTTTACTTGAATTGGTTTCAGCTTATACAACCTTTCCTAATAACGGAAGACATAATAAAATTAATGCTATTTTAGAAGTAACTGATGTTGATGGAAAGACTCTTGAAAAATATGTTCCCCAAGAAGAACGTGTCTTTTCAAAAAATACGGCACGCATGATCTCAAGTATTCTTTCAGATAATCAGGCAAGAACACCGCTTTTTGGTCCTCAATCCTTCCTTTATTTTGGTCCTCAAAAGGATATTGCCGGTAAAACAGGAACAACAAATGATAATCGTGACGCGTGGCTTATTGGATATTCTTCAGATATTACTGTTGGGGTATGGACAGGGAATAATGATAACTCTCCGATGAAAAAAGGGTCATCTATTTCTGGAAAACCGTGGCGTAAGTTTATGGAAGAAGCGCTTGATCAATACGATGCTGATTCATTTAAAAAATATGAATTACCAGAGAATTTTGCAAGCTTACCAAATATGATTCGCGGAGAATGGTTTGGTTCAGAAACCTATTATATTGATTCTATTTCAAAAAAATTAGCAACCGAATTTACTCCAAAAGAAACACGAATGTCAGTAACACAATTTGATCCTCATACAATTCTCTATTCGGTGAATAAAAATAATCCTTATAAAACGGGAAATTCACAAAATGATTCTCAATTTAAAAATTGGGAATATGGAGTTCAAACTTATGCACACGAACACTACCAACATCTCTATTCAGCAGCAGAAGAAATTCCCGATGAGTATGATGACGTACACACAGAAGATGGTATTATTAATATTAAAGAAGCAGATTTTGATTTTGATATTGAAGGAGTTGATAACAGATATAGAAAAGATGAAATTCTTGAGTTTGAAATTGATTTAGAGGATATTCGTTCTCGTGATGTTCTTGCTGTTTTGTATTATATTAATAATAATTTTATTGGTTCAGTTCAAAAAGATCCATTTAAATTTAAAATTGATTTATCACAAGTAAAATATCTTACTGAAAATAATATTTTGAATGTTATTGTAGAAGATCAAGAAGGAAAAAAGGTATCTCGTAGTGTTAATTTTAAAATTAAAAATCTTAATATTATTTCACTTGAGGAAGACGAAGAAAATCAAGAAGATTAATTTTTTAAAAAAGAAAAACCGGATTGATCGGTTTTTCTTTTTAATCAATATTTAGGTAGATATCTTGAATATCATCATTTTCCTCAAGGAGATCAACGAGTCGTGATACTTTTTCCATATCTTCATCTGAAATTTCCATGGTGGTGTTAGGAGTCCATGATTGATCTGGCTCTTTGGTAAAGTTCCAAGAAACAGATCCTTGTGCTCCAAGTGATCCTCCATTTTTTGAGAGAATGTGTTTTATTTCAGCTGAAGTTCGATTAGTGTTATCGGTGAGTCCAGTAATAATCATTCCAACTCCTGCGGGTCCATAAGCTTCATAGAGAACTGCAGTTGTGTCTCCTGCTTCTGAGGCTTTTTTGATCGCTCGGTCAATATTATCCTTTGGCATATTTTCCTTACGCGCTTTTTCAATCGCTGCCTTGAGTCCTGGTGATTCTACATCACCATTTGCAAGTTTTGCTTCAACTTGTATGAGACGAACAAGTTTAGTAAAGATTTTTGATTTCTTTGCATCGGTCGCTGCTTTTTTGTGTTTTATTTTTGACCATTTATTGTGTCCTGACATATAATTTCAGTTTATTAAAAATAACTTCTTTTCGCAAGGTTTTTATAAATTTGCTTTTTAAATTATTTATTGTAATTCATTAAATGAAAAAAATTATTTATACTTTTATAGTATTTTTTATTTGTATTTCTTGTCAGGAGATGCAAATTTTAGAAAAACAAAGAGAACAAGAAAGAAAAGAAAAAACTGAAAAAAAATTTAAACAATCTTTTGTGTACAAGAATTTTCATGGGAAACACAAAATGATTCCAATTGCTAAAAATCAAAAAGGAAAAGGTATATATTTTTATTTTTCAGAAGATAAAAAAAATATTGAATTTTATTGGCAATTGAAAGATAAAAAACAATTTATTTTATCCAAGATAGGAAAAGATCAATTTTGTCTTAAAATAGATTCGGTGTATTCTGAACCAAGAGTTTCTTTTGAAATGAAAAAAGATATCTTAAACTATTATGAAGATTCAATTTCTGATTTGTATTCAGAAAATCCTAACAATTTTTTTATAGGATTTAATTTTGATAAGGCTATTTTTTATTGTGATACAAATAATTATCCAAAGGTTCTCAGTGAATTTATAAAAAATAAAGATAAAAATCAGGTGAAATAACCTGATTTTTTCTTAGATATTTTTTTCTATATGTTCTCGCGCTTTTTCAGTAACAATTCGTCCACGTGAAGTGAGCTCTAAAAATCCTTTTTGAATGAGATATGGTTCAATAACTGATTCAACTGTATCGATTTCTTCGTGACTTGCGGTTGCAATTGTTTTGAGTCCAACGGGACCACCACTAAATTTATCAATAATAATAGCAAGTATTTCTCTATCGTTGTGTTTCAATCCTTCATCATCAACACCAATAAGTTCGAGCGCATTGAGTACTGAATCTTTAGTAATATCTGTTTCATGAACATCGGCATAATCACGACATCGTTTCAAAAAATAATTTGCCGTTCGCGGTGTTGAGCGTGAGCGTTTTGCAATTTCAGCAAGGGCTTCTTTTTCAATACTCAAACCAAGTTTTTGTGCAGATTGAGCAATGATTTTTTCAATTTCTTCATCGGTATAAAATTCTAATTTAAAGACACCTCCTGAGAATCGTGAACGTAGTGGGGAGCTCATCATCGCAATTTTGGTGGTTGCCGCAATGAGGGTAAAAGCAGGCAAATCTAATTGAATTGTTCTTGCTGAAGGACCTTTTCCTATAATAATATCTAAAACCCCAGACTCCATGGCAGGGTAGAGCACTTCCTCAATATTTTTGTTGAGTCGGTGAATCTCATCAATAAAGAGAATATCTCCTTGTGAGAGGTTGGTGAGAATACTCGCCAAGTCCCCAACTTTTTCAATAGCAGGCCCTGAGGTGATTTTAATATTTCTTCCGGTTTCTTTTGCAATGAGGTGTGAGATGGTTGTTTTTCCAAGTCCAGGAGGCCCGTAGAAGAGGAGGTGTTCTGGTTGATCTCCACGGTTTTTTGCAGCGGTGAGGAGAATATGGAGGTTGTCTTTAATTTTTTGTTGTCCAATATACTCATCCCAAGTATTTGGACGTAATTGAGGATCAAGAATTTGATTATTTTTTATATCATCTGACATAATCAGAGTATATCATATGTTCAGATGGCGGAAAGATGAATAATTTATTTTTTTACAAGAACCTTGACAAAAAGCATAAAATGTTATACACATATTATACACAGGTCTTATTTGGTAAAAAGATATTGATATGTTATTTTTAGAGTGTTCCTGTGAAGAAATTGTAAAAAATTTTGTTGACAGGAAAATTCAAAATGATAAAATGCTTTTACTTTTTGTACCTTGAAAATAGAAAACTCTAAACAATCAGATCTCGCGAATTCGGTATTTTGGATAGGAATAGTTGGCACCTTCCCTGGTAGAAGCCATGCTGAGTATCTCGTTGAAGATCTATCGTCCTTTTTATATTAAAAAAGTTTTTCTGATTTTGCTTAGAGTTTTTTGTTTTCAAGGAATACACTACCTTTATAGTAGTGTATTTTTTTTTCAAAAAAGTTCTTTTAATACAAAAAAACTTTTCTGTTATTTTTATTGTGTATACGTTATAATTAACTTAATTATGGTTGATTTTAATACAAATGAACAGAATAAAAGAATTTCTGAAATTAAGGGGAAAGAAGAAGAAGCTTTTGTTGAGCGTATTGCAGAAAAATTTGGTCTTGAATATATTGACCTCTCGGGAACAACAATAGAAACAGATGCTCTTGCAATTATTCCTGAAAAACGTGCCCGTCTCACACGGGTAGCTGGTTTTAAGATTATTGGAAAGGATCTCTATCTTGCTGTAAAATCACCCAACCTTCCCGAAACAAAAAAACTCATTGCTGAACTTCAGGAACAATATACTCTCGCTTTGTATATGGTTTCTATGAAATCTCTCAAAAAAGCATGGGAGCGTTATGAAGATATCTCTAAAACGCAAAATGTTAAAGGAGGATTATTAGATATTGATGAAGAAGAGATACAAGCTCTTTCTCAGAAAATAAAAACAAATAAAGATATTGCAGCAGAGTTTGGGCGTATTTTAAAGAGTAAATCCTTTAAAAAAACAACTGAACTTATGGAGGTTATTTTTGCGGGAGCCATTACCACAAAAAGTTCAGATATCCACATCGAGGCACAAGAAGAGCAGGTCCGTATTCGCTTCAGACAAGATGGTGTTTTGCAAGATATTATCTCATTTGATCATGAATCATACGCGAAAATTCTCTCACGTATTAAATTGCTTTCAAAAATGAAAATTACCCAACGCCAAAATGCTCAAGATGGACGTTTTACGATTAATTTAGACGGCAAAGAGATTGAGGTTCGTGTTTCAGTAATCCCTTCAGCCTATGGAGAATCATTTGTTATGCGTATTTTGAATCCAGATGGAATTCGCGTAGGTATTGAGAATCTAGGAATTGAACCAAAACTTTTTGAAATTCTTTTAAAAGAAATTGAAAAACCAAATGGTATGATTCTAACGACCGGGCCAACAGGGTCAGGTAAAACAACAACCCTCTATTCTTTTTTGCGCAAAGTATATAATCCTGAAGTTAAAATTTTGACTATTGAGGATCCAATTGAATATCACCTTGAAGGGATTTCACAAACACAAATCAATCGTGATAAGGGTTACACCTTTCTCTCAGGTTTGCGCGCTGCTTTGCGTCAAGATCCTGATATTGTTATGGTGGGAGAGATTCGTGATGGAGAAACAGCGACAATCGCTGTGAATGCTTCACTCACTGGTCACTTGGTACTTTCAACACTCCATACGAACGGTGCTGCTGGAGTAATCCCTCGTTTGCTTGATCTTGGAATTTCACCACAGATTTTGGCAGCAGCACTCTCAGTTTCCTTGGCACAGCGTTTAGTGAGAAAAGTCTGTGAACACTGTAAAGAAGAAGTTACCCCAACAGAAGAGCAAAAAAATACAATTCGTGACATTCTTGTTCGTGCTGAAGAGAATAATAAACAACTCTCAGATTATGGTCTTTCGGTTGATCAAACCATTCGTTTGTATAAAGGAAGAGGTTGTGAGCACTGTAATGGAACCGGATACAAGGGGCGTATTGGTATTTTTGAAGCGATTATTACTGATGATTTGATTGAAGAACTTTTGAATAAAAAACCTTCAGAACAAGAAGTTCGTCGTGTTGCCGAGAAACAAGGGCTTCTCAATATGCGTGAAGATGGAGTAGTAAAAATTCTCAAAGGAATCACTTCGTTTGAAGAGGTAAAATCAGTGGTTGATTTGGAAATTAAAAATATTACGAAAGATAACAAGGATACTTCAGCTCGTTTACCGAAGCCAGAAAATCACGATCCTATTATAAATACTTCATCAATGAATCCACGCGCTCTTTTGAGTGATAATTCAATTGA
>PDWI01009672.1_pt1 | contig 10996 bp, 11 predicted proteins | sample 1430891 | NCBI WGS metagenome assembly PDWI01 (sample SAMN01162508, study PRJNA174530) | Oral metagenome, whole genome shotgun sequencing project. | biome: Marine environment; feature: Marine mammal; material: Swab sample of the gingival sulcus; isolation source: swab sample of gingival sulcus... | reverse complement strand
AGCAAAGTGCGCTAAGTTATACGCAAAGAACGCTAAGATTTAATCTTTTTTGCGTTCTTTGCTGTTGAAAAATTATAACGAACAGATTTAATTAGTAATTTTTAATTTAAAATTCCTAGTTCCTCCAATGTATTTAAAGATTTTTAAGAATTTCAATCAACAAATCCCAAAACTTAGTTACTGTTGGTATATTCATTCTTTCTTCCGGTGAATGAGCACCTTTGATTGTAGGACCAAATGAAATCATGTCAAGATGCGGATATTTTGTTAAAAACAATCCGCATTCCAAGCCTGCATGAATTGCTCTTACGATAGGTTCTTCATTAAATAATTTTTTATATGCGGTTTCGGTAACTTTTAAAATTTCGGAATCTAATTTTGGTGTCCAACCCGGATAGCCCGACGAATGCTCAACCTCAGCTCCTGCCAAATTAAACACGCTTGCAACCATATTGGCAACATCTTTTAATGCCGAGTTTACCGAACTGCGCTGACTTGTGCCTATTATAATTTTATTATCTTTAAACTTTACCGAAGCCAAATTGGTTGAGGTTTCCACAAGTCCTTTAACCGATTGGCTCATTGCAATAACTCCGTGAGGACAAGCATATAAAGAGTTTATCAACAGTTCGCTCAACTCTTTTGTAAGCACTTCGGCATCGGAATTTACGGTTTTCATTTCAATTTGCAGATTTTTTTCGGTTATTGAATATTCTGCTTGTACTTCTGCCGTGTATATGTTAAGTTCTTTTCTTATAAGTTCTTTATCCTCGAACGGAACATGAATAATTGCCCATGCTTCGCGCGGAATTGCATTGCGCAGGTTTCCTCCGTCGAACTTTTCTATTCTTAAATCGGTTTTTGATGAGATAAGATGTAAGAACCTGTTTAACAGTTTATTGGAGTTTGCTAATCCTTTGTCTATTTCGTCGCCCGAATGACCACCGTTCAAACCTGAAACCATTATCTTACACGCATAATAATTGCCTTTTGGTTTTTCTGTTTTTAAATCGAATTTAGCAGCTGTATCCATGCCGCCGGCGCAACCTATAAAAACTTCGCCTTCGTCTTCCGAGTCTAAATTCAGCAATATTTTGCCTTGCATAAATCCGCTTTCCAGACCGAAAGCACCTGTCATGCCTGTTTCTTCATCGGAAGTAAACAAGCATTCCAAAGGTCCGTGTTTAATATCGTCTGCTGCCAGAACTGCAAGCGATGCGGCTATTCCTATTCCGTCGTCGCCGCCCAAGGTTGTGCCTGTTGCCTTTACCCAATCGCCGTCGATGCGAGTAATAATCGGGTCTTTGTCGAAATCATGCTCAACATCGCTGTTTTTTTCGCAAACCATATCGGTATGACTTTGCAAAATCACAGGTGTTGAGTTTTCCATTCCCGCAGTTGCCGATTTTCTTATTAAAACATTATCGGCTTTGTCTCTTTTTGCTTCGAGATTGTGTTTTTTTGCAAAATCCAATAAATATTGAATTATTTTTTCTTCTTTTTTTGAAGCTCTCGGTATTTGGGTAATTTCGTGGAAGTACTGCCATACCGCCTTGGGTTGTAGTGTTAAAATTTCACTCATTTTTTATATATTTTTAAGTTGATTTTAGCTGTTAGCTTTGGGTGTTTAGATGTTGGCTTTTAATTTTTTTCACCTAATAGTGGCTGTTATTTCAGGTCTTGCAAAGGTAAAGAAATTTAATTACAAAGCCAATTAAATGTGAAATTATTTGTGGAAAATCGGTTTTCTAAAAAATAAGACCTCATATTACATTAATAATAAGTAATTTACAATAACTATTTCCTCGTGATTTAATTTTTTATTAATGTAAAAAACACTTTTAATATTGAACACTTTATCTTATCACACAAAAAAATAATTCTTTACAATATTCAACAAAAAAGTAAATTTGTTAAAATATTATTTTTAGTTACAACATAAAATTGTATCTTTGACCTTTAATTGAGAAAATTTCTTGATAATTATGGAAGTATTAATAGTTGATGATGAGCCTCTAAATCTTCTTTTGTTGGAAGCCCTTTTAGCAGGAAGATATACAATAAGGTCTGCACAAAATGGTGAATTAGCATATAAAATGATAGAAGAAAAGGTGCCGGATATTGTCCTTTTGGATATTGTTATGCCGGTAATGGACGGGTTTACAACTCTTAAAAAAATCAAAAACAATAAACTTTTCGAGAACATCATTGTAATAATGACAACCGCCAAAGATGAGAAAGAAGATGTTTCTCGTGCAATAGGAATTGGCGCTGATGATTACGTAAAAAAACCTATTGATGCAACCGAACTTTACACTAAAATAGATTTACATCTGAAATTGCGTAAACAAACCATGCAACTACTTGATTATAAGGTTTATACTTATATTCACGAAAGTATGATTATAGCGCAAAGAATACAAACCTCTTTATTGCCCGACAAAAAAGATTTCCATAAAGTATTTCCCGATGCTTTTACTTTATATAAGCCGAGAGATATGGTTGGAGGCGATTTATATTTTATTTCTCAATATTTAAACAAAAAATTTATATGCGTTTCGGATTCAACGGGACACGGCGTGCCGGCAGCAATGTTGTCCATGCTTACGTATATGAGTTTAAATTATATTGTAAACAATTCCAGAATATTTAATCCTGCGGAAGTTGCTTGTCGTTTATTTCGCGATTTATCGGGTAATTTAAGTAAATCGTCCGATACCGATGCAGGCTCTTTCGGTTTAGATGCAATATTTTGCGAATTTAACGAAAACAATAACGTTTTAACCTACTCAAACGTTAGGCGACCTATGGTAATAGTCAGGAAAAATGCGGAATATCTTGTTATTAACGGCAAGGTAATCAGTCATATAATGTCGAAAGACGACTATTATCTGTTTTACATAAGAGGTTCACTTAATGTTCCCGGAAAATACAAGGTCGATAAAATGGAATTGACCAACAATAGGGTTGAGTTGTCCCCCGGCGACATGGTTTATATGTATTCCGATGGAATTACCGACCAATTCGGCGGTCCGAGAGACAAGAAGTTTTCAAAAAGGCGATTTCTTCGCTTGTTGCTCGACTGTCAGGGCGAGGAATTGAAAGTGCAAAAATTGAAAATATATCAAGGAGTAATAGAAAAATGGAGTTCTAACTTGGAACAAACCGACGATATTGTTGTTATAGGCATAAAGTTTTAAGTGATTATTTTATTTTGGCAAGTTTTTTTAAACTTTCGGCTTTTAGTATTTTTATTTTTCTGCCGTTCAGTTCTATATATTTGTCCTGTTTAAATTCTGACAGTAAGCGTATTATCGATTCTGTTGCCGTTCCTACCAAATTGCCGAGTTCTTCGCGAGTTAAATAAACTTTTAAGAACCTTTGCTCATCAACATCAAAGGTGTCTCTGAGTACGAGTAATACTTCCGCAAGTCTTTCTCTAACTGTTTTTTGAGCAATATCAATGATAAATTTATTTGCATCGCCAAGCTCTTTCAAGGATACTTTTAATACTTCCAAAGAAAAATTGTTGTTAATTTTCATGAAATTATTGAAAACATTTGTATTTATAAAACAAATATTTGCATTTTCAATTACTTTGGCAGTTGTATCGGCTTTTTCTTTACTCAAAACGGAGCGAAATCCGAAAATATCACCTTCCTGAGCAAATCTTATAATTTTTTCTTTACCGTTAATGCCTGTTTTATACATTTTTACAATACCTTTGTTTACATAGTAAACGCCGCTCATTTTGCTTCTTTCTTTATAAATTACCGTGCCTGTTTTCATAAATTGACAAACAGTTTCATAATTTAAAATATCTTTTTGGTCTTTTGTTAAATGAGCAAATACTGATGAAGGACTAAAATAGTCGGTATAGTCAAATGTATTATTATTCGTTTTCACTCTCATTATTTCATCGTTTTGTGTTTTGTATTTTATATTCTAAATATTGATAATCAGAAATATAAGTTAATATACAGGCTTGATAAATAAGTTTTTATCGACAATAAAGTTTTGCAATATACAATTTTATTGTCAAAAAGCTCAATTTTTGTTTTCCTTTTGCATTATAAAAGCAATTTTTGAAATACCTTTTAGAGTATCTTCTCGCATTCCTTGCCATATTTCAAATTTATATTTGCCTTGCTCCGAAAAACGAATTGCTTGTTTAAAGTACATTTTGCTTGTCCACATATCGTCATGTTTATCGCCGAGCCATTTTCCATTGTTTCGTGCTATAAAATACTCTAAGCTGTCTCGACGTTCCACACCTTTGGGCGATGTAGTCTTTACGAAAAACCAAATGTTGCTGAATTTATATTCATCTGTATTGCTTAGTGCCAAAATCAGGTTAAACAACTGCGTAGTATCTGATATTTGGGTTTCAAATATTGCTGCACGCTTATAATCCCAACCGTAATCAGGTATTTTCACTTCCGATTGATAATAATAATCGTAGGAACAAGAAGTGAATAGCAAAAAAAACAATAAAACTAATGAAATATTTTTAATTTGACTATATTTTAACATAAATTTAAAAGTTTGATTATGATATTGTTAAGAATAATATTTTCATTGATTTTTTAATTTACAAATTCAATTCTTTAATCAACAATTTATATATCTCAATCCAGTTTTTTTTGTAAAAGTTAGTTGTATAGTCAGAAAGTTTAGAAAAAATATCTGACGTTTATTAGCTTGGCATTTATTTAAGTCTATTGTTTCTATTTCCGTATAGCTTCCGTGGTAAACTTTCATTATCTTAATCCTCCGTTTTGATAACAAATTTTATAAAGGTAATATACTGTATGAAATGGATTAGCAGTATGCAATGCTTTCCAGTGTTGATTAAGGAATGTCCAAGCTCCATAATCTTTTAAATAAAAAAATGCGTCTTGAACTTTCATTTTGTAAGCAGCAGCAAATTCGGGCACAATAAAAGTTATAAAACTTATTTTGTCGCTTATATGTTTATTTATCTTTCCATTTTCCATTACACTTTCCATTTCTTGATTTAATCACAATAATACAACTATTCTTATAATTTGCTGAATAATATCATTTTTTCAACTATCAAACGAGTTGTGTATTATGATATTAATGCTACAAAGATAATTAAAATTACTTAAAGTATTAGTTTTTACAAAGTTCGGGTAGTTATTGATTTACAAAAACTTTCCCCTGCCAAACATCGAGTTCTTTTAATTTTTTCTCAATTTTGTGTACAATTTCAAAATTTTTTAAACCTCCCCATTTGGGAGCTATCAATAAGTTGCTTGGAGCTTCGCTTATAAAACGCTCAACAACTATATCAGGATTTAATCGCTGTAAAAATACAACAATAAAATCAATATAATCATCAGCCGAAAACAAACTGTATTTGTGAGGATTATTAGCAAAATCCTTACTCATTGCCGTATGCTTTATTATTTGCAAATGATGTATTTTCAAAGACTTTATCGGTAAAGCTGAAATTTTGTCGGCATGTTCCAGCAATTCCTTTCTGCTTTCTCCCGGAAGACCCAAAATTATATGCGCTCCCACTTCAATGTTGCGCTTTGCAGCAGCATTCACGGCTTCTACCGAAGTGGCAAAATTATGACAACGATTTACCAATTTAAGCGTTCTGTCAAGTGTCGATTCAATGCCGAATTCTAAAACCACATGATAAGTTTCCGATAAATAAGCAAGATAATCAAGCATTTCATTATCAACGCAATCAGGGCGAGTTCCTATAACCAAACCTATAACTTTGGGATTTGATAAAGCCTCATTCCACAGTCTCTTTAAATGTTCAAATTCGCCGTAAGTATTTGAATATGCTTGAAAATAACACAGGTATTTCTGACTTTTATATTTGCGCGAAAAAAAAGCAATGCCTTCATCAAGTTGCTTCGATACCGATTTTTTCGGCGAACAATAATAAGGATTAAAAGTGTTGTTATTACAATAAGTGCAACCGCCTTTCCCCTTTGTGCCGTCGCGGTTCGGACAAGTAAAACCTGCATCAATCGAGATTTTTTGCACTCGTTCGGCAAATTTTAACTTAAAATAAGTTGAATAATCATTATATCGTTTTGAGTGTCGCCACAAATATTTGTCTTCTTTCATTATCGGCTGATTGGTTTCTAACTGTCGGCTTTTGTCTGCAAAGGTCGCAAATAATTACAAATAATAAGAATACTTTGCTAAAATTAAGAATTTAAAGTTAAAAAAGGTCAAACCTCATATAAGATAATTTATAATTATAGTTCTGATAATCAGAAAGTTACAAGTAAAATCTCTTTTTGTGTAAATTGCTGATTATTAGACAATTAAAAAAAAGTAAGATGAACATTAATCCTTTCTTTGTATATAAATTTCAAAATTATAACTTATTATTTCGGGCTAAATTAAAATAAGTTTGTAAATTTGCGTGCCATTAACTCCATTATTTGCTTATTTTCAGCTTTTAGCTTTAAACTTAAAAATTAGTGCCACAATAATAAAAAAGGTGATAAAAAAACTGTTACTGACATACATATTTTTACAGGTTATCGAAGTTTTTGCGCAGATAGGCGGAAATTCCGTATATAGTTTTTTGAATTTGAGTAATTCGGCGCGAGTGGCGGCTCTGGGCGGACAGAGTATTTCCATTGCCGATAACGATTTAAACTTGGTTTATAATAACCCTGCGCTTTTGAGTGAAGATATGTCGAAACATCTTGCATTTAACTACATTGATTATTTTGCAGATGTAAATTACGGATATGTTTCTTATGCCGACAATTTTCATAGAATAGGAACGCTTGCTTTCGGATTGCAATATGTTGATTACGGAAAATTTACCAAAGCTAATGAGTTTGGAAATATTACAGGCAAATTTAAGGCTTTCGACTTGGCATTAAACTTATTTTATTCATTTCCTTTGTTCGACAGTTTGTTTAGAGCAGGCGTTAATTTTAAACCGATATACTCAAAATTGGAAAATTACACATCTTACGGACTTGCCTGCGATTTTGGAATAAATTATCAATCAGCCAATAAGTTGTTTTCATCATCTTTTGTGATTAAAAACATTGGTTCGCAATTGAAGCCTTATTATCATTCTCATTACGAGGCATTGCCTTTTGATATGCAAATTGCTGTTAGTCAGAAACTTGAACATGCACCAATCAGGTTTTCCTTATTGTTGCACAGCTTACATAAGTGGGATTTAACTTATGATAAAAATTCAAATTTGGCATATACAAGTGTTGTAAATAATGACGAAAATGAAGAGAAATACAGTTTTAATATTGTCGATAATATTTTTCGACACAGCATAGTAAGTGCCGAACTCTTGGCATCTGAAAATTTTATAATAATGTTGGGATACAACCACAAGAGAAGACAGGAAATGTCGGTTGCAACACGACCTTTTCTCGTTGGTTTTTCTGCGGGAGTTTATATTAAAATTTCAAAATTCAGAATTGGATACGGAAGTGCAATATATCATCTTGCGGGAGCATCGCAACATTTTTCGGTAAGTTGTAATTTAAACGATTTTATTAAAAGAAAGTAGAGCCGAAGTCATTTTTGGAAATGGGTTTTATTGTTTCAAAATTTGCACTATGAATAAAAAAACGTTAAACTTAAATATAAAACTCTATAATCATGCCATATAGCGATTTTACACTAAAACGTTTAAGAAGCGAGTTAGGAATAAACAACAAACTTGTTAATTTATTTGATTCAGTAGAAGCAATCAAACCAAGTGATTGGTTGGTAAATTATTTAAAAAGAACATCGATTGTAAATATACAAACAGAAAAAGCGAAATCGGAGGCAATTGTTTTTCCCATACTTTTAGAGTTACAGGATAGAAATAAAGAATTTATTACTCTGTATTCGGGTAATAACTTGAATGCGGATATTGATAGAGGATTAAACGGTGAATGCGATTTTATTATTTCTCAAAATACGGAAAGCTATGATATTAATTTTCCGATAATGCAGCTTGTGGAAGCCAAAAACAATGATATTCAGATTGGTATTCCGCAATGCGCAGCACAAATGGTGGGAGCAAAGGTATATAATACTCAAAACGAAACGAATATTGATACTGTTTACGGCTGCGTAACAACAGCAGATGCTTGGTTGTTTATGAAATTAGAAAATAATATGTTGTTTATTGATAAACGTAAATATTATCTAAATGAATTAGGGGAATTGTTGTCAATTTTTCAGCGCATAATTGATTTTTACAAAAAACTATAAGAAAGCATGTATTTTTCCAAAATTAAGAAATAACATTGCTTTCTTTTGCAGTTAAAAAAACGAAAACTCATTGTCAAATTACCAAATTATAAACATTATGAGAAAATTACTATTTTTATTCGTGATATTAGCTTTTAGTTATGCTAATATTATTGGTCAAACAAAAATTTCAAAAGACGAAAAAATGCAATGGTATAAAGATGCTAAATTGGGCATTTTTATTCATTGGGGAATTTATGCGGTAGATGGTGTTAGCGAATCGTGGTCGTTTTACAACGGACATATCTCGCACAGCGGTTATTTGAAGCAAACGGAAGGTTTTAAATGCGAAAATTACAATCCCGAACATTGGGTTGAGTTGATAAAAAACAGCGGTGCTAAATATGCCGTAATAACCTCAAAGCATCACGACGGATTTGCATTATGGAACACAAAACAAGGCAAATTAAATGCCGTAAAATCGGCAGCAGTTGGCAAAGATGTACTAACACCTTTTGTTAAGGCATTGAGAAAGACTGATTTACGTTTGGGTATATATTTTTCGTTGCCCGATTGGTCTTACAAGGATTATACGGATTTTACACGCAAAGAAAAGCGTTATAAAATAAGCGAAGAGCCGAAGCGTTGGAATAAGTTCATAAAATACATGCAAGCTCAGTTAAAAGAATTGACAAAAAAATATCACCCCGATTTGTGGTGGTTCGACGGCGATTGGGAACATAATGCGCAGGAATGGCGAGTTGATGAGATAAAAAACATTTTGTCGAGCGATAATCCTCGCACCATCTTTAATTCTCGCCTCAACGGAAACGGCGATTATGAAACTCCCGAATTGGGCATTCCGGTTTTGCGACCTCATTCAAAATATTGGGAGTTATGTATAACCATGAATGATTCTTGGGGTTATCAAGGCAGCGATAAAAATCACAAAACACCAATGCAAGTTATTGATTTGTTGGTAGATTGCATAAGCAAAGGCGGCAACCTCTTAATAGACATTGGTCCGAAAGCCGACGGCACAATAATTCCCGAACAGTTGGAGGTTTTGAAAGCTCTTGGTCAATGGACATCTAAACACGGCGAAGCCGTATATGCAACGGAAAGGGGTATTCCTTATGATTATTTTTACGGTCCGACTTCTTTGTCTAAGGACAGCACAACTCTGTATTTGTTTGTCAGAGATATTCCGAGCGACGGACAAATTGTCTTAAAGGGTATTTCAAACGAGGTTGAGGATATTTATCTTGTAGGAAACAAAACTAAGTTGAAATCGAAGTTATACAGCAAGGTTTCGTGGAGTCCTTATCCGGGTGTAAGGTATATTAGTATTCCTAAAAATGAATTTGATGAATATTATACTGTGGTTGCCGTTAAGTTGAAAGGGAAAATTAATCTTTACAAGGGTAAATCAGGTGCTATTGAGAGTAATTGAATAATTGATAATTGACAGTGGACAATTGATAATTTGATGAGTATTTTCGGGTAATTTTTAACTCATTTGAACTTTTTTGAGTAGCCTAACAATTAATGCGATGTACTGTAAAGCTAACTGATTTTCTGCCTTTACAGTAAAACGTATTAGCAATGTTTTAATTTCTCACTAATGTTGATATAAGGGGGAGAGGTTTAAGTTTGCACCAAAACCGCTATTGCTTATATTTTGTGTTGCCCGTAGTTTTTTATTCTTCAATTTCAAAATATTTTATCAACTCTTTGTAATTATCTTGTGCCGACAAGCAAGTGTCTATTAAATATTCCTTTATTTTTGGATATTCCGATAAACCTCTATAATAAAAAAACTTAAATTCTTCTTCTATAATAAATGGAATTATGTTATTTCTCAAACACTCTTTAAACATTATTATCCTTCCGACTCGTCCGTTTCCGTCTTGAAATGAGTGGATTTTCTCAAATTTATCATGAAAGTCAATAATATCTAAAATTTCAATATTTCCTTTATCGTTGTATTCATTCAATAAATTTTCAATGTCTTTTTTTACATTTTTAGGTTTTGAAGTTTCAATGCCTCCTACAATATTTGGTCTCAGTTTATAATTGCCAACATTAAACCATTCTTTTCGAGCATCAGAAGTGTTTGTTTTTAAGATTCGATGAAATTCTCTGATATGACTTTCAGACAAAGGTTCTTTTGCAATTTTAAGCATATAATCGAAACAATGAAAGTGATTTACTGTTTCAATTATATCATCAATATTTGCTGTTTGTTCGCCTTTTTCCGTAAATAAAGTATTTGTTTCATAAATATATCTGGTTTGTTCTTCCGATAATTTACTTCCTTCAATTCTATTGGTGTTATAAGTAAGTTTTATTTGTGTTTTATGATATATTCCACCTTTTAGATTGTTTGATTTTTCTTGTTGTAATATTTCTAAAAGTTTCATTCTTTCAATTTTATTTTGCCACAAAGACATTATTTTTTCTTAAATTTGTATCATGACGGTTTGTTGTTCTAAACTACGGCAAATTTGAACACACATTAGTACTCATACACTTACTTAACTTTACAATGGTATTATTTTATTAATTTATTATCGTTTTCAAATATTTTAATAATTCTACTGTCATTTCTATTATCAGGTATTATTTGTCCTTGAACAAGTCCGGGATAACCTAAACTAACTTTTATCTTATTGCCTAAAACCGTCATAATCGGGTCTATAACAATCCAATCACAACTTGCAGATGAGTAACTAGGCCAAAAATATCCGGAATAAATAATTATATCGTTGGCTTT
>PDWI01009671.1_pt1 | contig 10997 bp, 12 predicted proteins | sample 1430891 | NCBI WGS metagenome assembly PDWI01 (sample SAMN01162508, study PRJNA174530) | Oral metagenome, whole genome shotgun sequencing project. | biome: Marine environment; feature: Marine mammal; material: Swab sample of the gingival sulcus; isolation source: swab sample of gingival sulcus... | reverse complement strand
TAGCGATAAAAATAGAAAATGTATTTCTTCAAACTTTATTTTTTCTTTTAAATGGTGTTTTATTTTGAATCATTACATATATTTATCTAATGAGAAGAAAACTAAAAAAGCATCTGTTAATTGACGAATTAAAATGAAAAATATTCCTGACAACTTTCGCTTATCTTGGTTTCATTTCATTTATTTTGTTTGTTCTGGGAGCACTATTTCACTATATGATATTCCCGATTTCAAAAATTATTTCAATAGAGGTATTTTTTGCAAGCATAAGCTATATTTTCACTTTCACAATTTCATATACTTACTTGTATTATTCAAAACACCCTGAGAAATTAAACTAAAAAAATTATGCAAAATAATATAAAAATTTTACGAAAAGAATACTCGCTGACTCAGCAGGATTTGGCTGATAAAGTCGATGTCCGAAGGGAGACGATTGTCTTTTTGGAGCAAGGAAAATATAATCCCTCTTTGGAGTTGGCTTTTAAAATTGCCAGAATTTTTGAAAAAAATATAGAAGAAGTTTTTATTTTCGAAAATGAAACCTAATCTTGCACACATTTTCTATTCGAAATACGATGAAAATATTTAAAAAGTCAATCGAAAAATCTTGCTTTTTTTCAAAAATCCGTATACTACTTATAGTTCTCTATCGTTCGTGAATCTGGTCGGTATTTTTCTCTACAATTTTACCGCGTCCTGAGCGGGTGCCATAGTCACTACGGTGTCCGACTCGCTATATAAGCTTTGCTTGATTTTTGCAATCAGGGATAAAATATGATTTCAACCACGGCAATAAGAGATGAAAAGTCCTCTAAAAATTTATTTTTAGAGGACTTTTACTTTTGTTTAACTTTTTACTTTTTAAAAGTAAATTTTTCGCTTTGTTCTTGATTTTTTACTGTTTCTATATTTTGCTTGGTTTTTTTACTAAAATTTGCAAACAAGAGAATAAGACTAGTAATCGGTGCGTGAATATTGAGATTATTTTTGACGCGAGCAATAATTGTGAAAGTCGGTATAAGGAGCAAGAAAAAATACGGATGTGAAACTCCATAAAAGAAAATTTCAACTCCAAAAAGCAGTGTCAAAAAGAGTCCTTCTAAAATGGCTTGCTTGTAGAGAGAAAATTGTTCTTTTCCGATTGATGGCAGAGAAAGAAGATTAACAAACGGTAATCCAATAATTCGAGAATCTGTCCAGTAGAGTGTCTGTGGAGTTTTGATTTGTGAAATCTCAGCAAGGATTTTTTGATAATTTTCAGCATAAGAAAACTTTTTATTTTTTCCAAAAGCGACTTTTAGAAATTCAAAAATATAAACAAAACTTGTGCGAATATGAGCCTCTATCTGATGGTATGTTGGGATAAAATCGTAAACTCGATGTGAGAAAAAACTCGAAAATCCAAAAAGCGAAACCGCATTTCCGACAAAAAAAGTGATATAAAGAATCGACACAAGAAAAGTCGCGCTATTAATACCACCTACAAAAATCTGTGTAAAAAAGAGGAGAATGAGAAATAAATTTCCCATTTTCAATCCGATTTTCATCTCAGGATTTGGATATTTTTCAGTGAGAAAAATTCCTAAAAAAGGAATAAAAGAAGCCAAAATTCGTATTTTTTCTTCTTCGCTATAATCTTGCTCTTTAAGATGAAGATTTTCTTTTGGATTTTTCCATTGAAAAACATTTTCGATTTCTACCCCTTGATATGCCTGATACATACCGACTAAAAGGATAAGAAAAAATATCGTCATCAAAATTCCTAAAACTACTGTTGGACCATAAAGTCCAAAAAAAGAAAAATTGATAATTGGTTTGAGAAAGAGGTATACCACAAAACTTACAATCCCAAAAAGCATCACGAGAGTGGCTCTTTTAGCGTGATTTTGGACATAAGAATCTGCAAGTGGCGTCCCTTTTTTTGCGAAGAGAATTAGTGGTCCAAGAAAGAAATATGGTATCATTGCATTGATACGAGTTTCAAGATTTTTTTGCATAGAAAATAATTATTTCTTGTATTTTAACATATTTTTTATAAAAAAGCAAATCTTTTATATCGCCACATCTTGAATATCTTGGACACCTTGTGGAGCCTGCTGGTGATTTCTCTCGATTTCATAAAATTTCTGCTGGCTTTTTTCAAATTTGAAATCCACTTGTCCGATTGGACCATTACGGTTTTTTCGGATAAAGACACTGGTGACACCGGCTTGCTCACTAAATTCGTCGTAGTAGTCGTCACGATAGAGCATCAAAATAATATCAGCATCTTGCTCGATCGAACCAGATTCACGGAGGTCAGACATGATAGGACGCTTATCAGGACGGCTTTCGACGGCACGAGAAAGTTGCGAAAGGGCTATTACTGGAACATCAAGTTCACGAGCGAGACTCTTAAGTCCACGAGAGATTTCTGAGATTTCTTGGACACGATTAAAAGTGTTTCCGCTCGACATCAACTGCAAGTAATCAATCACAATCAAATCAAGCCCCTTTTCCATTTTGAGTCGTCGCGCCTTGCTCTTGATCTCGAGGAGTCCAGAATCCGCAGGAGAATCATCAATGTAGATATCGACTTTTGAGAGTTTTTCGAGAGCATCACCCATCCGAGCAAATTCTTCTTCGGAGAGTTTTCCTTTTTGGAGTTTCCAACTGTCGACCGCCATGGCTGATGAAATCATACGATCAGTGAGTTGCTCTTTTGACATCTCTAGTGAAAAAATTGCGACGCTTCGTTTTTTGAGAGCAACATTTTGGGCAAAATTGAGGGCGATAGCGGTCTTACCCATACTCGGACGAGCCGCTACGATGATGAGATCTCATCGCTTGAATCCACCAAGTTTTTCATTGAAATTTTCAAATCCAGTACTGATGCTATTTTTTTCAAAGACCGTCGGATCTTCGTGGATGGCAGCAAATTCTTCGTACCGATCGTTGAGGATTTCTTTGATTGGAACGAGTTTATTTTGGATAAATTGCTGCGTCACATTAAAAAGTGATTTTTCGCATTTTTCAAGGAGTTTCGAAGTGTCCTGGTCAGTATCATTTGCAAAGGCAATAATTTCATTTCCGGCGCGGATGAGTTTTCGGAGAACACTCTTATCCTTGACAGTTTGTGCGTAGTGAAAGATATTTGCACTTGTAAAAGTACTCACCATCAAATCCTCGATAAAAGGCATACCACCAATGACATCGAGTTTTTTTTGATCGGCGATGACATCACGGACGGTGACGCTATCTATCGGACGATTGCGTGCATAGAGATCCATCATTGCAGCATACACGATGGCGTGTGCTGGGTCATAAAAATCATCACTTGATAAAATATTTGCGACTTGGAGCATAGCGTCCGTGTCGATAAGAATCGAACCAAGGACACTTTTTTCGGCTTCGCTACTGTGTGGAGGGATATTTGCGTTTGACATTAAGGAAGGGTTTAAGAATTTTCTGCATTAAAATGTTCATTCATTTCTTCTTCGGCGACAAGTTTTTCTATCATTTCCTGGATTTCATCAGTATTATAAGGAGAAAGGTTTTTGAGTTTAATGAGTGTTTCGATAGCATCTTTTCGTTTTCAAAGGTGGATTTGGGCTTTGGCTTCGAGGTCGAGGATTTCTTTATTTTTTGGCCACTGTTTGAGGTAGAGTCGGGTAAATCGGTAGAGATTTTCCATATCTTCGAGCTCGTACGAGAGATGTGAAAGTACAAAAAGGATTTCTTCTTTTTCGTCTGAAAGGCTGAGAAGTTTTTCGTAGAGAGCGGCAGCGACTTTGTATTTTTTCTTGATAATAAGAACATCAGCAAGGCTTTTAAGAATTTCAACATCTTCTGGGTATATCATTGCAAGATCTTTATAGAGGATTTCAGCCGCATCAAATTTCTTCTTTCTTTCATATATGCTTCCGAGTATGAGATTGAGTTTTTTGTGGTCTTTTTTAAGGGCAAGTCCATTGATAATAAGTGCTTGTGCTTCATCGATTTCACCACGGGCTATGAGAGTCTGTGCTTGTTTTTTAATACTTGCAAGTTCTTCGGTAGGATTTTTTTCTTTCTTCTCTCCTTGTTCTTTTTTATTTTTATTGCTTTCTTCATCCTTCTTTTTCTCAGGATTTTCTTCGATTTTTCCTTTATCTTTCTTTTCTTCCCCCTTTTTTGTATTTTCTTTACTTTCTCTTTTTTCCTCATTTTCTTTACCCTTTTTTTCAGTTGAGTCTTCTAATTTTTGACTTTCCTGTGAGAGTGATTTTATATCGGTTTCATCACCTGAAAGGAGAGGATTTTCGAGTGATTGAACTTGCTCCTGAAATTTTTGCTCTTCGGTTTTTTCTCGTTCTTTGAGGAGTTCACTGTCTCGTCCGTCGATACGAGCATCGCGACCCTTTGGTCCATATTTTTGGAAAATCCGCACAAAAGTAGAGAAGTAGTACCAAATCAAAGCCGCGACAAAAATCACCGTCACAATACAAAATATGATGATTTCGGTGTGCACCCAAGGGACTAGAAAAAAGAATTCCATATAGTATATGAGTAAAAAATATTTTGAGTCTCCTTGATTGTAGTAAAAAAATGATTTTTTGCAAGATTTTTGTGCTTTGATATTTTTCTGAGAAAAAAATTTGCTTTTTTCTAAAAAGTTCATATACTTCATTTGTTTTTTATTCATTTGTAAAAATTTCTATGTCTAATACTTCACTCATCGCAGAACTCCAAAAAGGAAGCGCAAAAAAAATCCAAGATAAAAACTTTGAAACTGGTATGGAAGTAGTTGTCCACCAAGTTTTTAATGAAAACGGAAAAGAGCGAACTCAAAAATTCCGAGGACTTATCATCTCGACTCGAGGATCAACTCCACTCGACAAGACTATCACAGTCCGAACAACTATGGATGGTATCGGTATCGAAAAAGTTTTCCCAGTAAATGCTCCAAACATTTCTGAAATCGAAATCCTTCGAAAATTTAAAGTACGACGAAAAAATATCGGATACATCCGAGACCTTACTGGTAAAGCGGCTCGACTTAAAGAAATTAAATAATTTTTTTCTTCGGTTTTTAAGAAAACTAAAATTTCATAAAATATGAGAATACTCCCCTGAAAATGGGGATTTTTTCCTTTTCTGGGAAATCGTTATTGTGAGGATCCCGCCTTGGCGGGAGACGCAGCAATCTCTGACTATGGACTTTGAGATCGCCACACTCCACTCCGCTTCGCTCGCGATGACAAAAAACTATGTCATCCTGAACTTGTTTCAGGATCTCTAAAAGAGTATTCCATAATTCTGTACTAGATCCCGGATCGGAGTCCGGGATGACAGTTTGGGGAAGTGAAATTAAAAACCGCCACCCATGAGAATCGACAGCGACGCGGTAATCTCCCAAAAAATTGTCATTCTGAGCGTTAGTGAAGAATCTTCCAATTTTTAAAACTCCATTTTAGTATTTTTTGCAAATAAATTCCACTACTAAAAACAAACTTTCATTCCTAAAACTCCAAAAGCGGAGTAACTTTTCCTTCTTTTTTCAAAGAAAAAAAATCTCAAAATTCGGCTTGACTTTTTTGCACATTTTACTTGTCTTTGGTGTATAAAAAATATATTCAAATAAGAAAAATGAAAGTGTCTATGAATGTGAATTTTTTGTGAAGGAAAGTTTTTTGATAGAATAAAGATTTCTCAAAAAATGAGAGTAAAAAAGGTATACAAATATCTTTGTCAAGGGAATTTTTTATTTTGACTTTGGAGGAAATCTGGATAAAAATAGAGCATATGATTTCAACCAAATATTTTGAAAATTTTCAAATTATAGGGTTTTAATTTTTATAAAAAATTCTTACAAATTCTTACAAAATTTTTCCTATGAATACTCAATTTTCTCTTGCTGATTTACAAAAATCAATCGTACTTCTCTCTGCTTCGATCCGAAAACAAGATTTCTTGACGTATTTTAAACAATTTTCTTTAATTTCTTCTACTGAAGATGCAGCAATACTCGGCGTTGTGTCGTCATTTCACAAGGACAATTTGACGAAAAAATTTGCACGAGATATTGAAAAATCTATACAAGAAATCAATCCGAATATTAAAAATATTGAGATTGCTGTTGATGAATCAATTGAAGTAAAAAAAGAGGACGAGATTGTGGACTGTCGAGCCATTTTAAAATCGACAGAGAAAAAGACAAAAAAAGAGCAATCACAATGAATAGAAATTGTTAAAGGAATCAACAGTCGTCTTATTTCCGAGAAATATCAACTTTCGAATTTTATCGTAGGTTCTGGAACACAACTTGCACACGCAGCCTGTGAAGCCGTTGCTCGAAAACCAGGGTCTTCGTACAATCCACTCTACATCTATGGAAATGTTGGACTTGGAAAAACACATCTTCTTCAAGCGACAGCAAATAGTATTGCAAAAAATTTTAAAAATAAAAAAGTTGTCTATACGACGGCTGATAAATTCATCCGAGATTTTGTCTCTGGTATCCAAAAACGAACAGCCGACAAACTTCGAAGTAAGTATCAAGAAGTAGATGTGCTTGTCATTGATGATGTGCAGTTTTTTGCTGGAAAAAAAGCCACCCAGGACGAACTTTACAATATTTTTAATATTCTCCACGAATCTGGAAAGCAAATAATCCTCTCTGGTGACAGGCCTCCACGAGAATTGACAGAACTTGTCTCACGACTCCAAAGTCGATTTGAAAGTGGCATTATTGTTGATGTAAATGCTCCAGATTACGAAACTCGACTTGCCATCCTTCAAGAAAAAGCACAAGCACGAGAATTTCTTCTCCCACAAGATGTGGCTGAATTTATCGCAACGCATGTCACGGAAAATATCCGAGAACTCGAAGGAGTCCTCAATCAGATGATTGCTGAGTATGATCTTCGTGGAACGCCACCAACACTTGAAAATGTGTCTATGCGACTCTCAAAACTTGCTATCAAACCACTCGAACAAGTACAAACCCTCTCGACTTCTTCTGTTGGAGGATTTACTCCGACGCGACCAAAAACCTTTACTGGCGGATTTATCAGCTACGAGGATTTGATTCAAGCAGTTTCAAATCACTTTGGTATCGAGATTCGTGCACTGCTCTCTGAGGACAGACGAAAAGAAAATATGATTCCACGACAGGTGGCGATGTATCTCCTCAAAAAGAAACTCAACTATACTTATGAGCGAATCGGAAATATTTTCTCTGGACGAAACCATACCGCTGTAATGTACAGTTGTCGAAAACTCGAACAAATAATGAAAAAAGACCAACAAGTCGCTTACGAGCTCAATGTAATCCGTGATAAACTTGGAATATAAAATGAAAATCCCACAAGGTTATGTGGGATTTTTTCTACTCAAAACTCTCACAATCTATCACACCATTTTTATCAACCTTATAAAACAATTCATCATAGTATAAAACTCCATTTTTGATATTTCCGATAAATATCATATTTCGATATTTCATCGGGGCTTTAATTTCGACTGCTGGCAATCGCTTTGCAAGATTTTCACCTTCTTTTTTATCAAAAAAAGTCAGCCCGAGGTCTTTTAAAAGTGATAATTCAACTGTATTACTTTTTGGTGTGAAGTTTTCTTTTATGCTATAAAAGAGTCGGTTGTGCCAGTATTTTGGATTTCTTTTTGTGTTTTTATGTGAATAAAAACAGCGGAGCGAATCTGGATTTGTGATTTTTGGAGTATATGTAAAACTGGTATTTTTGTAGTTTTTTTCGAGTTTTCTTTTTTTGAAATGTGCTAAGAAATTTTGTTTTCAAGTGTCGTCTTTTTGTTTTTCAAAGATTCCATAGAGATGAGAAGTATTTTCAAAATTGGAATTGATTTTTAAAATACTATCGACCGAAGTTCGATTTTTGAGTTGGAAAAAGGGCTTTCCGTGTCTTTTTGCGAGAGCTTTGACCGAAAAAAGACAACTCGGGCAGTCAACTTCGATTGGGCTATTCTCTTCACTTTCGAGCATTTGAAGTGTATTTAAATCATGAAAATATGCCATTTTTTCTTGTGTGTGGTGCGACGCATCAATTGATGCGATAAAAAGTGTATCGCCGTCAAAATTATATTTTTGAAGTTTTTCTACCATTTTTTTGTGCCTTTTTGCAAATCTCATATCGATTTTTAAAAGCAAAACACTGGTTTTTGTATTCGGGAAATATTTTTTAATAAAAGCAAAATGATTACCAATTCCGTGCTCGCGAGTTTGCCAATTTTTTCCTTTTTTTGTGAAAATTTTGTTTTTTTCTAAGGAAGAGAAGGGGAGAGAAAAACCCTCTATACAAGATTTTTCAAAGCAAAATTTTCCACTTTTTGGAAAAGAAATTATATCCTCTTGCCCGAAATGATTTGGTGAAATAATGACAATATTTTGCGTCGAAGGATATTTTTTAGCGAGTTTTTTATAAAAATTAGCTATATAAGTATTTGCCAGGTTATGATGTGGAACCACAGCAAAAAACCGCTGTGGATTTTCTGTGTTTTTCTCAATTTGTCCACAGGCTGACAGGAAGAGAATGCCAAGTATGAGAAGGATTTTTTTCATCTATCTCACAAATCTCTTTCCTCGCGTCTGCAAAACTCCACCCCACTCAAAGACGACAGATTTTGAAGTATCTCGGTCAAATTTCTTGATAAGTTTTGAATCAAGAATATCAGAAGTGTTTGGTTGATAGAGGAATTTTTTGTGATGTGGGCTGAGTCGTGTGAGTTCATAACTATCAAGCAAGATTCGAAACATTTGTGCTGGTCTTCTCTCAAAATCGAGGGCGATAATTTTTTCGAGTTCGTCGGTGTATTTGAAAGAAATAAAGTAATATTTTTCGCTTTGATATTTATTTTTCCAGTAGTCGATGAAATCAGTTTTTTCGACAGGATTAAATCCGATTTTTACAAGTTTGTCTTCGAAAAATTTTACTGCATCTTCACCGCGGACGACCCAACCGTGCTGATTGTGCTGGTAATCTACGGTTGCAAGTGAGTAGTAGAGGTAGTCGTATTTTTTATTTTCGACAGAGATTTTGTTGTCTATTGGAGTAAATTTCCAAGTGTTTTCGCTGGTAAATGCTGGGATGAGTTTTGTGAAGAAATCGCCATTTTTTGGATTAAGTGTGAGCGTGTTTTTTTGATTTTCATCACCATAGTAGTAAACGACGGGTTTGCACATTTCTGCGAGTGTTCTGATTTCGAAGTCGTCGCTAGCGAGAAAAACTTTAAATGGTGCGTGTCCGTTTTTGAGTTTTTCGACTCGGAAGATTGCTTTGTCTGGGAAATATTCTTCGTGGACGATTTTTCCGTCTTCTCCTTTTTCGAAAACTGACGCACTTGTCGCCATTTGTGAATACTGTTTTAAAATGTTTTTTGTAAATTTTTTGTCGGCTATGATTTCGCTATCGAGTTGGAAACTTTTACTTTCTTCATTAGTTGGATTATAGAAAAAGAGGAATTTATCATAGTCGATGTCGTCGGTCGAATAGAGTACATAGATATTTGGATAGTCCGCAAACTGTACGGCATAGTTTTTATATAAAAAATGTCGTGATTTGAACTCTTCTTCGAGGCGATTATGAAGTGCATATTCTTCTTTGAAAATGACATCGCTAAATATTTCTGTTTTTTCAGTGGCTGGTGCAGCAATGCCAGTATTCGCTTTCTGAAAAGAAAAAGTCGGTGTGTAGGTGATTCATCTGACCGTGAGCAATTCTTTTTTGAGTTCAGCAAGTGAGGTGACTTTTTTTCCGTCTTTTGAGTAGAGTGTTTGTGAAATTTCTCCACTGCCACAAGACCCGACAGAATGATTTTTTACAAAGCCATTTGCGACTGGGACGATTTCTTCGCTTTCATAATAAAACATATCAGTTTTTTCTTTTTTGAAGGTTTTTTTGCTTGGGTTGTAAGTGTAAGTAATGACTTCTTGTTCGGCGTCATCCTCGCTGACAACTTCTTTTTGGACGGCTACAAAAGTCCCGTCTTTTTTCTCGATTTTGAGATTTTCAGGGATACACATATCGAGGAGACAGTATTTTTTGGTTTCTGAGATTTTTGAAGGGTTTTTATCTTGATTTTTTTCTTGTGATTCTGTACTTTTTTCTTGTCATTCTGAATTTGATTCAGAATCTCATTTTTCTTCTTCGAGACATTTGAGTGGTTGCTTATCCTCATCTTTACAGTAGGCTTTTGTCGAAGTGATTTGCCCGTTTTTCATTTTTTTGAAAATATTACAACTGTCGGTCCAAGTTTTACAATTTTCAGAAATTTCTCCTTGTGGAGTATTATTTTTTGATGTGGTTTCTTGGATTTTTCCAGTTGCTGTCGGTGTGTTTTGGGTGACTGTTTGTCCGGATGCTGTACTTCCGGTATTTACAGAGTTTTGACTTTGGTGAGTCATTTGCTGTATATTACAAGAGCCCAGCAAGAGAAAAAAAGAGAGAAAAAAGTATCGCATAAAAAGAAAATTAAAAGATAAAATTCACTTTTTAGTATAGGATTTTTCTTATTTTTTGCAAGGGATTTTGTGTGAAGATAGCGTGAAAAAACACAAGGAAAATCCTTGTGTTTTTTCACGCTATTACTCAAAGCGAGGCACGAATCACGCGACAATTCTCTAACCATAAATTGTCACGCCACTCGTGCCTCGCTTTTCCTCAGATGACTTACTTTCTATAATACATTTCGTAAAATCCTTAATTACATCATAATCTCTTGAAAAGACTGTCATTGCGAGCCGTAGGCGTGGCAATCTCTGACTATGGAGAGATCGCCACGCTCCACTTCACTGCGCTCGCGATGACGGATTTTTGGAGTCCAAACTCAATTCGTCATTCTGATCGTCAGCGAAGAATCTCTTCTTCCTTCTTCCTCCTACCACTCAATCCCATCCCAACTATTTCCCATATTCACCAAAACCTTAATCGTCTCAGCAATGGTAATATAACTAGTAGGCTCAAAAACTCGTACTCCGCTTCCATCTTCTGGTTGCCCGTCTC
>PDWI01009670.1_pt1 | contig 10998 bp, 9 predicted proteins | sample 1430891 | NCBI WGS metagenome assembly PDWI01 (sample SAMN01162508, study PRJNA174530) | Oral metagenome, whole genome shotgun sequencing project. | biome: Marine environment; feature: Marine mammal; material: Swab sample of the gingival sulcus; isolation source: swab sample of gingival sulcus... | reverse complement strand
TATTGCTTCCATCATTGTTGGCGTAAGCACATATCGCGCCTCTTGCTGACTGCTGCCATAAACCGAAAATATTTTTTCAAACTCCGGATTTTCTAATTTGATAAGCTCGCCGTAATGTTCAACATTCGTTTTTTCTTTGCCCAAAAGATTGGCATATTCCTTTTCGGGAACTACAAAAGTGCTTTCATTCAGATGCTTATTAAACTCGGCTACAAAGAATAGACCTTTGAACACTGTTGTATAAAGTTGCAATATTTTTTTTATACCTACGCCAATATCGCCTACATCAGCACCCTCAATATCGCCATTTTCATCTTCCATCGATTTTGTAAACTTTTGATATATTTCTTTCCGCCGTTCTAACTCTTTTATCCATTTAAGGTTCTCTTCGTATGATATGTATTTTTTTCGTCGTTCGGCTCTTACCACCACTTCCGAAAATCCAAATGGCGTTTTGTCGATAACGCCACCCACGTAATCCTCGCCGCCATACACATCGCATCTTGTGTGCGTAAGTCGCGAGTCCAAGTAATCTTTGCCCGACACGCTTTTATTTGGCGAGTAGGTAAATTCCGGATTTAGATAAGCTACCAATTTTTTCATCACTCGTCTTTTGAAATGCCGCTGATAATTTTGATACATCGACACGGCTTTTGACAACATAATTATCCATATAAGAACCACCACAACCACAAACCACCCATGAAGAGCCGATTGCCCCTCAAACGAAACATGATTATTTATCCACCGAGCCAAAAAAATTAGTGCAATAGCAACAACAGTGGCTACAATTGTTTTAAATTTCTCTTTATTTGTATTTTTACGATATGTTTCTAATGCAGATATATCGCCTTGTAACTCATTTACATAGAAGTTTTTTAATTTATCTTTCGATTTCATATTTTTAGATTATTAAATTAGAAAAATCTGTGAGTGCAAATATACATTATAATTTAAAATTTACACCAAAATAGCATAAAAATTTAGAAATTTTGATTTTTTTTGCAATTAATTTCATTATTTTTTTTATCAAAATAATAAACCATATATTTTCTATGTAGTTTGTTGATAATCAAAATATTAAATGGTGATAAAATCATTCTAATAAACAGCTAAATATGTGAATATTACTAATTTTAGCTACATTTTTTTGAATTTTTAAATTTGAATTTTGGTAAATAAATAAAAAGCAACTATTTTTGACAAAATTTTTACTATACATTACTTATGTTTTCAGTATGAAATAATGAAGGTAAAAGTTAAAAAGTAAAAGGTGAAACACACGTGCTTAAAATTTTAGACATACAACGGCATAATTATTTGGCAGCAAACTTAACCGCAAAGAGCGCAAGGTACGCAAAATTTCGCTTTGCGAAATTTTGCGTAAACTTTGCGTACTTAGCGTTCTTTGCGGTTAAAAACACTAAAACTTGAAATTTGCAATATATTTATTTACAGTAATTTATAAAAGATAAAAGGCAAAAAGTTGAAAAGTGAAATTGATTTTTTGCTATTGAGAAAAAACATTTTAACTTATAATTTTTGACTTTTAACTTAGTAATAAGTCCGTTTTATATTGTGATGATAGACAATTGGGGGATTGTTTATGCACATTTTTCACAATGCGGGCAGTAAAAAGGTTGAGCAAATATCTCAACCTTTTTAACAATACTCCGTTAAATTAAGAATGAAAAATGAAAAATTATAACACTGATAATCAATAAGTTACACAAGTTTCCTATTGTTTGTAAAGGGTTGATTATCAGTTCATTATAAAAAGTAACGAACTATTGTTTAATAGAATATAATATTAATTCCGTTTTTAAAACTGCAAAAAAACACCAAAAATTTTATTTAAATATCACAAAATTTGCGTGCTTTGCGGTTAATTTAGGTTAAAAATTTATAACCAATCAATCATAGAAACATTAACAAATAAACTAATTATCAAATTATAAACAGATGAAGAATTTAATTTACATTTTAGGAAGCCTATATTTGCTAACATTAGCATTATCGTGTGGCAACGATAGCAGCAACGACAAAAACATTGACAACGAAACAGTAACAAAAGCACCGAGCAAAGGCAACGGCACACCGAGTGCCACCAACGAAGAAATCGACAATAACAACGATGCTGCAAATACTTACAGCATTCCGGCAGAATTGTCGTATATGCGTAAAAAAGAGGGATTTAGCTATGATAAATTTTATCCGATAGGTTGGTCGAATGAGGGGAAATTTGCCTACATAGTAGAACCTGCACCCGAAAACAGCGGTATGTATTTTTTTGAAATACACATATACGACATCGTAAACAACCGAGACCTATTGCTTTGGAAACCCGAAGAATTAGAAACAGGCAGTGTTTCTTCGGTGTGGAAAGAAAATGCAGATTTTATATCGCAAAGTTTGAATGAATATCACATAGTGCAGACCAAAAATTTTGCTTTAACGCCGAGCAAATTTAAAAATAAAGGCAACGATTATGAAATAATAATGGACAGTAAATTAGAAACCGACGAAGATTTTGGAATCGACATTCTAAAAGGAGTAAAATTAACGATGAAATCGCCGCAGTTGGGTAGTAAAGATTTTTATGAGCAAAAAATGTACGACCGCGATTATATTTTGAGTGCCTACATACCCGGAGTTCTCATAAGTCCACGAAATAATCTGGTAGCAGTGCTATATCAAAAGGAAAGAATAGGGGCAGGTGGTCCTCCCAATGTTGTATTTTTTGAAATCATTGGCACAAATCTGGACAAAGAATTTATAAAAGCTGATATGATGCCGTAAGAATTAAAAATTAAGAATTAAAAATTAAAAGTTAAAAAGTTAAATTATCTTGCCGAAGGCAAAAAAGCTAAAAGCAAAAGGCTAACAGCCAAAAGCAATTTTAGAGCTAAATAATGAAATAAAAAAATTGTAAAAAATAGGTTTTTATACATAAAAATATAAATAAATTAAAGAAAATTTATATTTTATAAGATATTGATATACTGAAAGTTAATAAAATTAGACAAAAAATAATACAAATAAAAATTTGAATGCTAAAAGAAAAATATTACTTTTACGCATTGATTTTAAAATTTTAGTTATGGAAATAAAAGACAATTTTATATACGGAACAAACGTAAGAAAGTTCGTCAAGTCGCCAAATCACAGTGGCAATTTTGCAAAAGGTTTGCCGGATACGGTAATAATTCATTACACAGCCGGACCATACCGACCCGCATTAAACACATTAACAAACCCTCGTGTACGAGCATCGGCACACCTAATTGTCGATAGAGACGGCTCGGTAACACAATTGGTACCTTTCAATGTGATTGCATGGCATGCAGGCAAAAGTTCTTACGGAAATAGAGTTGGAATAAACAAATATTCGATAGGGATAGAAATAGTAAATTCGGGTCCATTAACTAAAAGTGGTAATGTTTATCGTTCGTGGTTTGGCAGTGCGTTCAACCCAAGCGATGTAATTGAGGCTACTCACCGAAACGAAACTCGCCCCCGATATTGGCACACCTACACAGAGGAGCAAATTGCTACTGTTCAGGAGCTTTGCCAACTATTGCGCGACACCTACGATATTAAATATATTTTAGGACACGAGGAAATTGCACCTAAGCGCAAGCAAGATCCGGGACCTGCATTTCCGTTAGATAGATTAAGAGACAAGATACTTTACGAAAATCGCAACTCCGATGATGCTGCCGATTTGCCCGAAGAAGGACGAATTAGTGCAAACGTGCTTAATATACGTTCTGCGCCAAGCTCAGACGGACAAAAAGTGGCAAAACCTTTGAAAAAAGGAGTTAAAGTAAAGATATTAGACGAAGCAAATGGTTGGTATAAAGTATCTACCGAAATAGAAGGTTGGGTATTTGGTAAGTATGTTGATAATGTTTAATTTTAAAACTAAACAAAAGTGAATAAGTGGTTAATAAGTGGCTTAGTAGTCGTAGGCTTGTTGGTGGTGATTGGTGTGGGATATGATGCCGGTCTTTTCAGCGAGTACGAGGGTAGCACGTGGGCTATGGTCTTTGCAGCTTTGGCAGCACCGTATATGTTTGTTAAAAACTTTTTGTTTGGCAACAAAGACCTCAAAGCGCTTGAAGAAAAATACAAAAATCTGCGAGCCGAAGAGGTTAATCACAGAACTCAATTAGACAGTCAGATACAAGCCAAAGAAAGACGTGTGGCAGAATTAGACAGAGAAATACAGTTGTTAGACTCGAAACTCGAAGTGCTCGAACTGAAAAAGAGCAAAGTGAAAAAAGAAGTGGAAAGTATGACTGTGGAAGAAACCAAGCAAGAAGTTTCGGATTTGTTTGGGGATTATTAAAATTAGCAAACAAAAACGTAAAAAATGTTAAGAATATTAAGTTTAATAATGGTCTTTTCGTTGTCTTCGGCGGCGTTGATTTATGGGCAATCTAAGTATCCCGTAGAAATAATGCCGAACGAAACAAAAACATTTACACCTGAAAAAGACACTTTGTGGGTTTTAACTAATCGACAAGTTAAGCGGGCAATAACCGATGCAAAACAACTTAAATTGGAATTAGAAAGTTCTAATCTGTTGAAAGAAAAAATCGGGTTGATGCAAGCTCAAAGCCTCACAAAGGACAGTTTGGTGGTAGATTTGAAAAAAGACCGAGATTATTACATGAATAATTGGAACCAGTGCAACAAAGATGTTGATATTCTGATAAAAAAGAATAAACGACAGCGATTGTTTACGCGTTTATCTTTTGCGGGAATAGTGGTTGCATTTGTTGCAGGATTTTTAATAGGAAAATAGAATTTTATTAACTAAAAATATATTAAAATAATGGAAAATCAATATATGAGTGTGGTGGAATTTTTTGCCGATAATCCATCTCAATTTATTTGGCAAGTGTATATACCAATTGGAATTTGGTTATTAATAGTAATTAGTTTTTTCGTAATATTACTTAGAAAATATACTTTTGGCAAATGGACAAAGGAAAATCCTAATCCGTATCAAGGCGAAACTTTTGATATGCCGCGAGGCGTTTTTCGGGGAACACTTACACTTTCTTTATTATTTGTAGTAATGGTGTTAGAGCTTGTAAATGTGCGTGTTGTGGGGTTTGAAGACGAAATACACGAACTTATGGTTGCATTTCAAATGATGATAGCATTTTACTTTGGTTCTAAGGTTATGCACCACATGTCATCTACCGACCGACAAAAAACACAAGCAATTGCGAAGAGTTCAAATTATATGGCTGCGGCGGTAGAAGCCGAAGACAAAGAATTTGACGAAGAAGGCGCAGCAGGATAATATTAAGCTGTTTATATGAATTAAGAGTTAAAAATGATTTTTAACTCTCAGTTCAAATTGTTTATTAATAGATTATGTGAAAAATAAAAGTTTTAAGTTAATAAATAAAAATAGTAAATACGTAACCAAGTTTAGAGACCTTGCAGAAGTTTTATCTGCGAGGTCTTTGTAAATAAGCTCAATTACGAACTACGAAAACCAAAGCAATTTTTAACTTTTACTTTTTCATTTTTAACTCAAATTATCTAATTACAAAAACATGAAATTATTATTAAAAAATATAAAAAAATTAGTTCAAACGGAAAACGAAATACGTTTGAAAGTTGCCGGTAGCGACATGGCAAAAGTAAATAGCATCGACAATGCTTATCTTTATATAAAAGACGGTTTGATTGATGACTTCGGAACTATGGACAAATTGCCTACCGATTTAGAGCTTGACAAATCGTTGAAAATCATAGATGTAAGTGGTAAAATGGTATTTCCGTCTTATGCCGATTCTCACACGCATTTGGTGTATGCCGGTAGTCGCGAAATTGAATATATTGACAAGATTAAAGGTTTGAGCTACGAAGAAATTGCCAAACGTGGCGGCGGCATTTTAAATTCATCGAAAAAACTACACGAAGCATCGGAAGACGAATTATACGAGCAAGCAGTTCCGCGAGTGAACGAAATAATGTTGCAAGGGACGGGAGCAGTGGAAATAAAAAGCGGCTACGGATTAAACCCCAAAGATGAAATAAAAATGTTGCGAGTGATTAAACGGCTAAAAGCTACGAGTCATTTGCAGATAAAAGCAAATTTTTTGGGTGCTCATGCGGTTCCGGCTGATTATAAGGGCAGGCAAACCGAATATGTTGATTTAATAATTAACGAAATGATACCGCAAGTGGCATCGGAGGAGTTGGCAGACTTTGTAGATGTGTTTTGCGACACCGGATTTTTCACTGTTGAAGATACTGAACGCATATTAATGGCGGGCATGAAATACGGACTTCGCCCCAAGATACATGCTAACGAGTTGGCAAATTCGGGCGGCGTGCAAGTGGGCGTAAAATACAACGCTTTGTCGGTTGACCATCTTGAATTTATCGAACAGCCTGAAATTGAGGCACTTTTGAACTCCGAAACTATGCCGACTGTGTTGCCCGGTGCGGCTTTCTTTTTGGGTTTAAAATATTCGCCCGCACGACAAATGATTGATGCCGGTTTGCCCATTGCCATAGCTTCCGATTTTAATCCGGGTTCGTCGCCCTCCGGCAATATGCAATTTATGCAGTCGTTGGGTTGTATAAATTACAAGTTGTTGCCCGAAGAGGTTATAAATGCCACAACTATCAATACGGCTTATGCAATGGGAATAAGTGGTAAAGTAGGAAGTATTGCAAAAGGTAAAATTGCTAATGTGTTTATTACTAAGGAAATACCTTCTATTGAATTTATGCCTTACTCTTATGGCAGCGACTTGGTAGAAACCGTAATATTAAAAGGAGAATATATTTATAATAAGCAAGAACCTTTGTAGAGTTAGTTTTGGGCTGTTGGCTGTTAGCCTTTGGCTGTTGGCTGTTAGCTTTTGGCTTTTTGCCAAAGGCAAAGGGCTAAGAGCCAACAGTTTACAAAATGAAAATATTTGCGAATTTCACTCTAAAAATATGAATATTGAAGAATTAAGGAATTATTGTTTGTCGTTGAAAGAGGCGGAAGAAAAAATGCCTTTCGACAATAATACGCTTGTTTTTACGGTAAAAGGCAAAATATTTTGTCTTACCAATATAGAAAACTACGAGTTTATCAACCTAAAATGCCAACCTGAAATTGCCATTGAACTAAGAGAAAAATACAGCGAAGTTACGCCCGGATACCACATGAATAAAAAGCATTGGAACAGTGTAAACACTCATGGCAATATAACCACTAAACTTTTGAAACAGTGGATTTTAAACTCTTATAATTTGGTAATAGCCGGACTTCCTAAAAAGGTGCAGAAAGAATTAATAAGCTAATTTTTTTTGCTTAATACCCGCATATTTTCCTGCACAAAAAAAACTGTATTTACTAATGAAATTTACATTTAACAGGCGCAAATAAACCTCAACTGCTGTTTTGATATGCTTTATAAAAATGATAAAATAAAGGACTGTCATGTTGTTCATTTATAATGGTTTTCTCATTTAAACTCCTTTTGAGGAACGAAAATAAGGGGAGATTGTCAGAAACATTAAGCTCCGACTGGTTGGTAATAAAATTGTCAATATCCTTGATTCCGATTTTGTCCTCATGGTTTCTAAAAACATTTAAAAGCCTGTTTTTTGCTTTTTGTTGGTTAAGGTGATGGGCAAACAAATATACATATAATGTTTTTTGCTAAAAATTCAAGTTTTTTCTTCCAAAAAATGGCGGATTCGGTGTTTTTTTGTAATCCCCGCATTTCGCCTTTGGCTGCATACAGGGCAACCGATATGCCATCGCTATGCGATTTTTCGAGCTTCTAAAAAGCCGTTAGGCTTGACCTCGTGTTAGCCCCGTATGTAATGAAATTATTAGTGTCCGGTAACACTTTTTGTTATATCAATAACAAGTTTTACTGGACACTAATAAAATAAAATATCGAAAAAAAATGATACTGCTAATTTGTCATCGGACTCTAAAAATCTAAGCTAGAATAAGTGTAAACTACAATGAATTTTCTAAATTGCTAAAAAATTAAGGGGAACAATTATTTCGTTATTTATAGAGCCCAAAGGTCTTCAATACCTTTGGGCTCTATAATCCTTCAACATAATTTAAACTAATTTATGATAGCTACTTACTAGAAAAGCGTTTGCATTTTAATTCGATTTAAGAACCATACCTAATGCTATAACGCCATTATAAACAGAATCGGCAGAAGATATTGGACTTAGAGAAACTAAAATCTTTTCCATTTTATTATCGCCGGATTTTATTTCAATAATTTCTTGTTCTTTATGACCCAATTCTACACTAATCCACAATTCTTTTAACTTTAACTTTTCTTTCTCAGAAATATATTTATCAAAATCTTCGTAATGCGAGCCGATTATATCAGTATTGTTGAGCTGCATAAATACACATAGCAAATCATTGACAAACACTATTTTGCCCGTTTCATCTATTTCTGCCACCAAAACATTGTCTGCAATAGAGTTAGACACATTTTCATTGGCATACAAATTAGAACTCAATTGTTGTTCCTTATCTTCAAGCTCTTTTAAACGAATACGCATTGCATCTTCTTCTATACTTAAATCATCAGCTCGCTTTCTCGATTCTTCCAACAGTTTTTTAGTTCGGCTATTTACCGCAACATTATTCATGGTAGATACAATAGTGTCAGCCATTTTTTCGAGGAATTTTATTTGGTAATCTTCAAATATTCTAAAAGATGCTAACTCTATGGCTCCATATAATTCATCGTTGATAAGCAGCGGCACTATCAATAAACAGCGAGGCGAACTATTCCCCAAACCTGATGCAATTTTTATATAATCCTCCGGAATTTCGGTAATGAAAATGGTTTGTTTTTCATTAGCTACACGCCCTACATAACCATCTTCATTATAAATTTTGTTATCAATAAATTTGCGTTGTTCATATGCGTAAGTCGCTAATTGTTCAAAATATACATTATCAGGATTTTCATTATTTACAAAAAATACTGCACCAATATCGGCATCTAAATCGGGAACTATTTTAGAAATAAGCAGATATGCTAAGTCTGATAAATTATCAATATCTTTCTGCAAAATATTGAAAAAAGATGTTACCCTTTCGCTTTCCCATTCTTTTAATTCTTCTTCTTTTTTTCTAAGATTTTCATTATACAGAGTATTTTGCAATTTTTTGTTTAACACATTTAGCGATTGACCAACCTCATCATTTGTCAATGAATCAGGATAAGCATGTTCATAATTATCAGCAACTAATTCTTTGGCAAATATAGCCAAATCAAGCTGTTTTTTAGATAATATACGAATAGTATCGGACAATTTTTTAAAATTAGGTTCATTAGGTAAATCTTCCTCTAAAATTTCTTTATTTTCTACCAAAGATTGAAGCCCTAATCCTATTTTGTGCAAACCTGTTTTGATAGGTTTATTCGATATTCTAAATAAAAACAGTAAAAACAATGCAGAGAATGAGGTAATCAATAAAGCAAAAACTAACATTCTATCAAGAAAAATAAACGGGTAAGAACTTGGATACATTATGCACACATAATTCTTAGTTATTTCGTTAAACAAGTATTGCACAGCCCATTTTTGATTATCTTTTTTATCAAAAAACTCAAAATTACCCTCATCTCTATTTATTTGTTTTATGTGCTGATAAATATAGCTGTTGGTGAAATCAGTACCTTGCTTAATATTTGGGTGTGCCAATATGCTTCCATTTTGTGTAATTAAGAACTGAATTTGATTTTGTGATTTAGACCATTCTTTATATATCTTTTTTAATTCTGTTCCTGTTTTTTCTTTTACTCTTATATAATATAAGCCCTGTATTTTTCCATCAATATAAAGTGGTTTGTAACCAACCTGATACCAATAATTATCAATTAATTGTCTTCCAATATACACATTATCTTGTTCAATTGTGGCTACAATGTTTGAGTTATTTAATATCATATCGCCCAACATTCGCTCTTTGTTCAATGATTGAATGCTTGTAGATATATTAACATAAGCTTTGTCAGTTTTTTGATAAATAGAAATATCAGCATGTGTTAATTTGGCAATTTTATCTACCAATGTGAAATTATTTAGTATAGAAATATTATTAACAAACCATTCTCTAATAGGAACTTTCATTTTTTGTTTCGAATAAGGGTCTGTAACATCATATTCCACTATTTGTTTACTGCGTTCTTCCAAAAGAATGTCATTTTGAAACATATCTTCGGTAATCCCCATCGTAAGATTTAAAATAAGTTTATCCCTGCGATAATAAGCATCTATTACATTATTAACTTCCACTAACTGACTATTTACCAATTTTATATGTCTTGTTTTCATTCTAAATCTTGCAATAAAGTAGAAAACTATAAACAGAATTGTAAAAACAGTAGCAAATATTAATACTGCATAAATCTGATTTATTCGGAAATATTTAGTTCGTTTAAATAATCTCATCTGTTGTTAATGTGTTAATATGTTAATGTGATAATTTCTTAATCAATATTCCGTTATATTTTTATAAAAATATTTTTACACAATGTATCTCACAATTCAGTGCTGCTGCATTGTGGTCTATTATTATGCTGTCCCTTGTATCCCACAATTCCGCGCTGCTGCATTGTGGTCTATTATTGTGTCGTCCCTTTCGGGACTTGTGCGTGCGTAAGCCAATTGTTAATTGCTAATTCTTCATTGTTAATTGAATTTAATGCTCAATTAATTTGAAAATTGTCGGCATCATTCAATATTGGAAGCATTTTTCGCACTTTTTGCAATGTTTTTGCTTCTAAAATTATGGTTTCGCACTGTTCGCAATTGGTTTTTGTTCGGCTAATTTTTTCGCCCCAAGGGTCGAACACCGCCGTATCGCCTGAATGTTTGTAGCCGTTTCCGTCTTCGCCTATCCGATTTACTCCCACCACATAAGCCTGATTTTCGATAGAGCGAGCCTGCAATAATGTTGTCCAATGATTGTGCCGT
>PDWI01029329.1_pt1 | contig 10999 bp, 12 predicted proteins | sample 1430891 | NCBI WGS metagenome assembly PDWI01 (sample SAMN01162508, study PRJNA174530) | Oral metagenome, whole genome shotgun sequencing project. | biome: Marine environment; feature: Marine mammal; material: Swab sample of the gingival sulcus; isolation source: swab sample of gingival sulcus... | reverse complement strand
TACTATGCGACCGATGAATGAAAAAGGAGAATTTATGCCGAAAAGCAAAAAAGAATATATTTTAGATGATGATGGCAATAAGGTGTTAAATAAAAATGGTAAACCTAAAACTAGAAAAGTTGATTTAGTAAATTGGAATGATAAAGGTAATGCAGAAAAATGGCGACAGTCTTTTGCGAAAAATGGCGACAGTCTTTTGCTGATTTATGTAATAAGTATTTTGAAAAAAATTATATTGATGAAAAAGTTGATATGCGTTCTTTTAAAAGACAAGGTTTAGAAAAATTACCGACAATTCATCTAGGGGCAAAAGCAAGTGCCTTAGAAAGAAAAGGAATAAAAACCGATAAGGGAAATATAAATCGTGAAATTATAAAGTATAATGTGATGCTTGAATATATTAAAAAACAATATGATAATATTACAGGTTGGTTTGGCTTGTATATTAAAAAGTTAGATGAAGCCTACAAAGAACATATTGAAGAAAAAAGACTTGAAGCTGAAAATAGTTCAAGTCTTTTTAATTTGTTTGAATACATTGATATTTATAAAAAAATTCAAGATGAAAAAGCAAAACATTTAAGTGGCTATGCTAGAAGAAATAAAGGTCGATATGATTTTAGAAAATTTCATAGTGCCTATAATTTTTTAGCAAATAATAAACTTGAAACTATTGCTGACCTACAAGAAAAAATTGAAAGTCTTAGACTAGAAAACAGACAAAACAATAAAACTATTAAAGATGTTACTGAACAAATAGAAAAATTAGAAAAATGTATTGCTTATTCTGAAACTATCACAAAGCACAAGTCTATTTTTAAAGAGTATACGAATAAAGTTTTTTTCAAAGATAAATATTACAAGGAGCATAAAAAGGAAATTGACCTACATAATAATTTAAGAAAACAGATTAAAAATATGGTGGGCGATGATACTCTAAAAACTAAAACTTGGAAAAAAGAATTTGCAAAACTGCAAACTGAATTAATTAGCCTTAATAGAGAAAAAGAAACTATATCAAAACAGTTTTCAAAAATCAATCACATAAAATATGCGATAAGCACCATAAATGAAGAATACGGTATTGATTTAAGTATTGAAATTGATAAGGCAGTTAAGCGGGGCGAAAAAGAAAGTTTGATTAAAAATTTGAATAAGTATAAAGAAATATCAGACAGAGATTATAAATACAAGGAAAGTAAAAAAACGAAGGCAATATCAAATGATATGGAAAGATAGTAATATTTTATAATACCCTATTAGAAATGGCATTAAATATCAAGTAGTTGTTAAATTTAGTGAAACGAGTAAAGAAACGCTAAAAGATAAACTTGTTAAGCTGATAGTTAGAGATTATGAGAATGAAATGCACCAAAAAAGACTAGGAAATTTGGAAGAAGATATTGGCGACTAAGTATAAACTAATCGGAATTTATACTTCTTAATCAGTAATTTAGACAAAATTAGGGCGAAAATCAGAAAAAGTAATCAAAAAAGTGCCTATTTTGATTAAAAAGTTCTTGACAAGTTGTTACAGGAAAAACAGCAAAATCTATTCTTATAAGTTGTGGTGCAAGGCTTGCACCTTTTGATATAGAAGAACTTAGGGATTTAATGGAATATGATGAGATGGAGCTTGATACAATTGGTGATAAGAAAACTGCTCTATTTATCATAATATCAGATACTGATGATACCTTTAATTTTGTTGTTGCTATGATGTATACGCAGTTATTTAACCTACTTTGTGATAAAGCAGATGATGAGTATGGTGGTAGACTACCAGTACACGTTAGATTACTTTTAGATGAGATGGCTAACATTGGTCAGATACCAAAATTTGAAAAGTTAATTGCAACCATAAGGAGTAGAGAAATATCGGCGTGCATAATACTGCAGGCACAAAGTCAGCTTAAAAGTATATATAAAGATAATGCAGATACGATAATAGGTAACTGTGATACAACTGTTTTTCTTGGTGGAAAAGAAAGTACAACACTTAAAGAAATCTCAGAAACACTTGGAAAAGAAACAATTGATTTATATAACACAAGTGAAACAAGGAGTAATCAAAACTCTTATGGACTAAATTATCAAAAAGTAGGAAAGGAACTTATGAGTAAGGACGAACTCTTTGTAATGGACGGTAGTAAGTGTATTATGCAACTTCGTGGTGTTAGACCTTTTTTATCTAATAAATTTGATATAACAAAACATAAAAACTATAAATTACTATCAGATTATAACAAGAAAAATACTTTTGATGTTGAAAAATACTTAAAAAGAAAAGATAAGGTAAAACTAAAAGAAGATTTACTTGTTAAAGTTTTTGAAATTGCTGAATAAGAAAGGATTTTAAAATGATAAGGATAAGAAACCCTACAAAAACTAATCATATTTTAGATTAGGAAAACAATTAAATACAGTAAAAATAATAGGTATAGGACTACTTAAAAATAGGTAGTCCTTTTATTTTTGGGAATTTTAGGAGGAAAAAATGCAAAAAGAAATGATAAATATCAATGCTAATTTAATTAGCGAGGTTCAGTTTAAAGAAATTGATGGAAAAGAAGGAAAAGTAAAGGTTGCAAATTTCACACTTTTTAGAAAGGTAGGTAAAGAAGGAGAAAAAGTAAAAGAATATTTTAATTGTAATGTTTATGGAGATAAGGCTGAAATTGCGAAAGATTTTAAGCAAGGCGACTTTATACACGTTTATGGTTATTTTAAGATTGTCAAAAAAGATGATAAAGAGTACAAAAACTTTATTGTAAGTTATTTTAATAAAATTGAAAAAGAAATAAAAAATGAAGATGCAGAAGTTATGGAGGAAAAATAATATGGAATTTTTTACAGAAGCTGTTGGAGTTTTAAAAATACTTGTTATGGCAATAGGTGCTGGTCTTGGTGCTTGGGGTGTTATTAACCTGCTTGAAGGATATGGTAATGATAATCCTGGAGCAAAATCACAAGGCATAAAACAACTAATGGCAGGTGGAGGAATTGTACTAATTGGCGTAAAGTTAATTCCATTACTTGCAAATGTTCTAAACTAAAATGTTTGATTTATTTGGTAAAATAGAAAAATTTTTCAAGGAAATGATGATTGATGTAATAAAAGAAAATCTCTCTGCAATGCTAATAGATATTAATGATAAAGTTGTAACTATTGCCGGAGAAGTTGGAAAGACACCGAGTTCTTGGAACTCGGATGTCTTTACCTTTATACAAAATATCAATGAAAATGTGGTCTTGCCGATAGCAGCACTTATAATTACAGCTATTTTTTGTATAGAGATTATACAGGTTGTTATGAGTAAAAATAATATGCACGAAACAGATTCGTTTGACTTTTTTAAGTATGTAATCAAAATGTGGATAGCTATTTGGCTAGTAAGCCACGCCTTTGAATTTTCTATGGCAGTTTTTGATGTAGCACAAGTTATGATAGGAAAAGCAGCAGGAGTTGTAGGTTCATCTGCAACTATATCGCCAGCAGATGTAGATGCTCTTGTAGAAAATTTAAAAGATGAAAGTCTTGGAAAATTATTTTTAGTAATGTTTGAAACAGGTCTTGTTCAGTTTTCTTTAACCTTATTATCGGTTGTTATTTCAATAATTATTTATGGCAGAATGATTGAAATATATATTTATTCAAGTGTATCAGCAATACCATTTGCAACACTTGGAAATAAAGAGTGGGGACAAATAGGAACAAACTATATCAAAGGTTTATTTGCATTAGGTCTTCAAGGTTTATTTTTGTTAATATGTCTTGGCATATATGCAGTTTTAGTTAAAACAGTGAATTTCACAGATATTCACTCAAGTATATTACAAGTTTTAAGTTATGGTTTAATACTTGGCATAATGATGATGAAATCAGGAAGTATTGCAAAATCGATTGTAAATGCCCATTAAAACGAAGGAGGAATAGATGAAAAATTTAATAAATAAGGTAAATGAAAATAAAAAAGTAGTGTTAGCAGTAGGTGCTGGCGTTTTAGGTGTAGGGACGATTATATCTACCCTACTTAAAAGAAAAAAGAAAAAGAGTGATGGTTTTGAATATGATGAAGAAATATCTGATGATTATTTATTTGATAATGATTTAGATAATAATGAGAGCTTTTTTTATGAAGATGAATTTGACTACTGGAATGATAATGATGAAAAATTTGGTATTAAAGAATATGAAAGCTATGTTCAGTTTAGCAAGCTAGATAATACAGACTACAAAAGGAATTTAATCATAGCCATTGATTTACTATATAAAGAACTTTTTGATATAAAAAATGATATTTCAAATAGTTTTAAAGAAGTAAAATATGATATAAAAATGAATAAAGATGAAATTATCTCAAATTTAGAGCATATTACAGAACTATCTAAAATAATAAGTGAAATGAAAGAAAGCGAGTAAGTATGGCTTATGTAAAGATACCCAAAGACTTAGCAAAGGTAAAAACAAAGGTAGCGCTTAATATGACCAAAAGACAGCTTATAGGCTTTTCTCTAGCTGCTATTATTGGAGTGCCGTTATATCTAGGATTAAAAATATCACTTTCAAATGATGTTTCTATGATATTAATGAGTATAGTTGTACTACCTATTTTATTTGTTACCCTTTATGAAAAAGAAGGTTTACCTTTTGAAAAATATGCTAAGTATATCATTCGTTTTCACAAAAGAAAAAAGATAAGGCTATATAAAGTTAAAAGCATTTATAATACGGATAAGGAGGTTGCTATTGAAAAAACAAAACAGAGAGCAAATACTAATTAGGAATAAAAGAAAACTAAAAAAAGATAAGAAGGAACTTAGTCTGTTATCAAAACAGCAAGGTAAGTTAAATAAAAAAGCTGACAAGGGAAAGAGTGAAAAAAGGATCTTTCCTTTTTTAATAAAGAATGCTAAAAGATGGGATATGTCAAACAGATAAAAATAAATTCAGCAAAACTATTCGTTTTTTTGATATAAACTATCGCCTTATGGCTGAAGAAGATCAGGAAAGTATTTTTAACGAGTTTTCTAGTTTTCTAAATTTTTTTGATACAAATGTTGAAGTACAACTAAGCTATATCAGTAAGGTTGGCGAGAATGAAGAAATAAAAGACTTAATTAATATTAAAGATAGTGATGACGAGTTTAATGATATTAGAGCTGAGTATAGAGAAATGCTGATAAACCAAAGCACCAAAGGTAATAACTCACTATCAAAGTCTATGTATATCACTTTTTCAGTTATAGCTGATGATTTGAAAAGTGCTAGAATTAGACTTGATAGATTAGAACTTGATATACTAAATAACTTTAAGCAAATGGGGGTTAAAGCCTATTCACTTGATGGTGTAGAAAGACTAAAACTTCTTCATAGCATTTTAAATAAAGATGAAAAATTTGTCTTTTCTTATGATGATTTAAAGTATAGTGGTCTAATGACAAAAGACTATATATCGCCTAATTCATTCACTTTTAATAAACAAGACTATTTTAAAGTAGGCACGCAGTTTGGAGAGGTAAATTTCTTACAAATCTTAGCACCAGAAATAAGTGATAAGATGTTATCTGAATTTTTAGAAGTGGAAGAAAATCTAATTATAAACTTTCATATTAAGGCTATAGAACAAATGGAAGCTATTAAAAGCATTAAGAGAAAATTAACTGATTTAGATAAAATGAAGATAGAAGAAAACAAGAAAGCAATCCGTAGTGGTTATGATATGGACATAATGCCTTCAGACCTTTTAACCTATGGTAATGAAGCAAAACAGCTACTTTCAGAACTGCAAACACATAATGAGAAGATGTTTTTAATTACGATACTCTTTACTGTGATAGATGATAAAAAATCTAGTCTTGATAATACAGTTCTCCAGCTTAAAAGCATAGCAAATAGGCACAACTGCTCACTTAAAAACCTAAACTATCAGCAAGAACAAGGTTTAATAAGTACTCTTCCCCCTTTACCACAGAAGAACTCTTTGTAAAGGGAGAAAGTCTATATTATGGGCTAAATGCACTAAGTCGAAATATTATAATGGTTGATAGGAAGAAACTAAAAAATCCAAATGGCTTAATTTTAGGTACTCCCGGAAGTGGTAAGTCTTTTAGTGCAAAAAGAGAAATCACGAACGCCTTTTTAATAACTGATGATGATATTATTGTGGCGGATCCTGAGGGCGAGTATTCAGAAATAGTAAAAACACTAAATGGCGAAGTAGTTAAAATATCGCCTACGAGTAAAGATTATATCAATCCGATGGATATAAATTTAGACTATGCGGATGAGGATAATCCCCTATCATTAAAATCAGACTTTATTTTATCACTTTTTGAACTTGTAGTTGGCAATAATAAGTTAAGTGCTGAAGAAATATCGGTAATTGATAGATGCTTACCAAAACTGTATCAAAACTACTTTGATAATCCTGTGCCAGAAAATATGCCAGTCCTTGAGGATTTATATAAAATGCTAAAAAGTCAGGAAGAAAAAGTTGGTAAAAAGCTCGCAACTGAAATGGAAATATATGTTTTTGGTTCACTAAATGTATTTAATCATAGGACAAATGTAGATACTTCTAATAGAGTTGTTTGTTATGATATTAAAGAACTTGGTAAACAGCTTAAAAAAATAGGAATGCTAGTAGTTCAAGACCAAGTTTGGAATAGAGTTAGTACAAATAGAATAAATAAAAAAGCAACAAGATATTATATAGACGAAATGCATCTGCTTTTAAAAGAACCACAGACTGCTAGTTATTCAGTAGAAATTTGGAAAAGATTTAGAAAATGGGGAGGTATGCCGACAGGGCTTACGCAAAACGTGAAGGATCTTCTGCAGAGTCAAGAGATAGAAAATATATTTGATAATACCGATTTTATTTTAATGCTTAATCAAGCTGGTACAGATAGAGAAATCCTTGCTAAAAAGTTAAATATATCAAATCATCAGCTTTCTTATGTAACCAACTCATCTGCTGGCGAAGGGCTTATCTTTTATGGTAATACTATTGTACCTTTTATTGATAAATTTCCTAAAAATACAAAACTTTATTCACTTATGACCACTCGCCTTGAAGAAACAGAAAACAGATAGTGAGGCATATTATGAATAAGAGAAAATATAAGAGTAGCGAAAAATTAAATTTTGAGAGTGAATATAATGCTGATGATAAAGAAAATAATGAAAGTTCAGATACTGAAAATAATAACATAGATAATTCTAACAGCAAATTTAATAGTAGTAAAAATACTTATTCGTCAAAGGAAAATACTAATCAAAACTTTAAGAAAAAAAATATAAAAAGCACATTTGAAAAAGTAGAGAGTTCAAAAAGATATTTTAATAAGGCTAAAAGTAATACGCATTTTGATAGTAAGGTTAAAGAACGTCCTAGTAATAAACAAAGTTTTAAAAAACAAGAATCTAAAAAAAGTAAACTAAACTTTGATGAAAATGAGAAAATTACTAGGACTAAGGATAAGAAAGAGAAAAGTAACATAAGATTTGATAGAAAATTTAAAAAAGAAGAAAAGAAAATCTCTAAATTAAAGAAAGATAGTGAAAAACTAGAACAAAAATTAAAGTCAAAAAAATATAAGGATAAAACTGTAAAAAGTGCAAATAAGTCTGCTATTAGCACTACTTCTCTTATTGCTACTTATATGAGTAGTGGTAAGGAAGAAAACTATGGAGTAGATGCTAGTTATAAATCTCTTAGAGTAGTTGAGAATACTTTTAGAAAGTTTGATAAAATAGCAAATAATAAAAAGAAAAAACTTAATAAAAAACAAACAAAACTTCATAATAAAATAGATAAAGAAGAAAGAAATTTATTTTATAAGAAAAATCTTGCAGAATTTAAAAAGACTGAAAGCTATCAAAAATCATCAAAGGCAAAACAGTTTTTTAAAAGAAAAATATATAAAAAACAGCTTAGTAAAAAATATAAAAATAGCAAGGTTAATAGAATGAAAAAGTATGTAAAAGAAAGTGCTAAGAAGTTTACAACATTTATTAAAGCAAAAAATATGAAATTATTAAGCATAGTTTTAGCTATTGTAATTCTAATCTTTTTATTAGCAAACATTGGTTCATCAGTAATGAATATGCTAGTAGCTGTTACTGGAAACACTATAAGCACAAACTATTTATCGGATAAAGATACCTTAACTACGACAAATCAAGAGTTTTCAAGCTATGAGTATGCACTTCAAGATGAGATAGATAATATTGAAAAAAACTACCCTAACTATGACTCATATCGTATAAGGGGCGATAGCGTAGGACACGATGTTAATCAGCTTTTATCCTATTTAACTGCTAAAAATGGTAACTTTAAGTTTGATGATAATACAAAATCAGAACTTAGAGAATTATTTAATAAAATGTATAAGAAAAAATATACGTCAAGAACTTATACTAGACACGATTCTAAAGGTAATTTTTATACTTATAAGGTGCTAACTTTAACCATTACAAAGAAAAGTATAAACACAATTGCAGATGAAGATTTTAGTGGATTTAAAAATAATTTAATTCACTATAAAGCGCTTTTAGAATCAAGTGGAGGTATGGGAGAATATTTTGGCGGAGCTAGTGGCGATTTATCAGAAATAGTAAACAATTCAGACTTTAATAATCCAGGACTTATTTTTACAAATGAAAAAGTAAAAGCACTATTTAATGAAGCTGAAAAGCATATTGGTAAAAGATATGTCTTTGGTGCAAATGGGCCGGCAAACTTTGACTGCTCATCTTTTGTGTGCTGGTCTTATACAAAGTCAGGAGTTAAAAATATGCCACGAACGACTGCACAAGCTATCTTTGATAATTACTGCATAAAGATTGATGTAAGTGAAGCTAGGGCTGGCGATATTATTTTTTTTACAGGTACTTATGATAGTGGTTCTCCTATATCACACGTTGGAATATATGCAGGTTCAGGTTATATGCTCCACGCAGGCGATCCTATACAGTATGCTAATTTGAATAACAAATATTGGAAAGATCATTTTTATACATTTGGTAGACTAAAAAACTAAAAAGATTGGAGGAAGTAAAGAATGCAAACAGCACTTGATAGAAACCTTTTAAGACAAGAAAAGACGATAGAAAAAATAGAAAACCTAAAACTTGAATTATCTATTTTAAGAGAAAAACAAGTAGAAATAGAAAATGAAACTGTTTTAAAAGAGTTTAGAAGTAGAAAAATATCACTTGATGAGTTCTTAGAACTTGTAAGAGAAAATAAGAAAGAGAAGCAACAGGAAAAGGCTTTGGCTAGAAAATTAAAAACGGAAACAAATACAGATTGGAGGAACAAAGAGAATGAAGAACTTAGGTAAAATAACACTTTTAATGATAATGATGTTATCTATTTCGGTTGGCTCAGTATATGCAAATACGAATAAAAAGGAAGAAAAATCAGAGAAAGACCTTTGGATAAAACCGAGTGAATTTGCAACAGATGAAAATTCATCAAAGGCTACTGTAATAGAAAATGTTGATAAGGACGGAAAGGCAATTGATGTAAAAAAGGAAGAATTTATTGATGTTAGACAGTTTGTAACATTTAAAACAAAAAGTGGTAAAACACTTCATCTCATTATTGACCATAGTAAGAATAATAAAAATGTAAGATTACTCACAGAAGTATCAGAACTAGATTTACTAAATATGCTAGAAGAAAGTGAGAGAAAAAAGCTAATGGGAGATAAGAAAGAAACTGTCAAAAAAATAGAACCTAAAAAGGAAGTAGAAAAGCCAAAAGAATCTGAAAAAATAAAGCCAGAAAAGAAAGAGGATAAAAAATCTAGTAACTCTTTGTATCTAATATTTGGTATTTTCATCTTGATATTTGTAGGAGCTGGCTACTACTTTAAGGTTTATAAAAAGAAAACAAATGAATTTATTGATGATGAAGAAGATTATGACGAGCTGGAGGAAGATGAGTATGAGAATGTTACAGATGATGAGAATTTAGATGTTGTAGATGACGATATAGAAGTAGATAATAGTGAGGAGGATGAAGATGATGAGTAAAAAATAAAAATTATATAGTGTAAAAAATGTGTATAATGCCTATACTATGCACATTTTACTATTTCTTTATTACTCTTATATGAATTGAAAAAACTGGCATTTTGAGATATAATTAAAAATATAAATAAATGGTCAAAAAAGTGATAATAACTTGAAATTTAGGAATGAGGATATATGGATAAAACAAAACTACTTTCTTTAATAGAATCTTTTGAAAAGGTAGATGTCGAGTTTAAATTAGCGACTAATAAGATGCCTAATAGTATATATGAAACAGTATGTGCATTTAATAATAGACAAGGTGGACATATTATTTTAGGTATTAAAGATAAAACGAAAGAGATAATAGGTGTAGATGCTGAATATATAGATAAAATGCAACAGGATTTTACAACGTCAATAAATAATCCTAATAACCTATATCCTACTCTTTACTTAACACCAGAAGTCTTTGATATAGATGGCAAAATGATAATTTATATTTATGTGCCAGAAGGCAAAAATGTGTGTACTTATAAAAAAGAATACTTTGATAGAAGTTATGAGGGCGATATAAATATAAGTAAAAACCAAAATTTAATATACAAATTATTTGCTAGAAAAAATGGCGATTCTTTTGTAAAAAAAGTTTATATTAATAAAGGTATTAGTTCTTTAGATTTGTCTTTGATAGAAAGAGCTAGAAAAATGGCGATGGTTAAGGATAAAGATCACCCTTGGCAAAATATGAGTGATGAAGAAATACTTATTTCGACAGGTCTTATTGATAAAGATGAAGAAACAGGGAAAATGGGATTAACATTAGCTGCTATTTTGTTATTTGGCAAAGATTCGGTAATAGCTTCTACTTTACCAGCACATAAAACAGATGCTATATTTAGAGTTCAAAATGTAGATAGGTATGATGATAGAGATGTTATTATTACAAACTTATTAGATAGTTATGATAGA
>PDWI01009668.1_pt1 | contig 10999 bp, 10 predicted proteins | sample 1430891 | NCBI WGS metagenome assembly PDWI01 (sample SAMN01162508, study PRJNA174530) | Oral metagenome, whole genome shotgun sequencing project. | biome: Marine environment; feature: Marine mammal; material: Swab sample of the gingival sulcus; isolation source: swab sample of gingival sulcus... | reverse complement strand
CAAATTTGGCATAGGACTTATGAACCTAGTATATAATATGTGCAGGTATACGATTTTAAAGAAAAAAGAAGCCTATACAGGATAAGTGTGTCCAAAAATGCCAGAAACTCCCATATTTAAGCAAAAAAGCTTAGATATGGGGGATGAAATACAAGTTAAATGACTAAAATTAACGAAAAAATCAGCAAAAATGAAAATTGGGAACAAATAAACTAATTAATAGAAGTTCCCATAATATATTTATATAGTTCTGTTTTTAATATAAAAGTGATATTAAAGAAGAAAACTTAGTGTAGGTAGATTAGTACTTGATTACTTATATATTTTATAAGTCAATTTGGGAATATAGGGTTTCACTAAGGCATATTAAGATTTGTTTTAAACTGATATAAATATAAACAAAGAATGAAAGCTATCGATTTTATCCGATGGCTTCAGACCGTAGACAAAAAGCGATTTTCTTTGTCGCTACATCAAAATAGCGATGCTAGTGTACGTCTATGTACACGTCGCCCCGCTATCTTTATTGCTCCTAAAAACTCATACTTTTTCTCAGTCTGGATGCTGCCGACTTTGTATATACCATAAGGCCAGCTATTTTATCCGCTGACTTTAGTAGTATTTTAAAATATTTATTTAATTATGAAATAGATGCTTGATAGATAGATTCTATGCTACTAGCTATCATTGCTTCAAATTCTTCTTGACTTTGATTTGCATTTAGTCCTTGAGATAATGCTCTTGAGAAAGAAGCTATAATACCGTTATTATTAGTTAACTTTTCGTTTGCATGCTCTCTTGAGTATCCGCCAGATAGGGCAACGACTCTTACAACGTTTTTGTGTTCAACTAGTTCTTTGTAGAAGTTATCTTCTTCTGGAAGTGTCAGTTTTAACATAACGAGCTGGTCGTCTTTTAGAGAGTTTAGTTCTTCTAGAATTAAAGATTTTAGAAGAGCTTCACATTCTTTTTTGCTTTCGCTGTGGATGTCAACTTCAGGTTCTATAATTGGTACTAAGCCAGCTGCGATAATTTCTTTTCCGATTTCAAATTGTTGTTTGACGACTGCTTTAATACCCTCTTCGTTGTATTCTTTGATAACAGAACGCATTTTAGTCCCGAAGACATTTCTTTCGTTAGCAAGTTTTAGTAAGTCTTTTAATCTAGGCATTGGCTTCATCGCTTGAACTCCGTTGTTTAAATCTGCAAGACCCTTGTCAACTTTCAAAAAGGCAACAATACCTTTGTTTTCCCATAGAAAGTCAGCTGTGTATTTACCATCAATTTTGTTGTTCATTGTATGTTCAAATAAAATAGCACCGAGGATTTTATCCTTGTTGAAAGCCTTAGCCTTGATAATTCTAGTTCTCATTTTATGAACTAGTTCAAACATTTTTTCTTCACTATCGTATTGGTCTTTTTCGATGCCGTAGTTTAAAAGTGCTTTTGGTGTACTTCCGCCACTTTGATCAAGTGCTGCAATGAATCCTTTACCGTTTTTCATAATATCTAATTTTTTGCTCATAATTCCTCCTTGCAAAAGTATAATGGTTTATCTAACACCTTAGATAATATATAAAAAAGTATTATAATCGATAAAAAAAATATATATAAATGATAAAAATTCTCATTTAGAAAGTGCGAGAAGATAAAAACTTAGTTTAGTGTAAAAGGAATATATTTTTTCTTTTGCTAAAAATAACTGTTAAATAATGAGTTCGAAGAATACAAAGAATTAAGTGAAAATTTAGAAAAATTCTTAGAATTTTGTGAAAATAATGCGAATTTTCAAAAAAATTATCTAATTTACTTGAATATATCAATAAAATGGTTTATTCTGATAACAGTTATATTCCTATATAAATAGGTAGGAATTAGAGAGTTGATGTATCTATAGATGTGTTCAACCTTTTTTGCATTGAGAAAAAAGTGTTTAAGACATTATTTTAATATAGATATTTGGATAGGAGAATGTATGGCAAAGAATTTGGTTATAGTTGAGTCACCAGCAAAGTCTAAGACAATTAAAAAATTTTTAGGTTCTAACTACAAGGTAGTAGCATCGATGGGACATGTAAGAGATTTACCTAAGAGTAGTTTGGGAATAGACCTAGAAAATAATTTTGAACCAAAGTACATCACAATAAGAGGCAAGGGTGAGCTACTAAAAGGACTAAGAAAAGAAGTTAAAAATGCAAATAAAGTTTATCTAGCAACTGACCCCGATAGAGAGGGAGAGGCTATATCTTGGCACTTAATGTATGCACTCAATCTTTTTGAGAAAAAGACTTACCGAATAACATTTAATGAAATTACAAAAACAGCAGTTAAAAATTCAATTAAAAATGCAAGAGAAATCGATGAAAATTTAGTAGATGCACAGCAAGCTAGGAGATTGCTAGACAGAATAGTTGGCTACAAGATGAGTCCTGTTCTTTGGAAAAAAGTTAAAAAAGGACTTAGTGCAGGAAGAGTACAGTCGGTAGCCCTAAAACTTATCTGTGATAGAGAAGAAGAAATAGAAGCATTTATCCCAGAAGAATACTATACTTTGGATGTAGATTTAAAAGATAAGAGAAGTAAAAAAGACTTTAAGGTAGCTTTCTTTGGTAAGGGAAAAACTAAGATGACCATATCATCAAGGGAGCAAGTAGACGAGATTATTTCTGCTATACAAAAAGATGAGTTCAAGATTAAGCAAATACTTAGAAAACAAAAGAAAACTAATAGTCCGCTTCCATTTAAAACATCCACAATGCAACAAGAGGCATCAAGACTTCTTAATTTTTCACCAATCAAGACTATGAGAATAGCTCAACAGTTGTATGAAGGAATTGATATAAAAGGTAAGGGAACAGTAGGTTTGATAACTTATCTAAGGACAGATTCTACAAGGGTTTCAGATGAGGCACATGTAAATGTCTTAACTTATATAGAAGAAAAATATGGCAAAGAGTACTTAAGTGATAAAAAGAAAAATCTCAAAAAGGGTGGAGCCCAAGATGCTCATGAAGCTATTAGACCAACATACTTAGAATTAGAGGCCGATGAGATAAAAGGCTCTCTTTCAAGAGACCAGTATAAATTATATTCACTTATTTATAAAAGATTTGTTGCTAGTAGGATGGCAGCAGCAGTTTATGATACAGTAGCTGTAAAAGTGGCTTCGGGAGGATATGTATTTGCAGCCAACTCATCAAAGTTGGTTTTTGATGGATACTTGGCACTTTCAAAAAATAAGTCAAATGCAGGTATAGAAGTTTTACACGACTTAAAAGAAGAAGATAAATTAGACTTTATAAAATATTTAGAAGAGCAACACTTTACAAAGCATCCGCCAAGGTTTACAGAGGCTACTTTAATTAAAATACTAGAAGATAATGGAGTGGGTAGACCGAGTACATATGCACCTACTATATCAACAATTATGTCTAGGGGTTACATAAATAAGGAAAACAAGCAGATTTTCCCAACTGAGTTAGGAACAATAGTAAACAAGATAATATCTGGCTATTTCCAAGATGTTATAAATATGGAGTTTACAGCTAAGTTAGAGGCAGAGCTAGACGAAGTTGAAAAAGGAAGTATGGCATGGAAAGGTGTTTTAGAAGATTTTTATCCATCCTTTGAAAAGAAAGTTCTAGTAGCTGAAAAAGAGATAGAAAAAATTGAATTAAAATATGAGGAAACTGATGTAAAATGCGATAAATGCGGAAGAAATATGGTGATTAAGTTAGGAAAGTATGGTAAGTTCCTAGCTTGTCCAGGATTTCCGGAGTGTAGGAATGCAAAACCATACCTAGTTGAAGTAGAGGGTGTTAACTGTCCTAAATGCGAGGCTAAGGTAGTTGAGAGAAAGACTAAAAAAGGCAGGAGATACTACGGATGTGAGAACAATCCTGACTGTGATTTTATGGTTTGGAATAAGCCTACAAGTACAAAATGTAGTCTATGTGGCAGTGTAATGCTAGAAAAAGGTAAAAAATTAATGTGCTCGAATGACGAGTGTAAGCAAATAATAGATGCTCCAAAGGAGGAGTCGAATGATAATTAAGCTATTAGATAATACCAGAAAGATAAACAGGTTATTGCAAGAAGCTTATACAAATAGAATAGAGTTCGAAGAGTTCGCTGCCTTAATGAGTAAAATACTTAAGGCAAATGTTCTTATAATATCTAATAGTGCTAAGGTTTTAGCCAGCTCGTTTATGGGAGAAAAGCACATAGTTTCGCCTATACTTAGTCAAGAAGTAGGAGATAGAATAGACAGCTCTTTAAACGATAGACTTATGAACATACTATCCACTAAGGAAAATGTAAATCTCCAAACCCTAGGATTTGATAGTGAGCAGGCACATACTTTCGAAACTATGATAATACCAGTAGATATGGCGGCAAAGCGATTAGCAACACTCTTTATATACAGAGAAGAAAAGGAATTTTTGTTAGACGATATAATAATAGGTGAGTATGGTGCAACGGTTATAGGCTTAGAGCTCACACGCTCGCTTAGTGAAGAAAAGCATGAAAAAGACAGGAAAGTTTTGTATGTTAAATCCGCTATAAATACTCTGTCTTATTCAGAGAAAAATGCTATAGGACACATATTTGATGAGCTAGGTGGAAAAGAGGGTGTACTCGTAGCTAGCAAGGTTGCAGATAAACACAAAATAACAAGGTCGGTAATAGTAAATGCAATAAGAAAATGCGAATCTGCAGGAGTTATTGAATCGAAGTCACTCGGTATGAAAGGAACTTATATAAAGGTTACTAATGAGTATTTCTTGAAAGAAATAAAGACAGTATAATAAAGTCTAGTTTAGGCATAATGAATTACCTATTTGTGAATATAAAGAAATTTTTATAAATGTACCATATTTGGATTCAGATTATTAAAAATTAGCCGATATAGACAGTAAGCAAGTATTGTTAAAATGATTTTATATCTGGCAATAAAAAAATTATTCACACAATATGTAGACTTAATATTTTTTACAAGTGGCTATTTTGTGTTTTGCAAAGAGTTTTACTTTGTAAGAAAATATTGTAAATTCTTAAAATTATTGTTAAAATGATTTTATAAGGTAAAGGAGTCGAAATGAATCTTTATTCAACTACTGATGTTTTAAGTAAGGCCTTAGAGGGTACTTGGGCTAGAAACAAGGTAATAGCAGAAAATTTAGCTAACGTTGATACACCTAATTACAAGAGAAAAGATGTAGCTTTTTCAGATTATTTGCAAGAAGCTATGAGAAAAAATGATGGTAGTTTAAATGCCGTAAAACCTAGAGTTTATAGGGACTATAGTGGATTTTCATACAGACAGGATGGAAACAACGTAGATCTTGATATGGAGATGGGATTTTTGGCAGAAAATCAAATCAGACACGAAATCCTTGTAAGTCAAGTAAACTATAATTTTAGACGCATGAATAGTGTTCTTAAAGGATAGGAGGGAATATGTCATTTTTTAATTCTATGAATATAAGTGCAACAGGAATGACAGCACAAAGGCTTAGAATGGATACAATTTCTCAAAACTTAGCTAATATATCTACGACTAAAACAGAGAGTGGAGACCCATACCGAAGGAGAGTAGTAAGATTTGAAGAAATCGGAAATGCTAGTTCGTTTAGCACTATACTAGGTTCTTATATGAATGCTACTAGAGGTGGTGTTAGAGTTAGTGATATTACAGAGGACAAGTCTCCATTCATTACTAAGTATGACCCAAATCATCCAGATGCAGATGAAAAAGGTTATGTAAGGCTACCAAATGTAAACAATATCGAAGAGATGACTAATATGATAGATGCTAGCAGGTCGTATGAAGCAAACATTACAGCGTTTAATGCGACAAAGGCTATGTTAATGTCATCGCTCAGCATAGGGAGGTAGTAAATGATAAACGAAATTTCTAGAGTGAACAGTACACTCACTACTATGCAAGAAAGTAGCAAAATTAACAGTCGTGCAAAGACACCATTTAGCGAATTTTTTGGAATTGCAATGGAAAATATAAATACGGTTAGTGATACGGTAAAGACGGCAGATAAATTAGCTGTAGACTTTGCAGTAGGAAAGCTTGATAATCCAGAAACCTTAATGATAGCTCAGGAAAAAGCTTCGCTTGCTGTAAGTTATGCTACAACAATTACAAACAAAATACTAGACGTATATAATGAGATTATGAGAATGCAAATATAATCCAGTGTAAGGAGATATTTTAATTGCCAGATTTTATAAACAATATATCCAATCAAATAACTGAATATCTAGGTAAATATAGCAAAAAACAGAAGATACAGATGGCTGTTATTTTTGCTGTTGCTCTTTTGGCTCTAGGAGGACTAGTATACTACTTGAGCATACCTCAGTATGTTCTCTATGCAGAAGATATAGCTCCTGGAGAGATGAATCAAATAGTAGAGACCCTAAATACCAATAATGTTCTTTATAAATATGAAGATAATGCTTCAAAACTATATGTTGAAGCTTCTAAATTCCAAGATGTTAAATTAATGTTGGCTAAGGATAACATACTTTCGACAAGGGGCTTTAAGTGGGCGGATGCTTTTAATTCTAGCTTAACCACAACGTCTGGTGAAAGAGATATGATGCAACAGCTCGCATTTGAAAATGAGATAGCTGAGTATCTAAAAAGTCTAAGCTCTGTAAGTGATGCCAAGGTTAAATTTGTCTTGCCAGAAAACGATAAAATAGTATTAAAAAGAGATCAGGAGGCTTCTGCCTCAGTAATACTTACACTTAGCGATGATTTAAGTGATGAGCAAATATCAGGAATAGCACTTTGGATATCAGATCTAGTAAATAATCTATCAATAGAAAACATAAAAATATTAGAATCAAATACATCTAAGTTATTATTTAATGGTACTTCTAATAAAATTGGTGGCGGTTCATCATTTCTAGATATAACAAATTTATATGAGAAAAAATACGAAAAAGACTTAGAGCTTTTGCTTTATAATAGCGGTGGCATAGATGATGCCATAGTAGATGTAAACTTAGTTATTGACTTCGACCAAGTGGAAACAGAGGATGTGAAACATACCCTACCAGAAAATATGGATAAGTCTTTGGCGACTAAGGTATATGTTTATGAGTCCACAGGTTCAGCTACTGGCCCTGGTGGAGTCCCTGGAACAGACTCAAATGCAGACTCTACTACCTATGTTGTGGATAATGGTGGCAGCAATGATTCTGCAGTAACAGTAAATGATACAAACTATGCAGTAGATACAACTACAACAAAGAAAATAAAGGCAGAGGGTGATATTATTCATGCTAAGTCTTCCGTATCGGTTGTACTTCGCAAATATAAGGTATACGATCAGCAACTACTAAAGGACAGTGGTGCCTTAGATAATACAAGTTGGGAACAGTACAAGTTAGATAACAAAGGTGAAACAGCCTTAGAAGTTAGCGATCAGATGCTTAGCTTTGTAAAAAATGCTACTTTGATTGACAATGTATCAATTCTATCTTACGAAGTAGCAGTATTTAAAGATATAGAGAAAAAACCTATAGATTACAGGACTTACATACCTATTGCAATAATAGTTATAATGATACTTTTATTAGGCTATGCAGTATATAGAAGTACAGCAAGTGAAGAAGTCACAGAGGTAGAGCCAGAGCTTTCAGTAGAAGAAATGTTAGCAACTACTGGAAATGAAGAAGAGCCTGTTGAAGAAATAGAACTAGATGGAAAATCACCTGTTAGAAAACAGGTAGAGCAACTAGTTGATGAAAGGCCAGAGGCAGTAGCTCAACTTCTACGAAATTGGTTAAACGAAGATTGGAATTAAATTATGGGTGATGAATTAAGAGGCTTAGAAAAAACAGCGATACTACTAATAACGCTAGGGCCAGAACGCTCGGCCAAAATTTTTAAATATTTAAAAGAAGAAGAAATAGAAGATATAACTATGCAAATCGCCAATACTAGGGCGGTCGGAGCAGAGCAAAAAGAAAAAGTTTTGAATGAATTTTATGATATTTGCCTAGCTCAATCATTTATTGATGAAGGTGGTATAGGATATGCAAGAGACCTTCTAAATAAGTCAGTTGGTGAAGATAAAGCATTAGAGATAATCAACAAACTTACTTCTTCTCTTCAAGTGCGCCCATTTGAGTTCTTAAGAAAGGCTGACACCGCTCAGCTACTTAACTACATACAAGATGAGCACAACCAGACAATAGCCCTTATTTTATCATACTTAAATCCTGTGCAGGCTTCTGTTGTATTGCAAGAATTACCATCAGAAAAGCAAGCCGATGTAGCTAGACGTATTGCACAGATGGATAGAACTTCGCCTGAGGTTATCAAGAGAGTTGAAGACGTACTCGAGAGAAAACTTTCATCGGTTGTATCGCAAGACTTTGCAATCGTTGGTGGTGTAGATGCCATAGTTGAAATACTTAATTCAGTTGATAGAGGAACAGAAAAACATATCATGGAAACTCTTGATCTTGAAGACAGCGACCTTGCAGATGAAATCCGTAAGAAGATGTTTGTATTTGAAGATATACTCATGCTTGATGACCGTTCAATTCAAAGAGTGCTTAGAGAAGTTGAAAACAACGACCTTGGAGTTGCACTTAAAGGTTCTGGTGATGATGTTAAAGCGGCTATCTTTAACAACTTATCAAAACGTCTTGCTTCTATGATACAAGAGGAAATGGACTTTATGGGACCAGTTAGACTTAAGGACGTAGAAGAAGCACAGCAGAAGATTGTAAACGTAATCAGACAGCTTGAAGAAGCTGGCGAGATAATAGTTTCAAGAGGGGGAGGAGATGATATAGTTGTCTAATGTATACAAGTCATCCTTCGTTTCAATGAATAATATAAAAAAAACAATACCAGTCATAGATGAAAACGATAGTAGAATCATTGCCACATACGGTGAAAATAGCGATGATTTAGTAGCTATGCCTGAAAATAATTCTGATAATTCAGAGAGTGAAAACATTTCGGACTATCAAGCTATGGAATTTGAAAGCCTAGAAGAGCAAGATGACTTAGGCACAGAAGATAGCTATTTTGATAATCTAAGTGCACCGTCAGAAGTGCTTAAAATGGCAAAACAAGAGGCGGAACTTTTAATTAAAGAAGCCAAAGAGGTAGCGGAAGAAATAAAAGAAAATGCACGTGAACTCGGATATAAAGAAGGTTTTAATCAGGGTGAAGAGGATTATTTAAGCTATCTTGAAGAGCAGCGACAAGCTATGCAAAAAAAAGGCGAGGACTTAGAGCAAGAATATCAAAGTAAGATACATGAATCTGAGTATAAGATAGCTTCTATAATTGGTAAATTAGTTGTTCAGCTAGTTGGCAGTAGAGATGATGACAATATAATTTTGTTTTTGGTTAGACTAGCATTAGCAGAAAATACCGTTAAGGGTAAGGTTACAATAAATGTTTCAGATGAGGATTTTCCTAAGCTTAGAAATTACTTTGATGAAAATGATTATATCGGTGACGATGTCCATGTAGAAATCAAAAAGAGTGATAGATTGTCTAAAAATGACTGTATTTTAGAGACTGACTTTGGTGTCGTGGATTCATCATTATCCGTTAGAGTGGATAGTTTTCTAAAAGAAATAAATGTAATAAAAGAAAGTTTGCGAAGAACAAGCAATGAATGATTTGAATTTCGATATATATAATTCTTTATTTTCAAAAACATATGTAAAACACTTTGGGCAGGTTACAAAAGTTATAGGGCTTACTATAGAATCTTTAGGACCAGATGCCAAGCTAGGTGAACTCTGTGCGATTTGGGAGAGTAATGACAAGAGTGTCTTAGCTGAAGTAGTGGGCTTTAAGGATGACAAGATACTTCTAATGCCACTAGGTGAAATAGGTGGAATTGGACGAGGCGCCAAGGTAGAGGGACTAGGGCACGGGCTTAGGGTTGCTGTTAGTGAGAACCTCGTAGGACGTGTTGTAGACGGACTTGGCAAACCAATAGATAAAAAATCACGAATATACTCAAACGAGTTTTATCAGACGGAGTGTGATGCTCCAGATCCATTAAATAGAAATAGAATAAAAGAAGTATTGCCTATGGGAGTAAAGGCTATAGATGGGCAACTAACCATAGGAAAAGGTCAAAGGGTAGGTATCTTTGCCGGTTCTGGTGTAGGTAAGAGTACACTGATGGGAATGATAGCGAGAAATACACAGGCTGATATTAATGTAATTGCCCTAATTGGTGAGAGGGGTAGAGAGGTACGTGAATTTATAGAAAAAGACTTGGGCGAAGAGGGTTTAAAACGTTCGGTCGTAGTCGTGGCGACTTCAGATAAACCAGCTCTTATAAGGCAAAAGGCTGCAAAGACAGCTACTGCAATAGCTGAGTATTTTAGGGACAGAGGCAAGGATGTAATGCTGATGATGGATTCCTTAACAAGGTTTTCTATGGCGCAAAGAGAGATAGGTTTAGCCATTGGTGAACCGCCTGTTAGTAGAGGTTACACACCATCTGTATTTGCAGTTTTACCTAAACTACTAGAGAGGGCGGGTAATTCCGACAGAGGTTCTATAACAGCACTTTATACGGTCTTGGTAGATGGTGATGATATGAATGAGCCAATAACAGATGCGGCTAGGGGTATACTAGACGGACACATAGTTTTGTCCAGAAAATTAGCTAATAAAAATCACTATCCTGCAATAGATATACTAGCTAGTGTGTCTAGGGTCATGGGTGACGTTGCGAGTTCTGAACACGTATCTTATGCTAGGAGACTAAAGTCAATACTTGCAACTTATACGGATGCAGAAGATTTGATAAATATAGGAGCTTATGCTAAGGGCAGTAATAAGAATATAGATGAAGCCATTGATAAAATAGATGGAATTAATGATTTTTTGAGGCAGTATACGGAAGAAAATGTAGCCTTTGAAGATGTTGTCAAAAACTTAGAGGAAATAATAGTTTAAGATGGGAAAATTTATTTATAAGTT
>PDWI01009667.1_pt1 | contig 10999 bp, 5 predicted proteins | sample 1430891 | NCBI WGS metagenome assembly PDWI01 (sample SAMN01162508, study PRJNA174530) | Oral metagenome, whole genome shotgun sequencing project. | biome: Marine environment; feature: Marine mammal; material: Swab sample of the gingival sulcus; isolation source: swab sample of gingival sulcus... | reverse complement strand
GCAGATAGGTTATGATGTCTATAAGCCAGGGGATACTTTTATTATCCCAGATGCGCATACTACCATAAAGCCACGCTGGAAGAAGAAGATGATTAGCGTTTCCTTTGCTCCTGGCATTGCTTCTGGAAGCATGGAGCCAGTCGAGCTTTGGATAAAGGACTCATATGGGAGTTATGCCCATGAGTTTATACCGCCATATCATCAGCTTTTTGATGGATGGAAGTATGCCGGAAAGGTGTATAAGGACAGTGCCAACATTCCGGTGCAGGGGAAGGATATCCTTCTTGAAGCGACCTGGCGTTATGATATGATAGATGCCGTTGATCATGATATTGAGCGCGGTAATACCGTCGATCATAGTGGCGAGACCAACTGTATACGTAAGTTGGTGCTCGAGGCAGTAGAAGAAGGTGGTTCAGAGGTCGATTTGGGCTACATCCGTACTCATAAGCTTACTCGTCTTAGGGAGGTATTTGCAGCTAATCTTGCAGATGATCCACTCAATCTTATGACCAATTTTAATGGTGATGTCTCTAAGTGGGATGTTTCACAAGTTTTTGATGCTCAGAACCTCTTTAGGGGAGCACGAAAGTTTACTCAGGATTTGAGTCATTGGCAGATGCCTAAGCTTAGATATATGGCAAGCGCATACCATGGAACGAGCTTTGTTCCTCTTAAACGAGATGGATCTGCTTCTGATAGCTCCGGCTATGCTAAGATGCCTGCACCTATAGAACAACGCTATAAGGACTACGACAAGACTGATAAACAGCCTAAGGATAGCTCCGAGCTTCGAGCTATTACAGATGCAGCCCCAGGTAGCGCTAATTATGTAGATGACCTCAATACCGTAGATACCTCTCTTATGCAAACAATGTCTAACATTGTAAATTCGAGCTTTAATAGGGATATTGGCGATTGGGATACCAGTAATGTGGTATTTATGAATGATATTTTTAGGAATGCAACAGCGTTTAATCAGAATATTAACTACTGGAACACGAATAAGCTTCAGATGCTGCCAACAGCCTTTTTAAATGCAAGAAGCTTTAACCAAGATCTCGATCTTTGGTCTACTCGATTTGTACGAAGTTTTAGACAGATGTTCCAAGGCGCTCACGCCTTCAATGGAAAGGTAAATACTTGGGATATTAGCGCAGCACGAGACTTACAACAGATGTTCTATGGTGCGAGGAGCTTTAATCAGCCTGTTAACAGATGGCGTTTTGGTAAACCAAGTTATGTCTATGAGATGTTCCGTGAAGCTAAGAGCTTTAATCAGCCTGTTAATGAATGGGGCGAGAGTATGAGGTATGTTCCCGATCTCGTAGGCTTCTTCTGGGATGCAACAAGCTTTAATCAAGATCTTGACAAGTGGGAGATTCCGCTTGTTAATAGTACCGATTATATGTTTGCTGGAGCTACAAGCTTTAATGGATCTCTTGCGAATTGGGATACATCGGCTGTTACGAGTATGTATCAAATGTTTAAGAACGCGACGAGTTTCAATCAGCCGATCAATCATTTTGATACTTCTCAGGTCGTGAATATGCAAGAAACCTTTAAGAATGCAGCGAGCTTTAACCAGCCTCTCGATGCATGGGATGTGTCTAAGGTCGATACTATGCTTATGATGTTTGAGGATACAGCTGAGTTCAATCAAGATATTAGTATGTGGGAGATAGACTCATGTCAGAATATACGACGTATGTTTAAGGGGACTAAGAAGTTCAATCAACCGCTTAATGCATGGGGTGAGCATACTAAGAATGTAAGTAACATGGCGGCCACCTTCTGGGAAGCACAGGCATTTAACCAGCCTATAGATCAGTGGAATGTAAGTAATGTCGTTCGATTGGAGTGGCTCTTTGCCTCCGCACCTGCATTTAATCAGGACTTGACTGCGTGGAACTCCAAGTTGCGACAGAATGTATTCAAAGAAGCATATGATGAGAAGGCAAGCTCATGGCAGGCTTCTTATAAGCCAACATTCCCATAAGTCATATGCGATATAAGGTGTGACGTACTTATCAGCGTGCGTCACACGCTTTTTTACACTGCGTATAGCTCCATAGTGTGCGGTACTCGCGCATTGTCGCGTTTCGCGGCGTGAAGTTTCCCTTTGCGTATCTGCGCTATGGAGGCTATACTAAGTATATGATTTTAGCTCGAGATCTCCGTAAAAACACCGACCCTTCGTGGTTCAAAAACTCAGGCGATATGCGCCTGCCCACATCTGCACTTCCACTTGCGCAGTTTTTGGATATGACCCCCGGTACGCTCATGGCGATTGCCGGCATGCACAAGGTCTATCATTGGATTATCAGCCGCTATTTGCGCGAGGCGCAGGTGCAGGAGCGCGAGCCCCACGATTATATTTCTGGGGTTATGGGGACCACGTCCCTCGAAAAACTCTTGCGAGCGCGCGTCTATGCTTTTCCATCTACGCCCTTGTATCTCGGGGAGCTTGAGCTTTCGGAGGCAGTAGAGTCTTTGCGTAGCCCTACAGGAGTACTCGATTCTCCCTTTTGGGACACACTCCTTCAAGACATTTTCTACAAGAACCCAGCCCTCGAGGCTCATCGAGCACTTTTCAACAACAGAGAGCTCGTCAACACGGGGCTTTATGCACCATTTCAGCAGTCCTTAGCTCGTTTCTTGGCTGGGCTGCGTCCCAAGGGTACATTTGAGGCTTTTGTCGATGAGAAGGGACAGCCCTTGAGCCTCATCGAGCTTTTGCTTATGCCCGTGAGAAGGCATCCGTCTTCCCTCATGGAGCAGCTCGGTTATGTGCAAAAGAACTGGGGGCACCTCGTCGATAAGCTTTTGCTCGATAGCATTATGCAGGCAGAGGATGTGCTCAAAGAGGAAATTTACGCGCCTCGAACTGGCGTAGGTGCAGCGGGAGCGGGTACGGCTGGCACAGCAGGGGGCTCAGGGCAGGTGCAGCTTCCAGCCCTTGGCTCTCTCGAAGATCACTATGAGGCCTTTAGTGAGGACAAGCACTGGATGCCCCGCGTGGTTATGATAGCGAAGAACGCCCTCGTCTGGTTGCACCAGCTGCGCGAAAAGTACAAGGCGCCCATTTATCATCTCGATCAAATCCCAGACGAGGAGCTCGACCAGCTTGCGGCTTGGGGCTTTACGGGCTTGTGGCTTATCGGTTTGTGGGAACGCAGTGAGGCTTCGCAGCGCATCAAACAAATCTGCGGCAACCCAGAGGCAGCGGCGTCGGCTTATTCGCTCAAAGGCTATCATATCGCGCATAATCTCGGCGGAGAGGCAGCTCTTGAGGGGCTCAAAGCTCGCTGTACAGAGCGGGGCATACGCCTCGGAAGCGACATGGTTCCCAACCATACGGGGCTCGATGCCTACTGGCTCAAAGAACACCCCGAGTACTATCTTCAGTTGGGTTACAGCCCTTATCCCAACTATAGCTTTAGGGGGGAAAATCTCTCTCGCGATTGGGATCTCGAGGTGCGTATAGAAGACCATTATTTCGATCAGAGTGATGCCGCTGTCGTCTTCGAGTACAAAGACCACCGCAACGGTCAGACGCGCTATATCTATCACGGAAATGATGGTACGACGATGCCATGGAACGACACCGCTCAGCTGGATTATAGCAATCCAGCTACGCGTGAGGCGGTGATACAGGCGATCTTGCACGTGGCTCGTAATTTCCCAATTATTCGTTTCGATGCAGCGATGACCCTCGCCAAGAAACACGTGCGTCGCCTGTGGTTCCCCGCGCCTGGTGACGGGGGTGCCATCGCCTCACGCGCCATGCACAGCATGAGCGACGAGGAGTTCCAGGAGCGAGTGCCCAACGAGTTCTGGCGCGAGGTGGTAGATCGCGTTGCCGCAGAAGTGCCGGATTGTCTCTTGCTCGCGGAGGCCTTCTGGATGATGGAGGGCTATTTCGTCCGCACCCTTGGTATGCACCGCGTATATAATTCTGCTTTTATGCACATGCTCAAAAACGAAGACAACGAAAAGTTCCGCGGCATGATCAAGGAGACCCTCGAGTTTGACCCCGGTATCTTGCAGCGCTATGTAAACTTTATGTCCAACCCCGATGAGGAGACCGCGCTCGAGCAGTTTGGCGACGGCGATAAGTATTTTGCAGTAGCTACTGTCCTCGCGACCCTCCCTGGTCTTCCTATGATCGCCCATGGGCAGATGGAAGGCTTCAAAGAAAAATACGGTATGGAATACCAGCGCTCTTATTGGGACGAGAGCCCAAACGCCGCGCTCATCGCCGAACACGAGCGCGTGATTTGTCCGCTTTTCAAAGCCCGCCGACACTTTGCCGGAGCTGAGCACTTCGCTCTTTACGACTTTCACACCTCGATCGGCGTAGCCCCAGATGTATATATCTACACCAACGCACTTGGCGAGAGCCGCTCCCTCACCGTCGTCAACAACTCATATACCACCTACTGCGGAAGCGTCTACACGAGTGCTCCCGTGCGCGACAAAGCCACGGACACGCTCGCGACGACCCACATCGCAGACGCCCTCGGCGCACAGGAGGGCGGCACTGGCTACATACGCTACCGAGCCCTTCACGATGGCGCCTACTACCTTATCCCCGAGCGCGAAGTCCGCGAAAATGGGCTCTACCTCGAGATAGGTGGCTTCAAGAGCATCGTCGCCTGGGACCTCGTGCGCGTAGAAGGGCACATCTATGATGAATTGTGGGCTGAGTTTGGTAGGGGGGCTATCGCAGACATCAATATCGCCCATGCCAAACTGGCGCTCAGGCGTTCCCGAGACCTTTTGGCTCGCCTCGATGCGGCAGATATAGCCAGTTTTATTGCGCTTTGCCAGCAGTCATCGCGAAAAAAGGCTCAGGTGCCAGCTGCTTTGCTCCAGTCTTTTGAGGAGATCGCATCGCAGCTTCGAGGACTTTGTGTGGAGGATATGAAGCTTGCCGATAGCTCTTGTCGCTGGGCGGAGACGAAGGCTTATATAGAGACGATAGCCGAGGTGCTCGCCTCATCGCGAAAGTCTATTCAGGGCTTGCGCGCGGTGATGGAACTCAACCCTGGGCTCATCTCGCTCGCGCTCGTCGGAGCTTTTGTCGCGCCATATATGCGGGAGTTGCCAGTAGAATATGCGGTGTACTTTATGTCCGAGGAGCTCTATGAGAAGCTACAGATGGCAGAGGAGTTTGGCTATGATTATGCCGCAGGGCTCATGGCTGTCTTTGCCAAGACGCCACTTGTTGCTTTCTCCAACATCGCCAGCGATACTGCCAGCGACACCACTAGCGGCACTGCGCTCGCGAGCCAGTCTACAGACGCGCAGGGGGAAGTGGGCATTTCGTCAGTCTCGAGTGTAGCCAAGGAGTTGGACGCGCAGAAGCAGCTCGAGCAGGTGCTCACTTTGCCGCTAGCTGAGAGCCTTATGCAGGTGCATTGGTCTGAGGGTGTGCAGTATTATCGTAAGGAGAATTTCTACGGTTTCGTCTGGGTAGTGGCGCTTGGTGCGATTATCAAGACCCCTGAGGCGCGCGATCGCATTGTTAAGCTCTTTGAGAAGTGGTGCGTGCGCGAGACCGAATCTCGATGGCAGTGGCCGGGGCTCTTTAGGCGCCTCTAGCGTCTTGCTCGCCCTGCGCGTGCTCGCGTGCAGCGACGTGTCGCGTGCTGTGATGATATGTGTCGTGGGCAGCAGCGTGTCGCGTGTGTTATTGTGTGGGCGAGCGACGATGTGCTGCGGGCGAGCACGCGCAGCTTACTGCTTGATATAGGCGGGGGCTTTGGGGAGCTTTTGCTTGGCAGCGGCGAGCGTGTTGGAAAGCAGCATCGCAATAGTCATAGGCCCTACGCCTCCTGGAACAGGAGTGATAAGTGATGCGCGCTCCTTGGCTATGTCGTACTCCACATCTCCGGTGAGGTGGTAGCCTGCCTTCTTGCTTGGGTCTTCGACCTTGCTAAACCCAACATCTATAACGATAGCGCCTTCTTTAATGGCGGTGCCAGGTATGAAGTTTGCCTTGCCCACTGCTGATACCAGTATGTCTGCCTGCGCAACGAGCTCAAACAAATTCTTGGTGTAGCTGTGACAAAGGGTCACAGTCGCGTTGCCGCCGGGGATATTCTTGGAGAGCAACTCGGAGAGGGGGCGACCGGTAATATTGCCGCGTCCTACAATCACGACGTGCTTGCCTGCTACCTCAACCTTGTGTCGCTTGAGCAGTTCGAGGACACCGAGCGGGGTACAGGGGATAAAACAGCGTCTGCCCAAAACCAAAGCACCAGCGTTGAGCGGGTGGAAGCCGTCCACATCCTTGGCAGGAGGAATGGCGTCGATAATGGTGTTCTCGTTTATGTGATCGGGAAGGGGAAGTTGCACGAGTATGCCGTGTACGCTTGGATCGTCTTCGAGTTCTTTTACGAGTGCGAGAAGTGCCTCTTGAGTGGTCTCCTCGGGAAGATGGATGAGCGTGGATCGCATGCCCACCTCTTTGCAGGCGCGAGTTTTCGCGCGTACATAGGTGCTACTTGCAGGGTCGTTGCCTACGAGTATAACGGCGAGGTGTGCGTCTATCTGGTCTCGTGCGATTTCTTCTGCAATCTCAGACCTGATTTCTTTTGCTATAAGCTTACCATCTATATCCATAGTCACATTGTACTCCAAAATGATAGGCAGTGTCAGTATTTTTTGTGATTTTGCATACGAGGCAGCGGCGCCCACCTACACATAAGCAACGCGCTTACACATAAGAGGCAGCGGCGCCCACCTACACATAAGCAAGGCGCCTACACATAAGAGGCGGACGCTCGCACATAAGGGGACACATAAGCGGCATCGTCGGGTCGGCACTCGTAGCGCACGCTCGCGCATAAGGGGGGGCTCGAAAAAAAAACGCGGCGCGCCCACGCAAAAATTCTGCATCTTGCTATTGACCTTTTTGCGTTAGTGTACTAGTGTAGTAATACACTAGGTTGCTTTCATGGTTAGATAAACTATTTGATGAGCTACGAGTGTGGACTTGGAGGTTTTATACGATGAAAAAGGGTATGTTGACAGCGAGTGCTTGTGCAAATGCCTTGCCAGTTTTGCTTGTCGTGGCTATCGCTTGGATGTTCAGCGTAGCTACGCTTGGTGCGCAGGGCACAACTGAGGCTGGCGAGCAGGCAGGCGCACCAGTGGATGCCGGTGTGACAACAGAGCAGGCAGACAACGCAGACGCAGTGCAGGCAAGTGCAGAAGCTCCTGCAGTGACAGAAGATGCCTATAGATCAAGCGAAGCATGGCAGAGCTATATGGATAAGCTCCGAGCGAGCGATGCAGAGGCACAGTCTGCAGAGCGCGCATATAGACAAGGGCGCTTGTCTCTCGATCTTATGGACAATGCCCAGCAAGCGCAGCTCAACTTGAGCCTTGGCTCTGGCGGTCTTTCTTATACAAATGATGACAATGGTACGGTGTCCGCAAGGCCAGGTGTGAGCCTTTCGCTCCCTAGCACTGGTACCTCCATCAATATACAGGCGCCTTTCTCAGTGCAGACTAAGCACAAGGGTGCACAGTATGGAGCCGGTCTCGGATTTAGTCAGGCAATCATCAGCCCAGTACACTACGAAAGTAGCCTCGCACAGGCACAGCGCGACCAACAAGCGCTCCTCGTAGAGCAGGCATACCAGCAGGCAAAGCTCGACGCAGAGCTCCGTCTCTACAAGGTATATAGAGAAGTACTTGAGGCAGAGCAGGCAGTAGGGGCTCTCGAAGCAGAGGGCATTAAGCTCCTTCGCGAGGATCGTAAGCTCAAGACTGAGGGCTATGACAGTACTTCTGCTCAGATGCAAAACCTCGAACTCAAGAAGCAGTCTTTGGAGGCACGCAAGGCCGTATCGGATCGATCGCTCAAAAACGTTGAGCGCAAGCTTGCTAAGCTCATCGGCAGCGAAGATGTTATCGGTATCGCACTTCCTATGCCTCGTTTTGCCGATGGCACCCAAATGGCACAGTTCCTTGCTCGCACACCGAGCATGAACTTGCAGATTGCAGATCTCAGCTATCGCATTGCGGATCTCGAGGCACAGGTAGCCAAAGCCAAGGAGGCTTTCCAGCTCAATATGAACATGGCTGCTTCCACCAACAACCAAAATTGGAAAAAAGTTGCCTTTGAGACAGGGCTTAAAGGATCGGTGCCGGGTGTAGATATGGGTGCTTATGTGAAGTTCGCTACCCGCGAGAACCCACTCGTAGCAGGTATAGAGTTGAGCTATAGCCCATTTGAGACGAAGGCTGGTGTTATGCGCCGCGAGCAGGCAGCTATGCGAGGTGCAGACGCTCGTATGCTTCGCGAGCAGGCAAGTGAAAACTACACCCAGCTTGCTAGTGAGCTGGAAGATGCAGTTGCCTTGTGGCAGTTGGATTGGAAGTCTGCTCAGCTGAGCGTAGAGCTTGCGAAGAAGGGCTATGAGCTTCAGCAAAAGATGTACGATGACGGCTTTGCCTCACAAGAAGATGTACTTCTCGCCGAGTTGGAGTGGATGAGTGCTCAGATAGAGAGAAGTATGACACAGATGGCTGGTCTCGAGCTTGAGATCAAGGTAATTAAGGCGCTCGAGCTTTAGGGAACCTAGGCTCGAGTGAGGGGCTATGCCAGCGCATAAGCTCATCTATACACATATATAAAAATTGGAGATAGCTATGAAAAAATCACAGAAAAAGGGTGCTAAGCGCCGTTTCAGAAAGTTTATATTACTTATTTTGCTTGTCCTCGTTGTAGGCTTTGTCGTGACACGCTTTGTTTTGCCACAGCCAGCTAAGTCAGCACAGACTGCTAGCCAAATTGCCAAGTCAGAGGTACTGCTTTTTGCTAAGGCATCTACCCTCGAGGAGCGCGTAGAAGTAGCTGGTAATATTGAGGCTCAGGACTCCCGCGTTTATAGCTTCGGGGCAGAGCGCGAGGTTTTGGAGCTCAAGGTGGCTATGGGCGACCGCGTAGAGAAGGGGCAACTTCTTGCGACTACTGACTTGAGTGACGCACAGCTTCTCGTGAAGGAAATCGAGGCACAGCTCGCAGCCGCACGCGCAGAGGGTCGACGCTCAAGCATCGAGACTCTCGAGATTAAGCTGGCACAGGCACAGAAGCAGCTCGAGAAGCTCAGCATCGTAGCGCCATTTGACGCAGTTGTTACTGCGTGTGATATGCAGGCAGGTCTCGCAGGCGGAAAGCTCGAAATTTCTTCTACCGCTCCTTTCGTGGCTACTGTCAGTGTCGGCGAGCTTGATGCCAACAAGGTAAAGATAGACTCCTCCGTTGTAGCAAACTTCCGCGTAGCGCCAGACGAAGAGTATAAGGCTCGCGTGACCAAGAAGAGTCCACGCGCGCTAACAGATGCACGAGGTAGTATGCGCATCGCTGTAGAACTCGAGTTTGAGCAGCTCCCTGCACACATCCTCGAAGGATTTAGTTTTAGTGGAAGTATCGTATCGGGAGAAGCAACACCTGTAGTCGTTGTTCCTAACGATGCCATCGGTGAGCTTCCAAGCGGCGAGCTCTATGTTATGCGCAAGCGTGGCGATGAAACTCAGGCAACCCAGGTAGTCGTAGAGGTGGCATACCACAATTCGACTGAGTCCCGCATTATGAAGGGTGATATAGCAGAGGGAGATAAGCTCTTGCAAGCGCCTCCTTTCAAGGCGCAGTCCGAGTGGAACGTAGGAGTAGAAGGTGAGTAAGCTCGTAGTAGAGGTAGAGAACCTCGTCAAGCACTATGTGATGGGAGAGGTCGTAGTGGAGGCCTTGCGCGGTGTCGACTTTAGCATCGCGCAGGGAGAGTACACCGCCCTTATGGGACCTTCTGGTTCTGGTAAGAGTACGCTTATGCACCTCATTGGCTGCCTCGATAGACCTACTTCTGGGGTGCTTAGGATAGGTGGGACTGACGTCACAGAGTTGAGCCCCAATCGGCTTGCCCGTCTGAGAGGTCAGGAAGTGGGCTTTGTGTTCCAGCAGTTCAATCTGCTTCCCAAGTTCAATATTCTTGACAATGTCATGACGCCGCTTATGTATCAGCGCATCTCCCTTGGGGAGCGTCGAGACCGGGCTGCAGCAGCGCTCGAGCGAGTAGGGCTTGCTGATCGTATGAAGCACAAGCCAAACGAACTTTCTGGCGGACAGAAGCAGCGAGTCGCCATCGCGCGAGCTATTGTGACTGAGCCAAGTCTTATACTTGCCGATGAGCCTACTGGAGCATTGGACTCCAAGACTGGTCTCCAGATTATGGAATTGTTTGAAGATTTGCACAGCGAAGGGGCTACGGTATTGCTCGTAACTCACGACGAAAAGCTTGGTGCAAGATGTAACAGAGTGGTGAGACTGCTCGACGGTCTCGTGAATAGCGACAGCGCTGGACTTTTGGGTCCACAAGTAGGGCACGATGCACGAGCTGGGCAGGGTGCTTGCACCCAAGATGCCGGCGAAGCCCCATATCATACTCAAGGAGGCACCCTATGCTAAGAGAAAATATTAGACTCGCGCTCAGAACCCTGCGGGCGAGCAAAATGCGTACGGCACTCTCACTCCTGGGAATCATGATCGGAGTTGCATCCGTCGTAGCTATCACCACCTTGTCTACTTCCGCAGAGAAGAACGCCTTTGAACATATGGGGGACTTGGGACTCGAGTATGCACAGATAAGTCTTGATAGCACCGAGACTTATGACAGTAATCCCGAGGTCACAGCCGCTTTCGCTGAGGAAATCAAGGCCGCGGTGCCAGAGATTATCTCTATCAGCCCTCGTCAGTATACCTCTGCTCGCGTGAGCTATGGAGCTATGCCAGAGAGCTATGCACAGGTTTATGGTATCGACGAGACGATTTTGAGTGGGCTTGCGCCACTTCGCGTAGGTCGCAGCTACAGCTCGCGTGAAGAGAAGCTGGGACGCACCGTGGTGGTGATTGGATCCAATATTGCCAAGAGTATGTTTGCATCGCGCAATCCTATAGGCAAGCGCATTGAGCTCGTGAAAGAGT
>PDWI01011873.1_pt1 | contig 11001 bp, 6 predicted proteins | sample 1430891 | NCBI WGS metagenome assembly PDWI01 (sample SAMN01162508, study PRJNA174530) | Oral metagenome, whole genome shotgun sequencing project. | biome: Marine environment; feature: Marine mammal; material: Swab sample of the gingival sulcus; isolation source: swab sample of gingival sulcus... | reverse complement strand
AAGCAGTTTTGATTTATTATTAAAGCACAACATCAAACACGATGCCGCCACAATCGCCAACGGACTGATTGCCAGCATTGATTCGCGGGTGCAAAAACCGGCCGAGAGTAACCCGAACATTGATAAAGTAATTGAAAATTTCAATATGACTACCGATGTTAAGACCGATGGCCAGGTCAATCATCAGATGTTATTACAATCGTTATCAATTGTTGATGGCGATGATAACCTGCTGATAAACGGTCTGGATTTGCAGTCACAAACAACGTTGGAAAATATGTCAGGCGGTTTTGGCAGCACCACCCTCAGTTTTAAAGGCGCTACATTTAGCGATGGCAGTGAAAAACTGACTGTCGAGCCGTTTAATTTCAGCGGGGAATACAAACCTTCCGGTGAATTCTCCTTTAAATCGGCCACGCCTTTTGTGATGAGTACCGACGAGCTTAAATTCAATATTGCCGACATCGGTGGTAGCGGTACGATGTTGCACAACAAAAAATTTGATGTATGGCTGGGTAAGCAAAACTATCAAATGAATAATATTCAAGTTACTTCGCCAAAGCTACCGATGCCAGTCACTATCGACGTCGCAGCGGTTGATGTCGACACCGCCATTAGCGATAAAGATATTTTATCGCAAACGGCTAATATTAGCCTTACCCCGGCAGACGGCTTGGTGAATATGCTCTCACAAGGCATGGTAGATATCAGCAAAGCCAGCATCAATTTTCAGTTGGATAATATTCCGGCTACACTGCTGAGCGAATATCAAAGCATGATGGGCGAGATTTATGGTAATTTAGATTCCTCAGATTCAGAAGAAATGGAAAAGCGTATGGCTGGCATGAAAACACGCTTTAAAGCCATGTTTGATAACGCTAAAGCACAAGGCAGCAATATGGCTTTAACGCTCAACCTAACCACTGGTGAAGGCCCGGTGAGCCTTGATGCCAAGGCCAATATGCGCGCTGACAGCACAGTGACTTTTGAGCAATTAGAAACCCTTAATTCATCACCCGCTTTGTTGTTTGATTTAGTAGCAGTCAATGCCAATGCCAGTATCCCGGCATTATTACTGGAAAAAACCGGTATGCAGATGATGACAGGTCCGTTTTTGCAAAAAAATGGTGATGTTTACCAAGCTAAAGTCACCACCGAAGGTGGCCAGCTGTTAATTAATGGCATGCCTGCGCCGTTATAACAAACTATTTATCATCTCGTAAAAATCCTCGGTCGCTCAACACCGGGGATTTTTTTTATAGCCAACGAAAATAAATAGGCTGGCCAACACCTTTTTGGGCCAGCAAGGCCAGTGATATCCATCGGCCCGCTATGGTTATAGCTTTGATGTAATTGTCCGAACCGCCCGAGATCTTGATATTGGGTAATCGGCGCTAGTTTTTCTTCTACCGCTTTATCAATATTATCAATGTAAATACCATTACCAATAATCCAGTTCAACGGTTTAAAGGCTTTTTCAAACCTTCCCCCTTCGGATTACGTGTTACTTTGACCATAGCGGTGAACATGTGCTCGGTCCCGTTTAAGGCAATATTGTTCCATTTCGGATTATTCATTAGCCACCATATCATGCACCATGGTGACTTTGTCGTGCAATTCGCTTTTGGCGTTATTCATTGCCTCGCTACGGTATTGCTGAATATTGGCTTCTGCATTTTTTTGTATATTAATTATATCCATATAAGCAATAACTGCTACCAGTAGTATTAACAGAGGTGCGGTCATTAACGACAGTTTTGTTCTAATTTTCACTTTTTATTTCCTCGAATGGAATTACATTTACCCGTTGTGCATTTGGAAATAAGTATGTATCTATATGTTATTTAATAAAATTTTGCCATTACCAGTAATAACATGAAGTTGTATTCAGCTATTTTGCGATATTTACTTCCCCCTTTTCAAACCCGTACCACTCGTGAGTGGTCGGGTAAAAGGGGGACAGAGGGAGAGGGGGATTGATTTTTCTACTATTTAAGTGCTTTTCAAATAAAAGCGCCTAAATACACAACGGTTTTTTTAAATTTAATAATGCCTGCAACGTCAAATTATCAAGGTCATTGACCATGAAGTAATTGCTTGCAAGCTCGGAAAAACCCGTTTAAAGTAGCCATTTATCCACAAAGCAAGGGGTGCAGCCATTTTGTTTAATTCTCAAGTTTTTCATCGCAGTTTACAATCTAACTACCCAACCGCTGTTGCCGGTGAAGGTGTTTATCTGATAGACAGTCAAAACAAACGTTATATCGATGCTTGCGGCGGTGCGGCGGTATCGTGTTTGGGCTACAGTTATGAACCCTTAAAAGCCGCGATTAAGCGGCAATTGGACACCTTGCCGTTTGTACACTCGTCGTTTTTTACCACCGAAGTGCTGGAAACCGCCGCCGCTGAAATAGTCGCCGATACCAACGGTAATATGGCGCGTGTGTATTTTGTCAGCGGTGGCTCGGAGGCCATAGAAGCTGCCATTAAAATGGCCCGGCAATATTTTGTCGATCAAGGACAAACCGACAAACGCTATTTTATCGCACGAAAACAAAGCTATCACGGCAACACCCTGGGCGCATTATCACTGAGTGGTAACGAAGCCCGCAAAGCTCCGTATAAAGATATTTTAATCGATGCTAACCACATCGCCGCTTGCTATGAATACCGTGAGCGCCAAGATGGCGAAAGCCTGGAAGATTATGCCCTGCGTGCCGCTAATGAGTTAGAAACGGAAATTCTACGCTTAGGTGCTGACAATGTTGCGGCCTTTGTTGCAGAAACCGTGGTCGGGGCAACCGCAGGCTGTGTGCCACCCGCACCAGGCTATTTCAAACGTATTCGTGAGATTTGTAACCAATATAACGTACTGCTGATTTTAGACGAAGTCATGTGTGGTATGGGTCGCACCGGTACGCTGCATGCTTATGAACAAGACGGTATCGTCCCCGATATTCAAGCGGTTGCCAAAGGCATCGCCGCCGGTTATCAGCCGCTGGGTGCCGTGCTAATGCGCCAGTCGATTGTCGATGCCATTACCAACGGTGCCGGTTTTTTCCAGCACGGGCATACCTATATTTCGCATGCTACTGCGGTGGCTGCCGGCTTAGCAACCCAACGCATACTTAAAGCTGACAATTTATTGGCCAATATTATTAAACAAGGCGATTACCTAAATCAATTGTTGCACGAACAACTGGGCCAGCACCCGCGTATCGGGCAGTTTATCGGTGATATCCGCGGCCGCGGTTTATTTCGCGGTATTGAAATCGTGGCTGACAAAGCCAGCAAACAAGCGCATGACCCCAACTTACCGCTTGCCGCAGGTATCCGCCAAACGGCGATGGATAACGGTTTGATGTGTTATCCGTTAACGGGTACGATTGACGGCATACACGGTAATCATATCTTACTGGCACCCGCTTATATTATCCAGGCACATGAAATCGAAGAAATTGTCGATAAGCTGACAGCCAGTATCGATAGCGTGCTAACGGCGCTGTAACGCATGCAAGATGCACTAATACAGCTGCAAACACAGGGCTTTGCCATTATACCAGCAATCTATGATGCCGCTGAAATTCAGCGTTTGACGGCAACTATTGCGGCTTTACCACTGGATAATTGCTACGGTGAGCGTGCTTTTTTATTGCGCCATCCGAGTATCAGCGCACAGTTGATGACACCACGTTTTCAGGCATTGCTGGCAAGCGTTGGCCAAACGCAACAGCGGCTGATAAAATCGATTTATTTCGACAAGCCACCCAAAGCCAACTGGTCAGTGCCGTGGCATCAGGATACCACTATTTATGTGCAAGCAAAACGGCCGACTCCGGGCTTTAAGCACTGGCGCGTCAAAGATCATCATGTGGCTGTTCAACCACCCCTCAGTCTGTTACAAAGTATTGTAACAACGCGCATTCATTTGGATGCATGTCATGCACAAAATGGTGCCTTACGCGTGATGGCCGGCTCGCATCAACAGGGAATTTTAAATGATAATCAACGCCGGCAAGCCAAAGGAGAAATCGTATGCCAAGCCCCGGCAGGCAGCGTATTGTTAATGAAACCGTTATGCTTGCACGCCTCACAGCGCGGCGAAAATCAGCAACGCCGCCGCGTTATCCATTTGGAATGGTGCGAACAAACATTGCCCAATGCTTTACAATGGTACGAGACACTTAAGGAACCAGCACTGTAGTGGTGCGGCGTTGTTAACTGATTATACAAACTGCACGATAGCTGTCTGCCCTGCACCGTCGCCTAAGCAAAATCCAGGAAACCATAGCGTTAATGACACCGGATTGGTAGAATAAGCAACAGCAATTTTTAGCATCACCCAACCATGCAACAAATCACCATGACACAACTTTGGCAACCCACCGAGACGCGCATCGAACAGGCGCAATCAACGCAATTTATCCAACATATCAATGCCGAATACGGTACACAAATCAGCAATTTTCATGCGCTTTACCAATGGTCTGTTGATAACGACCAGGCGTTTTGGTCACAGGTGTGGGATTTTTGTGGCATTATTGGCGATAAGGGCGATACTATACAAGCCGATGCTCCGTTGTTTCACCAGCGCCGCTTTTTCCCCGAAGGCAAACTGAATTTTGCCGAACATTTTTTACAAAACCGTAGCGACGACATCGCCATCACTTTTTGGGGTGAAGACAAAGTTAAAACCACCCTCACCTATGCTGAACTCTATAAAAAAGTGGCAAAAGTCCGCCAATTTTTGGTGGATGAAGGCGTCAGCCAAGGTGACCGTGTCGCCGCCGTGTTACCCAATATGCCGGAAGCCATTATCACCATGCTGGCTACCACCTCGCTGGGTGCCATTTGGTCATCGGCCTCGCCTGATTTTGGTGAACAAGGCATTTTAGACCGATTTGGGCAAATCAAGCCCAAAGTGCTATTCGTCGTCAACGGCTATTATTACAATGGTAAAGTTTTTGACTGTCATGAAAAATTCAAAGCTGTTATTAAAAAAATCCCCAGTATACGTAAAACCGTGGTGGTTGACTATAGCGTTGATGATACGCGTTTAAAAGACTGTGACAGTGTGGCATTTCGCAGTATTTTAACCACTTATGAAGCAATTGACATCGATTTTGAGCGTTTCGACTTTAATCACCCGGTGTATATTTTATTTTCTTCCGGCACCACAGGCGTGCCTAAATGTATCGTCCACTGCGCCGGTGGGGTGTTATTACAGCATGTTAAAGAACTGAAATTACACGCCGATATCCACCCCGGTGATAAGCTGTTTTATTTCACCACCTGCGGGTGGATGATGTGGAATTGGCTGGTTTCGGGACTGGCTGTCGGGGCGGCAGTCAATTTATACGATGGCTCGCCTTTTATCAATAACGGTCGGATTTTATTTGATTATATTGATGCCGAAGGCATTAACCATTTCGGCACCTCGGCCAAATATATTGATGCACTAAATAAACACGGCCTGCATCCGGCGCAAAGTCATGATTTGACTAGTCTACGCACTATTTTCTCCACCGGTTCACCCCTGTCAGGACAAAGTTTTGCCTATGTTTATGACAAAATCAAAGCCGATGTGTGTTTATCCTCTATTTCCGGCGGCACCGATATTGTTTCATGCTTTGTCTTGGGCTCACCCACCTTACCCGTTTATCGCGGTGAGCTACAAACGCGTGGCTTAGGGTTGGCCGTTGATGCCGTTGATGAAAACGGTCAATCAGTATACCAAGAAAAAGGCGAGCTGGTATGTAAAAAGCCGTTTCCGTGCATGCCGGTTGGCTTTTGGGGCGATACAAACGATGAAAAGTATTTATCCGCCTATTTTTCACATTTTGATAATATTTGGTGTCACGGTGATTATGTTGAAATCACTGCCCATCATGGCTTGATTTTTCATGGCCGCAGCGACAGTGTGCTAAACCCCGGTGGTGTACGTATCGGCACGGCAGAAATTTATCGACAGGTTGATAAAATCGATGCCGTGGTTGATTCGGTGGTTATCGGACAAAATTATGACGATGATGTCCGCGTGGTGTTATTCGTACAGTTGCGTGAAGGACTAACACTAAGCGAGGATTTAAAAACTAAAATTAAGCAAACCATCGCTAAAAATACCACCCTGCGTCATGTGCCGGCGGTGATTTTGGCCGTTACCGATATTCCTAAAACCAAAAGCGGCAAAGTCGTTGAAATCGCCGTACGCGATACCGTGCATGGCGAGACAGTAAAAAACCTGACGGCGCTGGCCAATCCGGAAGCTTTGGCACAGTTTGCCAACCGCCCTGAGTTAAGCTAGCCAGACCAGACATCAGCCAGGCCTAGTTGTGCATTTAGATGGCAAACTCGTTAAAGTTAAAGTCCAACCCCTCTAACAGCGGTGTCATATTATCGCCTTGAATCAGCTTGATATCATACGGCCAAATACGTGATAGCTGTGCCGGAGACTCTAAGTATTCGGCAATCAATAACGCTCCGATTTCATTGGCTTTATCGCGGATATCACCCATAATTTCCACTTCTTCATTATCATCCAGCGTATCAATTTCACGCAAATCCAGTTTGATAATATCCGGACGTAAATCGTTGATAATACGCAGATTATCATTGCTTAAGCTGGCCACTTTGCTAATCGCCACCTGTCCGCCATGGCTGCGAACCATTTGGCTAAGCTGCTGTGCGCCGGTATAGGCATTACTGACACTGTCAGCCGATAACTCAAAGACAAAATGTTGCCCACCCAAACCGGTATGTTGCATCTGGTCGTTTAACCAAGTGATAAAATCAGTGTTGCGTAGTGCATCAACCGATATGGCCACAAAAAGCTGCAAATGATCGCGCTCGTTGATATCCACAGCTAACAATAGATCGAACAATTGATTCATCTTCCACTTATCGATACGGTGCATCAACTGATAACGCTCGGCGGCATTAACCATCACATCCAGTTCCAACTGCTGATTGTCTTCGTCAAACAAGCGTAAACGCTCGCGATAACGCGCTTTACCATCCGGGTCAAAGCTGGCAATAGGTTGATATAGCAACTGCATACGATTTTCACGTAGCACTTCTTGCAACAAATCAATACGGCGTGAATCTTTTTTAGCTACTTCGGCATTGGTGGGCTGCGAGACGCGGGCACTGCTATCGCTTTGCGAGGCATTACGTGCGGTGCGAAACAGCTGGCTGGCCAATAACAAATAATCGCTGTTTTTGTCTAAGCCGTCATAAGCAGCATAACATACCGGCTCTATCATGCGGGTCATACCTTCAGGGGTGAGCTTATCCAAGTCACGAATCAGTTTGGTCAACAAATTATTCAAAGCTTTGTTATCTGTGCCCGGTACATACATTAACAAAGCATCGTCGGTATAACGCGAGACCTCAGTATGCGCAGGCATGCTTTTACGAATAAGCCCGGCGGTGGCTTTGATAAATTTTTCCGCTTCGACAAAACCATCCGCACTCCAAACATCACGGTAGTTTTTAATAAACAAATAGACCAAAAAACCGCTGCCGTCATTTTTTTCAAATTGCTGAATGGTTTGTGATAAGAAAAAGCCCATCTGTTCGCGATTCGACAAGCCGGTGGTTTCGTCATACAGTGCCGAACCCCCTCCACCGCCTTCGCTGGTTGAGCGCATATAAACTTGCACCGCTTCTTCACCATCAAACGATGATGGTTTGCACATCAGATGATACTCTACGCTTTTTCCCAGTTTGGTTTGTAAAGTAAACAATACCGGGTTGGCGCTTAAATCACGGCGGGTGGATTTTCGTAAATGGGTTTTAAGTTCGGTATGATGTTTACGGTCAATAAAATTTAAAATGGTGAGCTCGTCCAGCTCGTGTTCATCAGAAACCTCAAACGCACGCAAAAACGCCGGGTTACAATCAATAAACACACCATCGTGCAAATAACAAACAGGATCAGCAAGCCCTTGATATAAATCATTAAATTTCTCTCGATAACTATCGATAACGCCTGCATCTTGTTGCAGCATTTTTTGCCCGTGACTATACGCTAACAGCAGCTGTGTATTGTGTAAAATCGCCAATAAATCATTATTAGGACAAACAATACTGGCCCCATTTTTGATGTATTCTGAATCGGTATGCGAGCTGCCGGCATGTTCTAGCTGTAAAATCGGTGTACTCAGCTTTAAATCATTGACGGCATTGCGTATCAAGCCCACACCAATACTACTGTCAGCATCGTCAACGATAATTAAATCAATGCTTTCTTGAGATAAAATTCTCTTCAGCTCCGTTACATCATTGCAGGTATAGCTGTTTAAGGTCAGTGTTGCTTTTAATGCTTTTTCGATGGTGTCAATCTGCTCCAGCTGTTCCGTGACCATAATCAGATTAACCATATTGGTAGAGGTATTTATAACCATACTGTAATTATTTCCGTATTGACAAAAAAGGTTTAATTTGTAAAACGAGACTATTTTACCGTCAATAGACGACAAACGCCAAGCGCTTCGGTAGAATAAGCCATTATTTTTATCCGCCACACTTATGAGCAAGCCTTTAACCGACCAACAAAAACCAAAAAAACTCAATGTTTCTCAGCAACTTAATATAATTGTTCAGGAAAAAAGTGTTGCTATTATGCTATTTTTGGGGTTTTCTGCCGGCCTGCCTTTTGCTTTGGTTTTTGGCACATTGAGTTTATGGCTCAACGAAGCAGGGGTTAGTCGAACGACGATTACTTTTTTTAGCTGGGCCGGGCTGGGCTACGGCTTTAAATTTGTCTGGGCACCGCTGATTGATCAGGCGAGTCTGCCAGTGTTAACAAATTGGCTGGGAAAACGGCGTTCATGGTTGATTTTATGGCAGTTTTTATTGCTTTTAATTTTAGCTGCGATGGCATTGGTCAATCCAATTAGCACCCCGCATAGTCTGACCCTAATGGCTATTTTAGCCGTTGCCTTGGGTTTTACTTCCGCCAGTCAAGATATCGTTATTGATGCTTATCGTATTGAAATCACCCCGCCGGCGCTAATGAGCATGAGTGCGGCCTCATACAGTTTGGGCTATCGTATCGCGATGATTGTTTCGGGTGCATTGGCGATGATGTTATCGCAGTGGTTTGGTTCTTCACTAGAGCACTATCTATACGAAGCCTGGCAGTGGACCTATTTAATTATGGCGGCGTTAATGTTTGTCGGTATCGCCACAACACTGTCAGTGCAAGAGCCTGAAAACAGCCGCGCACCACTGGATAGCAGCGCTTCCAAACAGCTTATCAGTTTGTTTGTGATATTGTTGGTCCCGTTTATTGGCCTTCAATATGGGTGGAAAATAGGGCAAAATATGCTGTTTGATAATGTGCAATTAGGGGCATTAAGCCTGTTTATATTAGCGGCTTGCCGCTTTATTTTTGCGATCGTTATTTGTTTTTTCGTGGCCCGGTTTTTGATTCGGCGTCAAATCGTACCCGCCCATATTGCGGCTGATGCCTATTGGCACCCGGTCAAAGAATTTATCGAGCGTTATCCGCTGAAATTGGTGATACTGATTCTTTTGTTGATTGGCTTTTACCGTGTCTCCGATATGGTGCTGGCGGTTATTGCCAATGTTTTTTACCAAGATATGGGCTTTAGTAAGGTAGAAATCGGAACGATTTCCAAAGCCTTTGGCATCGCTATCACTATTATTGGTACCTTTGTTGGTGGCTTTATGATTATGCGCTTGGGTGTGATGCGCATGTTAATGCTGGGTGCGATTTTAGCCGCCGGCACCAATTTATTGTTTATGTTGCAAGCCCAGGCCGGTGGTGTCTTGTGGTTGCTGGTGCTGGTGATTATAGCTGATAATTTGGCCGGCGGTATGGCCAGCATTGCCTTTGTTACCTTTTTATCGCGCCTAAGCAACATTGAGTTTACGGCCATGCAATACGCTATTTTTACCTCGATTATGGTCTTGTTACCACGCATGATTGGCGGTTATTCCGGCACCATTGTCGATGCCAGTAATTATTCAACATTTTTCCTGATCAGCACGCTAATGGGCCTGCCGGTGATTATCCTGGTCTATCTGGTCGGCAAGCGTTTGACCTTCGCCGAGGATAAGCGATAATAATAGCAGACAACTTAACCGGAAAACCCCATGAAAATTACCGAAAAATTGACTTTATCTTACCCGCTTATTCAGGCACCACTGGCCGGATACCCGAATCAGGCGGCCCTGGTCGCTGCCGTTAGCGAACAGGGTGCCTTAGGGGTACTGAGCACTGACTTGTGCTATTTAAATGAAATCGTACAAGCCATTAAAGATATCCGCAAGCGCACTGATAAGCCATTTGCGGTACATATCAATTTATCCGACAGTGACAGCAGCATTGATCTGGCCGATCGATCATCAACCAATGCCTATCTCAAATCGGCTTATCAGGCACTAAAGATTGATGCCAAAGAAGCGCCGGCGTTGCCCGATGTTAACGCTATTTGCAAAACGGTGGTGGAGCAGAAGCCGGCAGCATTAATTTTTCAAAACGGCTTGCCATCGGATGAATTTATCGAACATTGCCGGCGCAGTGGCATTGCTACGCTGGCCATTGCTGCCAATACCGTAGAAGCTATCGCCATCGACAGCACCCACATCGATGCCATTATTTTACAAGGCAGCGAAACCGCCGGCACTCAATCACAATTCGACAACGATTTACCCGTTACGCATTATCCGATTTTAACGTTATTGCACCATGTAAAAACGCATACAAACAAAGCACTGCTGGTGTGGGGTGATTGCCAAACACCGCAAACCGTGGCCTTTTATCTGCGCCAAGGTGGCAGCGGTGCAGTGCTGGATACTGCATTTTGGACCTGTAGCGAATCCCCCATCCCCAAAGCTTATCGCCAAGCACTGGCCAATCATAATGAAACCCGCGTGACACTGACTTCGGTGTGGCAAGGCCAGCCAGCGCAGGTATTAAGCAATGCCCTGACCGAACAACAAGGTAATAAACAAACATTGGCAGCACGCAAA
>PDWI01009665.1_pt1 | contig 11001 bp, 9 predicted proteins | sample 1430891 | NCBI WGS metagenome assembly PDWI01 (sample SAMN01162508, study PRJNA174530) | Oral metagenome, whole genome shotgun sequencing project. | biome: Marine environment; feature: Marine mammal; material: Swab sample of the gingival sulcus; isolation source: swab sample of gingival sulcus... | reverse complement strand
GACTTTCATAAAGTTTTGGTAAAGAATAAGCCCTGTTGTATGTTGGTGTAAAAATCGTAACTTTTGGATTAGTTTGATTCTGAAAATTATTAGTTAATAGTGAAATTTCTTGCGTGCCTATATTCTTTTTTTCTAATGATTTTTCTCCTAAAACAAATATAAATACTGCACTAATAGAAACAATTTCTGCGTAAACAAAAGGCGAGTCAGTCAGCATTATTAAAAACATAGGAACGAGAAAGAAGAAAAAACTTAAATTTTTTCTTTTTAAACTATTAAAAAACAATAATGCAACACATAAAATCAAAAACAACAAACCAAAAATACCTTGTCTAATCAAAGCCTGATAAAAATCATTATGATAGTGGTCTAAATTTATTCCTGCCTGACTTAACAATACTTTTTCACTAAACGTCCCTGAACCAAAATACAAATTGTTTTTAATACTTTCAAAGGCAGATGCATAAATTTTAATCCTACCTAGGTCATTGAAAAAACCTGTATGATTAAACAAAAAATAAACTCCACCAATAAATGAAACCAAACCAATTCCAATAATACTCATTATTGTTTTTCTTGACAATTTTGCAGATAATTCAAAAAATATAATAAAGCCTAAAACAATAAAATAACCTAACTGAATTACTCTACCTTGAAAAATATACGTAAACCATAAAAGTAAAACCCAATAGGCAATTAATTCGATTTTACTAATAAGTTTTGTTTTGTTTTTAAATACCGTATAACTCACTCCCCCCACAATCAACAACAACCACGAAAGGAAACTTGGATGCATATATTTTGTAAATTGAAAAACATCATAACGATTTTTAATATAATATTTGTCAAATGTAAAACATGAAAATAAATTTTTATCTAATGAATTGATTGTGAACATATATGTAATCACATGCCAAATCATAAACAATAAGAAAAACTTAAATATAAGACTTACAAATGAGTTTTTTTCTTCCGTATAAAATCGAACAACTATTAACGAAATACAAACCAAAAATAAAATCAACGGATCTTTTAAATAAGCTTTATGAGGTTCTATTTCTCCAGAAAACCACAATAAACTTACAAATTGAAAGCCCCAAAACAAAGCAAACATAAAGATTGCTGAATTAAGTCTGTATTTCTTTTTATGGTATATTCCGTTAATTCCTAAAATTCCAATAAAAGCAAAAATAAAATTTTTCGCAGTCCCACTATATGTCCAATATACAACAGCAATTGCTAATAAAAATAAGAAAATAGTTTGTATTTTTCGAATTTCATTAAATAGTGTGGTTTTATTTTTAAAAATCCAATAGAAGTATAAAATTAAAGAATACGCTCCCCCGATAATAAACAAAAGTTCTTTATTTATATGACTAAATAAAGTTTTATTAGGGAAAATATCAATGTTTTTTTCATCTACTAAATTCCATAAATAATTAGCATTGTCAGGAAAAAATAAAACAATTAATACCGTTAAAAATAGAGGAAATAAAGCAAAGATTAAGTAATAGTTTTTATGTAGGATTTTCATAATTTGATGCTTTATTATTTTAAAAAAGTTCTAAATCTTTCAAGTAACAACTTGTTAATTTAGAACCTTTTTTAAAATTTATTTACTCTTCCATTGAAAAATCTTCCATAAATTTAGTGGTATAATTTCCAGCCACATAATCAGGATGTTCCATTAATTTTCTATGGAAAGGAATTGTTGTTTTTACACCTTCGATTACATATTCATCTAGGGCGCGTTTCATTTTGTTGATTGCCTCTTCACGGGTTTGAGCTGTTACGATTAATTTAGAAATCATTGAATCGTAGTTTGGAGGAATCATATAACCTGAATAAACATGTGTATCAATTCTTACTCCATGTCCTCCTGGTGCGTGATACGATGTTATTTTCCCTGGTGCAGGTCTAAAATCATTATATGGATCCTCTGCATTAATTCTACATTCTATTGAATGTAATTTTGGCGTATAATTTTTCCCTGAAATTGGCACACCCGCAGCCACAGAAATCTGCTCTCTAATTAAGTCATAATTTACAACCTCCTCCGTAATAGGATGTTCTACTTGAATACGAGTATTCATCTCCATAAAGTAGAAATTTCTATGTTTATCAACTAAAAATTCTACGGTTCCTGCTCCCTCATATTTAATATATTCAGCGGCTTTTACGGCAGCCTCTCCCATTTCTTTACGAAGTTTAGCAGTCATAAAAGGTGACGGTACTTCTTCTGTTAATTTTTGATGACGACGTTGTACCGAACAATCTCTTTCAGATAAATGACATGCTTTTCCGAATGAATCTCCAATAACTTGAATTTCAATGTGGCGAGGCTCTTCGATAAGTTTTTCCATGTACATATCATCATTCCCAAAAGCCGCTTTAGATTCTTGTCTTGCAGAATCCCAAGCATCTTTTAAATCTTCTTCTTTCCAAACCGCACGCATTCCTTTTCCACCACCACCTGCAGAAGCTTTTAACATCACTGGATAGCCTGTTTCTTTTGCTACTTCCAAACATTCTTCGAATGTTGTAATCACTCCGTCACTACCTGGAACACAAGGAACTCCTGCTTCTTTCATGGTTGCTTTAGCATTTGCCTTATCCCCCATTCGGTCAATCATTTCAGCAGTTGCTCCAATAAATTTAATATGATGTTCTTCACATAATTTTGAAAATTTAGCATTTTCTGCTAAAAATCCATATCCTGGATGGATAGCATCAGCATTTGTAATTTCTGCTGCTGCTATAATATTTGCCATTTTCAAGTAAGATTCACTACTTGGGGCAGGACCTATACACACTGCTTCATCAGCAAATTTAACATGTAAACTTGTCTCGTCTGCTTTGGAATATACAGCTACTGTTTTGATTCCCATTTCTTTACATGTTCTGATTACACGTAAAGCAATTTCACCTCTATTGGCAATTAATATTTTTTTAAACATAATTTCAATTAGTTTAAAGTGAAAAGCGAAAAGCGAAAAGTTTATGTATTAACCTTGAATACTTTCAACTTCTGTTCTCAATCCTCAACTATTTTTATATTTAAGATGGGTCAACCAAGAATAATGGTTGGTCAAATTCTACAGGTGTAGCATCTTCAACTAGAACTTTAACGATCTTACCAGAAACTTCTGATTCAATTTCATTAAATAATTTCATTGCTTCGATAATACATACAGTATCACCTACATTTACTTGATTACCTACTTCAGTAAAAAGAGGCTTGTCTGGTGCAGGTCTACGATAAAATGTCCCTATAATAGGCGATTTTATGGTAATGTATTTTGAATCGTCCTCTTCTTCTTTAGGTTCTGCAGGAGTAGATTTTTCTGCTTGAACTACTACTTGTGGTGCATGATTTACAGGAACTTGCGGAACCGCTGGAGCAGTTTGTACAATTGTAGTTTCGTTTTTAGCTAATTCGGTTTTGATAGTGATTTTGATATCATCCGTTTCTAACTTCACTTCACTAGCTCCTGATTTAGCAACAAATTTGATTAAGTTTTGTATTTCTTTAATGTCCATTGTTTGAATTTTTGTCTATTTTTCATCATCTAATTTCAACTAACCTCAGTTGTTAAAATTAAGTTAACAAAACCCAAAGATAATGAAAAACATTTTTAAAAAAGATAAGAAATGTTGTTTTTTTAGATAAATAACACAAAAAATCCCTCAAAATGAGGGATTAGTTAGTTTGTAAAAATTATTTAATCCTCTACTTCATCCGAAGTAGCGTCAATAACAACTTGACCACGATAGTATAATTTTCCTTCGTGCCAGTGTGCTCTGTGATACAAATGAGCCTCTCCTGTTGTAGGGTCTTTAGCTATTTGAGGAACAGAAGCTTTGTAATGTGTTCTTCTTTTATCTCTTCTCGTTTTTGATATTTTTCTCTTTGGATGTGCCATTTTACTCGTTTTTTCCTGTTAGTAAATCTTTTAATTTATCCCACCGAGGATCTACCTCTTCATTTTTATATTCTATTTGTTCTATTTGCTCATCATCTTTGACATCTGGACTAAGCCTTTTTAAGGGTACTGACAATACAATTAATTCATAAATGTATTGCGATACATTTAATTTATACATTTCATGTGAAAGTATAAGAATTTCTTCATTTTCGTCATTATATTCATCTCCAAACTTTACTATTAGAGGAAAATCTCCTTCAATATCAAGGTTAAATAACTCCCCAGTAACATCACAAGGAACTGTAACAAAACCTTTAACAGCAAATTTAAATTCCATTAAATTTACTTTTTTATTCATCTCAACAGTTACCTTTAAAGAAGCATCTTCATACTCATCAAAATTATAAGCGTCAAAGAACGTTTTATCAATATGATAATTAAATTGATGAAATCCGTCTTTTAAACCTACAAATTGTATGTCAAACTCTTTAAATTGTTTCATCTAAACATCAGATTGAGTCTGCAAAAATAGAATTATTAATTTAATCTACAAAATTAAAGTTCTTATTTTTTAATAATTAGTTGTTTAAATAGTATTTTTGCAAAAAAATAAAAATGGATATCATACTTAAATATTTCCCAAATCTAACAGAACAACAACTTGAACATTTTGCGAAATTAAAGGAATTATATCAAGATTGGAACTTAAAAATCAATGTGGTTTCAAGGAAAGATATTGACGAATTATATCTACGACACGTTTTACATTCCTTAGGAATTGCAAAAATAATGGAGTTCAAACCAAATACAAAAATAATGGATGTTGGTACTGGTGGTGGTTTTCCGGGGATTCCGTTGGCAATTTTATTTCCTGACACTACCTTTCATTTGGTCGATTCTATCGGAAAAAAAATAAAAGTTGTTGAAGAGGTCAAAAACGGACTTGATTTAAAAAATGTAAAAACTTTTAATTGTCGTGTTGAAGAAATTGACGATACCTACGATTTTATTGTGAGCAGAGCTGTGGCTCAAATGGAAACTTTTCATCGTTGGGTAAAAAATAAAGTTCATAAAAAGCATCAACACGAATTAAAAAACGGAATTTTATATTTAAAAGGTGGAGATTTAACAGAAGAATTGGCGAAATTTCCGAAGGCGGTAATCCATGAACTTTCTGATTTTTTTGATGAAGATTTTTTTGAAACCAAAAAAGTTGTGTATCTACCTGTAAAATATCAAGGTAAAAACAAGTAAAATTTAAACTAAATTTTTTAATTTAGCCTTTTTTAAAAAAATAAAACATGTTACAAGTACAATTTATTCGAGAAAACAAGGCCTTGGTATTTGAGGGCTTAAAAAAACGTAATTTTGAAAACGCTGAAAGTATCGTTGAAGAATTACTATCGGCAGATGAAAAAAGAAGAGCAACACAGGTTAATTTAGATACTGTTTTAGCCGAATCGAATAAATTATCCAAAGAAATAGGCATTTTATTCAAGTCAGGAGAGGTTGAAAAAGCGAATGAAATCAAAGAAAAAACAGCTGAATTAAAAGAAAAATCAAAAGAATTAACGGAGGAATTAAATACAGTTTCTGAACAATTAAATCAGTTGCTGTATCTTATTCCGAACATTCCACATAAATCGGTTGTAGCAGGAAAAAGTGAAGAAGACAACGAAGAGGTTTACAAAGAAGGAGCTGTTCCGAAATTACATGAAAATGCGCTTCCTCATTGGGAATTAGCAAAAAAATATGATATCATTGATTTCGAATTAGGAGTTAAGGTAACAGGGGCTGGTTTTCCTATTTATAAAGGAAAAGGGGCAAAATTACAACGTGCTTTAATCAATTATTTTTTAGATAAAAACACCGATGCAGGATATAAAGAAATGCAAGTTCCGCATTTGGTGAATGAAGATTCTGGTTTTGGAACAGGGCAATTACCTGACAAAGAAGGGCAAATGTATCATGTTACAGGCGATAATTTATATTTAATTCCGACTGCCGAAGTGCCTGTTACAAATATGTTTAGAAATAATTTGGTAAAAGAAGAGGATTTACCGATTGCAGTTACAGGATATACACCTTGTTTCCGTCGTGAAGCAGGGAGTTATGGCGCTCATGTTCGTGGATTAAATCGTTTGCATCAATTTGATAAGGTTGAAATCGTTCGTGTGGAGCATCCTGATAATTCATATCAAGCCTTGGATAAAATGGTTGAGCATGTAAAAGGAATTCTTAATGAATTGGAATTGCCTTATCGTATTTTACGTCTATGTGGTGGCGACACAGGGTTCACATCTGCATTAACCTACGATTTTGAGGTTTATTCTACTGCACAAGAGCGTTGGTTAGAGGTAAGTTCTGTTTCTAATTTCGAGACATTTCAAGCAAATCGTTTGAAATTACGTTTCAAAAACAAGGACGGAAAAAATCAATTAGTTCACACATTAAATGGTAGTTCGTTAGCATTACCAAGAATTTTAGCAGGAATTTTAGAAAATTACCAAACTCCAGAAGGTATTAAAATACCAAAAGTACTGATTCCTTATTGTGGTTTCGATATTATAGATTAAAATCTATAAAATTATTGTAAAATAAAAACCTCCAGCTTTTCAGCTGAAGGTTTTTTTATATCAAACAATCATACTATTTTCCTTAGAATGCAAACATTATTCTTGTTTGTATTGTGTGGAAATTTTTATCCTTAGGGAAATGTACATTATCTAAATTAGAATATTGGTAAGCAAGCATAACTTTTGAATACTTACTTAATGTATAATTCAACCCTAACACAGCAGTTTGTACTTTACCTCCACCAACACTTGTAGAAGCATTAGGATAATCTGCTATAACTTTGTTGTAAAATTTATCTCTACCTATAAAATAGAAATCTCCATCAGTAATATCATTTAAATTTGTTAAAGTGTATCTTGCAACAAGTTCTAAATCACCTTTGGTATTACTTCCGCCAAGCACACTAAACTCATTGTTATAAGAATATGATTTTCCTTTTAACAAACGACCTAATTCCACATAGAAACCACTGAATGTTGATGTTCTAAGAGGGTAATAACCTTGCCAAGACTTCAAAGTCCACCAACTCCATTTTCCTCTTAATTGATTCGTAAATTGCTTTTCATCTGGGCGGTCTTTATAAACTTTATTCATTAAATATTCTCCTCTTACAAAGAATTTATCTGTATGAAATAGAGCCTCAACACCTAAATTTAAAGTACTCTTAGCCCAAGGAACTTCTGCATTTAAAAATTGATGCGTTGGGTCAACTTTTGTTTCTAAAATAGAAGTATAAACTTTTTCTCTCTTTAAATAGTTTTTCTCTTGTACTCCTGTATTTATTTGAGCATAACGACCAGAAAAACCTATATGAGCATTAGAATTTTCAGAAGAAATAGGTTTATAAATCCATCTTCCACTTATACTAAACCCTTGATTTCCTACCTCTTGATTATTGTATCTGTTTTCTCCAAATACACCCTGATCAAAGAAGAATGATTTATCATAATATTTATAACTAATACCTACACCTCTAACTGCTGATAATGCCAATGAAGCAGATGATCTTGTGAAAAAGTGTAAATTATATTTACTAGTATTAAGTGACATCGATGAAGGCTCACAAAAATACCCTGCTTTCAAGCTATGTTGTCCCTCTCCTTTTTTATCAAAATTATATCTTAAAAAAAGATTTTTCTGATGTACTTTTTCTCCTACAAAATCAACATCTACGTAAAAAAGCCAATTCTGATAAGCTAATGAAGAGCGAACCCTTCCTTCAATAATAGCAACACCAGAGTTCATATTTGTGTAATCTGTAATATAATATGCTTGGTCTGCCATAAAACGTCCTCCTACTTTAAAATTCAAGTCTTTATCTTGAAAAACTTTCACAGATGGAGCTTTCCCCATTTCTTGTGCTTTTACAGATAAAAAAGCAAAAGATAATACTGCGAGTATTGATATTTTATATATTCTTTTCATAATATTAATATTATTTGTTGATTATTATTTTGCGTATCCTAAATTTTCCAATACCTTTTCTGGGTCAGGAACAACTTGTGGAGCTGGTGCTGGTCTTTTATCTTTATCAATAAAATATTGAAGTGTCATTCCTGAACGGTTAGTAAACATTCCATTCAAGTAAGGTGGATTAAATAAATCTCCTCCTTTGTTTCCATAGTTCCACTCTCCAAAATATTTTCTCATTTGGTCTTTTGTATCAAATGAATAAGGGTGATTTAACATTCCTGCTTTCTTAATCAAATAATCTTGCCAAGGTTCATTTAACTCTGGGTAATTATTAGGTTTACCTGCAATAGAAGGACCAATAATGTGAGCTTTGTGTTCTACCCCTTGATTAATATATGACGCATATCCTTCAGGACTATCATCAACCATACTAGTAGCATCACCTGTTCCTTTCCAAAGTAAAAAACACATAGGTACTTTACCCATAAATTTCTTTTCAACACCTACTAAACTTGATAATGAGAATGTTTGTAAAATTACTTTACCGTTGGTATTTCCTACATTCACCTTTCCATCTTTATAAAAATCTTTATCAGTAGAAGGTTTTGTAATGATATTCATATCTAATCTATCAAGTTCGTTATAAACCATATCCACTAATTTTTTTGGACCTGTCCAAGGCTCTTTGAACTCAATGTAGATACCTGGTCTATTTCCTGAATCTACTGGGTCAGCTTCATATTCAAATTCATACTTAACAATATCAGACTCTCCTAAATAGCTATTCTTTAAAGTTTCACCAGTTTTCTTACCCATTTTAAAAACTCTTTTTCCATCAGCATCTCTTTTAATTACTTTTCCTTTTGAAAATGCAATTAAATCTTCTAATGTAGATATATACTGTTTTTTAGTTTTAAATCCAGCTCTTGCTCTTTCCAAGTTTTTTTCATTAAACCAAGTACCAGCATCTAACGCCATTAATTCTTCATAAGTATAAAAAAGAGGCGTGTATGGCATAAAACTAGCTTTATCTTTTGCTACTTTTTCTTCTGCTTCTTTCTCAGAATATCCTATTCTTATGTAATAATCTTTTCTTCCCTTTGGCACTTCTTCACCATATACTTCTTCAATATTTGTAGTTCTTGTTAAATCACCATCATGAAGTGCTAAAAGAACACCATCTTTTGAAGACTGTAAATCAGCCTCTAAATAGTCTGCACCCATTTCACGTCCCCAGCGAAAAGCTGCTTCCGTTTCTTCTGGTGCCCAGTAAGTTGTTCCCCTGTGTGCCATTACAGCAAATGGAGGTACATAATCTCTTACTTTCATCATCTCAGGGGAAAGTTTTAATACTTCAACTTCCCTTGCATCTTGATTTGCATCCTTTACATCTTGTTCTGAACAAGAATAAACGATTCCTAAAAAGAGTATTGTCATGATACTCCACACTTTTCTAGTCATAATATTTGAATTTAAAAGTTAATAATTGATTTTAATTTTTATATACTATTTTTATTTTCTTCTTCTTCTTTGTAGGTCAAAGCCATAAACGCAATTGATAATAAACAAGCTCCAATCAATAACATAAAGGTAGCTTCCCAACCAAAATGCTGAGCAACATAACCTATTAATATATTCGCAAGTACTGCTGTTCCTAATACATAACCAAGAAACCCTGTTAAACCTGCTGCCGTTCCTGCGGCGTTTTTAGGTGCTAAATCAAGTGCTTGGACACCGATTAACATTACAGGACCATAGATAAAAAATCCAATACCGATTAAACTCACAATAGCAATGCTTGGTGTATCTAAGAATTGCCAATACAATATCACAAAAAACATCACTATCAGCATAAATATAATGGTAGGCAATGCTCTACGACCTTTAAATATTTTATCACTCAACCACCCACAAACAAGTGTCCCCGGAATGGCTGCTATTTCGTAAGCAAAATACGCCCAACCTGCATCTTTAAAATTGAAACCTTGTTCCTTAAGTATTGTTGGCGCCCAGTCTAAACAACCATAACGCACCATATAAACAAAGGCATTTGCAAAAGCGATATACCATAAAAACTTATTTGACAATACGATTTTAAAAATTTCTTTACTTGAAAGCGTTTCTTCTGATTTTTCAGAATAATTTTTAGAACGTTCTCCTGACCATCTTTCAATAGAAGGAAGCCCAACTGCATGAGGTCTATCTCTTATCAAAAGATACGCCATAACTGCTATCAATATCGCCACTGATGCAGGAAAAATATAGGCTCCTACTAAAAAATATTTCGTTTGATCTGTTCCATAAAACCAAGACCCAAACCATAAAGAACCATAAACTGCCATCGGTCCTACTAAGGCTCCTCCCACATTGTGAGCACAGTTCCAAACGGACATCCACGTTCCTCGCTCTTTTACCGAAAACCATTGTGTCATCACACGCCCACAAGGAGGCCAACCCATTCCGTTAAACCAACCTACTAAAAAGTTAAGAATAGCCATCAACACAATAGCTGACGATTTATGTTCTGCACCCAACCATTGTACAGGCACAATCATAAACATCATAGATAATGATGCCAACACCAAACCTAATGGTAAAAAGCGTTGCGCATTACTTCTGTCCGAAATACTTGCCATTATAAATTTTGAAAAACCATAAGCAATGGCGTTCATCGATAAAGCAACCCCTAAATCACCTTTTGCAAATCCAAAATCTTCAACAAGATGAGGTATTGCTAATGAAAAATTCTTACGTACTAAATAATAACCCGCATAACCAATAAAAATACCGATAAATACTTGCCATCTATATTGATGATATTTAGAATCTACAACTGCTTTATCAGTTATTTCTGGCTTACGTGTTGGTTGTTTTAAAAAATCTCCTAACATTTTTCTAATTTTTAGTTAAAATTCTCATTTACATAAAATTACTCCAAAATATATCCTTTTGCCAATTTCGTAAATGCCTCCACTTGTTCTGTTATCCAATTTGCATCTTTTTGCAATTCTTCTGCCATTGTTTGTGCTACTTTTTCGGCACATTCTATTGATGCACGAGCATCAAGGAACAATAAACGCACCCT
>PDWI01009664.1_pt1 | contig 11001 bp, 7 predicted proteins | sample 1430891 | NCBI WGS metagenome assembly PDWI01 (sample SAMN01162508, study PRJNA174530) | Oral metagenome, whole genome shotgun sequencing project. | biome: Marine environment; feature: Marine mammal; material: Swab sample of the gingival sulcus; isolation source: swab sample of gingival sulcus... | reverse complement strand
TACAACGTAGTCCATCTTTGCTTCATCAAGCAGATCGGTTATTTGCTTGGTGATACCGGAAGCAGTAATACCTTTATCTGTTACAATTAAGGGCTTGGAACCGCCAAGGTCGGCAATTTTTGCTGGAATTTGCTTTGCTGCACCAATACCAATCAGGGTGACGCTGGGAATAAAGTAACCATAAACTTCTTCACGTACTGCCATAATACATATCCTCTCTAAGCTGGTTAATAGGGGGGACTCTTCTCGTTTGAGTCCAGACTGACGCGTACCCTTGCTTAACAGCAACTGGCGTGCCAAAATCAAAGCAACCCAAATACAGTAAGTTAAGAACATCTACAAACTCCACCATGTTTCACAAATATGGCACAGACCAGAAAAATTCAGCTTTGAAAATCAATTGAGTGTTAATTAATCCCTAATATTTTAAGGAGTTACCAGTAACTGGACAAAATGCCCCGCACAAATAGCCTCTTGCGTCAAAATGACCAGGAGAAACCAATACTAACACTCTCGCAAATCTATGTAGCTGCCTCTACAACGTCACTTGGTCTCTCTTCCCTCACGATTTTCATGCCAGCAGGGACAAAGAGAGAATGGAGAGTTACAAAAAACAGCACGCCTCAATACTGAAAGAGGTTATCTTCCTTGAAGAAATACCCGCTGTTTTGACAGACCTGTCACAACGGTATGTTGGGGGAAAAAACGTCCTCGTTTTGGAAAAACAGGAGAAAATTACCTGATCACAGGCACTTCATCTGTGCACGATCATTCTTTTTCGCATACTCTTACACGGAGTCTCACTTCGTTGGCTTACCGGCTCAAAAGAATGCTTGTACAATGCTGTTGCACCCGTGACCAGTCACACGTCAGCAGTACAGCCCCCGTGATTGGTTACGAAAATTTGAACAAGGTTCTCTGCTAGAAAACCTTACCCTTCGGTATAGAGAAGCAACTTCCGATACAGGGTTTTACGAGAAATCCCCAAGGTCTCAGCAGTTTTTTGACGGTTACCCTCAAAAAGCTCCAGCATCTTCAGGATGTGCTGTTTTTCCACCTTTTCAAGGGTAAACACTCCGTTGCCGTCCTCGGATTGTTCAACCAACTCGCGCGGCAGGCAGCGTTCTGTTATCAACCCGTTTTCAGCAAGAATCATGGCACGCTCCATGACATTGCGCAGTTCGCGCACGTTCCCTGGCCAGTCATAGCCCATAATACAGGCCATAGCGCTCTCCACCATTCTGTATTGAATCCCGTCGCTTGCCAGGGTGGTGAGAAAATAATCAACCAACAGGGGTAAATCTTCCTTACGCTCAGACAGCCGAGGGACATGGATGGTAAACGCATTAATTCGGTGAAAAAAGGCCTCATTGAAGCGCCCTTTTTTCACCTCTTCAGCAAGATGGCGGTTGGTGGCAAACAAGAAGCGGATGTTCACCTTACGCTCTTCTTTTTCGCCAATCCTTCTATAGGTCTGGGTTTCCAATGCCCTGAGTAAGGAAGCCTGCACTTCCAGGGGCAACTCACCAATCTCATCTAAAAACAGAGTCGACTCATGGGCAAAGGCCAGCAACCCATCCCTGGTGTCATCAGCCCCGGTAAAGGCTCCTCTGACATGCCCAAACAATTCGCTTCGCGCCAGCTCCTTTTGCAGGGAAGCGCAGTTTTTTACAACCATGGGCTTACTGCTGTTGCCCGAGCGCATATGAATCAGCCGGGCAATCACATCTTTGCCAGCTCCCGATTCACCGGTGATCAGCACAGGGATGGTAGCCGGAGCGACCTTGTTGACCAAGAACATAATCTCATTGATGCCTTTGGATTTACCAATAAAGGCAACTTCACCCTCACCTTTTTCTGCCTGTTGACGCAGGATAGCGTTTTCCCGCTTAAGCATGACACTTTGATTGGCTTTGGCAACCAGCAGATCCAGGTGCTCCAAGTTAAAAGGCTTGGAGATGAAATCATAGGCACCCAGCTTCATGGCCTCTACAGCCGTGTCCACATCGCCATGGCCGGTAATCATGATGATCTCAGTAGAGGGGAGCGACTCCTTAAGCTGCACCAGCAAGTCCAGATCACTTACATCAGGGAGCCGCAGATCCATAATGATAACCGAAAAATACTGTTCAGCAATGCTTTCCAGGGCCTGGGTTCCACTACCAGCAACATAGACGTCACGCCGTTGATCGCTGAGCTCCTTTTCCAGCAGCCTTCTGATAGGCTCCTCGTCATCTATGACAAGTACTGCATATTTTTCCTGCGCCATTACCCCTTCATCCCTGGTAGAGTTACATGAAACGAGGAACCTTCCCCCTCAGTGGAATCCACCGTGATCTCTCCCTGATGTTTTTTCACAATGGAGTAGCAGGTGGAAAGACCAATCCCAACCCCCTGCCCCACCGGTTTAGTGGTAAAAAACGGTTCAAACAACTTCTCCTTCACATCTGCTGCCATACCCTTACCTGTATCATTTACATAGAGCGAGATACCACCGGATTTGGCGGCTGCGGTCAATACAGTAATGGTACCACCATCTGAAGTGGCATCAAAAGCGTTGGTCAGCAGGTTAATAATAACCTGTTTAAGCTGGGATTCATCCCCAAGAATGTAGGGCAGGTCGCCATCAAGTTCTGTCTCAACAGACAGATTTTTTCGGTCTCTGAAATGATGTTTAAGAATAAACAGGGTATCACTTACACATTGATTTATGTCAACCGGCCGCATGCTGGCAGCGGCCATGGGGCGGCTGAAGGTTAACAGGGTCTGCACAATATCACGGCAGCGGTCACACTCTTTGATAATGGTCCGGGTGTATTCCTCAAAATCAGCAATCAACACCTCATCTACCTGTTTATCCACCTTGGAGATGCGGCGCTTCAGCCCCTCGGCAAAGCCACTGATGGCAGCAAGAGGATTATTGATCTCATGGGCAACGCCAGCTGCAAGAGTCCCCACAGTGGCCATCTTTTCTGCCTGGTAAAACTGTGCCTGAAACTCTTTTTCAAGGGTTACATCTCGTTTAAAAAGCAACACCTGACGTTCCCCGGTTGGCTCACTTTTCAGGGGTGAGGCAATCAACTCAAACTGCCTGAACCGCCCATTCACCTTAAAGAGGGCTAAATCTTTGACGATCTCGCTCCGGTCCAGGGATTTCATTGCCGGGCAATCATCACAGATGGTAAAATTGCCGCGAAACACCTCATAGCAGTATTGTCCCACCGGGTTAGTATCAGTGAACCATTCCTTGAACACATGGTTGATCCGCTGAATACGCATGTCTTCAGATAAGACCACCATAAGGTCGGTAATCCCGTCCAAAACCGCCTGCATCTCCTTTCTATGCGCATCAAGCTCAACGTTGGAGGATTTCAGCAACTCAACCTTTTGCTGGAGTTCTTGATAAAACCCCTGCTTACAGTGTTCAATGCCTATCAGGTCATGAAGGGTTGTAACAGATGACATCACCACACCTCTTCACAGATCTTGTAAAAATCACGCCAGGTAGCAGGCCCAGGGTTGGTCAAATTACAGGCATCGTTAACCGCCATTTTACATAACGACTCCATCTCCTTTTTTCCATCCTCGCTGATAATTTCTCTGAGCCTAGTGGAGACATTGAGGGTGGCAAAAAACTCATCCAGTTTGTCAATCCCACGCAGCGCCGTATCCAGGTCTGACCCCCTCTGCTCGCCCAGGATTATCCGACCAATGTCCGCCATCTTTTGAATATTGAATTTGAGGTTAAACCGCATCACCTCGGTTAGCAGAATGGGATGAATGACCCCGTGGCGCATGTCAAAATGACCGCCCAGAGAATGAGCCAGCGCATGTTCAGCACCCAGGCTGGCATTACTGAAAGCCATGGACGCTGATACCGCCGCCGAGCTAAGCTGTTCAAGAGCATCCAGGGAATGGGTTGCAACAGCCTGGTGAAGATGGTTAAAAATCAGCTCAACTGCTTTGAGCGAGTGCATCTCAGTAAAAGGAGAGGCAATTCGCGACAGGTATGCCTCAATGGCATGGGCCATGGCATCAGTTGCAGACTGGATAATCAGTGAATCACTTTTGGTACGGAGAATGAGCGGGTCAACAATGGAGATATTCGGTACCAGGGTACGGGTGATAATGGACATTTTCACTCCGCGCTCCACATCTGTGATGATGCAAAACTGGGAAACATCGGACCCGCTGCCAGCAGTGGTGGTGATGAGTACCATGGGCGGAAGCGGCTTTTCAACCTTATTTGCGCCCTCATAATCACGAATTTTGCCACCGTTGCTGGCCAGTATGGCAATCCCCTTGGCCGTATCCATGGGGCTGCCGCCACCGATGGCAATAATCACATCAGTCCCGTTCTTACGGTACAGCTCAGCGCCCTGCTCCACTTGGAAATCACGGGGATTGGCAGTTACCCCTGGGTAATATACCCACTCAATGCCTTCCTTTTCCAGAATATCCATTAAACGCTGGAGCCAGCCTGCCGCTTCAATGCCCTCGTCACTGACCAGGAAAACCTTACGCGCCCCCAAGCGTCTGGCACAGAGGCCGGCATAGTTCAAACTCCCACGGCCAAAGATGACTTCAGGCACGGCAAATTTAGAAATGTTCATCTCTTTTCTCCAACTCCAATGTAGCCAAGGTATGGCGTGCTTTCTACAAATTCGACAACTTCAAGGTCTTCTGCTGTAAGTCCCAACAGCTCCGCCTCTTCCAGGGCAAATACATCCTGCACCGCTTCCTTTTTAGCCCGATCCCCATCTTATGACAAAGAGTGTCAGCCACCGGATCAAAAGAGGCCGCGACAGCTAGCCATCGGCCAGAGAGATTGTGAAAAGCTCAGCAAACGGCTTGGTAGTTGCCATAACTACCTGTAAAAAAATGAAAAGGTCACAAATGCAGATACGTTATTCACCGTATAGTAGCATAAAGGGGCCGTCAAATCAGCTTCTTTTGCTGTTGTGGGGAGTGCACTGGGGTAAAAGAGTTCTCACAAATAAAATCCGAGCTGTTCTCAACACTCAAAACAGCCCGGACAACCCAACAAAATATCATGATTTCAGAAAGTTACAAACCATAAAACAGAACGATCAATCCCATAAACAAAACTGATTAGCTCGAGTTTACACTTGACTGGAACGGTTTTGGGCAGTAAAAAGCCAAAAACTGAATGAGCACTCAGTCAAATATCACCTTGCTTTGCGTCTATGCCGCGATCACAAACCAAAAAAACAGCCATTCTCCTTGAAGCAACCAGGTTGTTTTCCGAGCATGGTTTTTGGGACACCTCCATCAGTGACATTGCAAGTGCCACTGGTGTGGCGGACGGTACAATCTTCTATCATTTCAAATCCAAAGAAGAACTCTTCCTCGCAGTACTGGAAAACTTCAAAGAAGAGTTCATCACAGCTTTTGCCGACCACCTGGAGCGCAATACCTATAAATCCGGGCTTGCCATGGTGGAAGATGCTATTGGTTTTTATTTGACCCAAACCCAAAAAATGGAAAAGCGTTTTCTGCTGCTCCACCGCCATCACTATTACCAGATTGCTGCTGAAAATCCCCGTTGTTGGCAACAGCTTGAGGAAATCTACTCGGGTCTGATCTCTATATTTAAACGAGCCATCGTCATTGGTCAGCAAGACCGTTCAATCAGACAGGTCGATGCCGCTAAAAAGGCGATGCTCATCTTCACCATGGTGGACGGGCTGGTACGTTTTACTACCTATAACGTGTTTCAAACAGATGCAGTGTACGATGAGTTGATAGACTCCTGTCGTTCCATGCTGCAATCTACAACTCATTAACTCAAGACAACGGACACCTCATCTATGTTACTCACGAAAATCTTCCCATTTTTAGGCTGGTTCAAAGGGTACAATGCAAAAAGTCTGCAATTAGACGTTCTTGCTGGCTTGACAGTGGCGTTGGTACTTATCCCGCAGTCCATGGCATACGCTCAGCTCGCCGGACTGCCCGCGTATTACGGTCTGTATGCAGCATTTTTACCCCCCATGGTGGCGTCTCTTTTTGGTTCCAGTCGCCAGCTGGCCACCGGACCGGTTGCGGTTGTATCGCTGATGTCAGCAGCCTCCCTTGAGCCGCTGGCAACCGCAGGGAGCCCTGAGTTTATAGCATACTCGGTAGTTCTTGCGCTGGTTGTAGGAATTTTCCAGTTCTCCCTTGGTGTACTGCGTCTTGGCCTGGTCGTGAACTTCCTCTCTCATCCGGTGGTGAACGGTTTTACCAATGCGGCAGCAATCATCATTGCATCCTCCCAGTTCTCTAAATTCTTTGGTGTGTATGTGGACAAGGCGCCGCATCATTATGAAACCATGATCCGGGTTGCACAAGCTGCCCTTGATTACACCCATTGGCCGTCCCTGGCATTTGGTGCAGGTGCAGTGGCAATCATGGTATTTCTAAAACGGCTCAACCCAAGAATTCCTAACGTTCTGGTAGCCGTTGCCATTACGACAGTTATTTCCTATTTCATTGGGTTTAACAACGATGCCTTTGTACACATTGAAAAGCTCCAGCTTGATGGTATCCAGGAAAAAATCAGCGAATTTAACCACACGATTGAAAAGATTACACAACTTGGGAACGAGCGTGCTGGAATTGGCAAAGAAATTGATAATATAAAGAAAAACATTGAAGGTCATGGGCCATCTCTTGATCTCATTAAACTGGAAAACGAGGTTGCCGTTCTGACCGCTACAATCGACCTGGAAAAACATCATAGCCATGTACTTCGTCAATATCTACGTGGGTTAAAATTTGAAGCTCTCAAGGAAAACGACAGTTACACCTTTTACCCAAAGGATAACCTGCCAACTGGTATCCAGACCGATGGTCGTACCTGGAGGATCAAAGTATCCAACATCAAGCTGGATGAAACCAAATTAAAGCTCATGGGCGGCGGTGCAATTGTTGGCAAAATCCCTGAAGGACTTCCAACCCTGACCGTACCGAATCTTTCCATTAAGTCCTTTTTCAAATTGCTTCCAACCGCAATCATCATTTCCCTGCTTGGTTTTATGGAAGCCATCGCTATTGCTAAGGCCATGGCAGCCAAGACTGGTCAGAAGCTTGATCCTAACCAGGAGTTGATAGGTCAGGGGCTTGCCAACATCTTAGGTTCCATTGGTTCTTCCTACGCGGTTTCCGGTTCCTTTTCCCGATCTGCGGTTAACCTCCAGGCCGGAGCAGTTTCCGGGGTATCCAGCGTTGTTACCTCGGTGATGGTGGTTATTACCCTGCTCTTCCTGACACCGCTCCTCTATCATCTGCCCCAGGCAGTGCTTGCTGCGGTCATCATGATGGCCGTTATCGGGCTGGTCAACACCAAGGGCTTTGTTCATGCCTGGCATGCGCAGAAACATGACGGTATTATTTCAGTTATCACCTTTGTGGTTACCCTTGCCTATGCTCCACATCTTGATAAAGGTATTATGGTTGGTGTTGCTCTGTCCATGGGGGTATTCCTCTACCGTTCCATGCGCCCAGTGGTGGCCAAGCTCTCCATGTATAAAGACGCTTCTCTGCAGAGTATGGAACATTATCGCTTACGTGGTTGCCGTCACATTGCGGTTGTTCGTTTTGATGGCGCACTCTTTTTCGCAAATGCCAGCTATCTGGATGAGCAGATCATCAAGTTCCGTACTGAAATGCCTGATCTCCGCTACATCCTGCTTGATGCAAGCGGTATCAATGATATCGACGCGTCTGGTGAGGAAGAATTATCGCTGATCGTGTCCCGGATGCAGTCTGCAGGGCTCGGATTTGCGGTATGTAATGCCAAAGGGCCAATCCTTGAAGTGCTTGACCGTACCCATCTGTTTGAAAAAATAGGCAATGAGAACTTCTACCCAACCACCACAGCTGCGGTGACAGATATCATGACCAAGGTGCATGATAATACAGACCTGCCAGCAGAAGGATGTAAGAACTGTCCTCTGACTCAATATATTCCCAGTGAATAACAGCTAAACATGTGAGGGGGTGTTCACGCGGATGCATCGGGAGCGATGCATCCGCTTTTTGTTTATGGGGAAAAAATTGGCAAGCATTTACGGCTTGCTTGGCGTATCATAGCCTTTTTTGCCTGCACAGCACCTGACAGCTTGCAAGCAACCAAGATCACTTAAAATAAACCAATTATCGGAAACTGTTGTGCGGAAAAAACCAATAACCATGGCCCAGAAGTCTGGCTGGTATCCAGCTAATATCGACACCATTAAAGAAACCATTTCCGCTCTCTCTCAATCCCGGAAAACAGCAACTCCAGTTGCAGTCTTTGATTTTGATAATACCTGCATCTTTCGTGATATTGGTCAGGCAACCTTTCGTTACCAGCTTTACAATCTCCGTTATAAAATTGATCCACAAACCTTTTCCTCATTGTTCCCAACGGTTCCTCAAAAACTTGCGGGGAGACCAATGCAGGAAATTAAAGCCAGGCTTGTTGCACAATACCAAAAGCTATGGCCACTTATCCAGGAGCTGGATATATCCCAGGCCATGGCGCAGCCAAGCTATGAAGAGTTCACGGCACTCTTGCTGTGGTTTACTGATAAGGCGAGGAAAGAACCACAACTGGGGCCACTATATGTGTTGCCGCTATTGGCGCAGCTCTTTGGCGGCTTTTCCACTACAGAGCTTGAAGCGCTGGCAATCGAAGTGTTGAACGAAGTGGGTAAGGAACCACTTGAAAAACAGACAGTGGAGAGAACACTTGATGAACCCTTTGGCACCATAACCACCTCTTTTGCAAAAGGGCTGCGCCCTTATCAAGAGATGCAGGATTTGATGCAATGGCTGAGTGAACACGGTGTTACCTGCTGTGTAATTTCAGCAAGCACCGAGTGGTTGGTCAGGGCAACTGCTAAAACATTGGGATACGCAGTACAACCACAAAACATTTACGGTATACGTACAACTGTGGCAAGTGATGGAATACTCAAGGCAGAAATGCTGCCCGAGTATCCGCTGACCTTCAGAGAAGGTAAGGCAGAGGTTATACGCAAGTTTATCGGGAAGACGCCTGTGCTGGTTGCCGGAGATGCGGACACTGACTACGAAATGCTGACCTTTGCCAATGTCCCCTTGCGCCTCATCATCAACCGCAATCAAAAGGGAGCCATCAGCTCCCTTTATGATGATCCCAACTACCTGCTCCAGGGGATCGATTCCACCGCTGGAACGTTTAGGCCTTCTCGAAAAACCATGGTTTCCTAGATCAAGGCGCCGTTTATTTCTGCAGCGTCCTGGCAAAGTCCAACATTCGCTGAATTGGCATTCTGGCTTGAGCAGCAAGCTCAGGTGAGACCTGAATTTCATTCTCCCCGGTCTCCAGCACGTGGACCAGTTTTTCCAATGAATTCATACCCATCCACGGACATTGGGCACAAGTCTGACAGGTGGCTCCCTCACCTCTGGTGGGAGCTTCAAGCAGCACCTTATCAGGAGCAAGCTGCTTCATCTTGTTGAAAATGCCCTTATCAGTCGCAACAATAAACTCTGAATTGGCCATGGATTGCACGGCCTTAATCATCCCTGTAGTTGACCCCACCATATCTGCCTGATCAACAATAATCTGGGGCGATTCCGGGTGAACCAGCACAGCTGCTTCCGGGTGCAACTTACGCATCTGCTCAAGTGCGCTGGCCTTAAACTCCTCATGTACCACACAGGAACCAGGCCAGAAGAGCATTTCCACTCCTGTCATCCGTTGCACATAGCGGCCAAGATGTTTATCCGGTCCCCAGAGAATTTTCTCACCCCTTGCAGCAAGATGCTCCACAATGGACAGGGCAATTCCTGAGGTCACAACCCAGTCTGAGCGTGCCTTCACCTCAGCGCTGGTATTGGCATAAACCACCACGGTATGATCAGGGTACTGGTCACAAAAATCACTGAACAGACCTGCAGGACATCCCTCATCCAATGAACAGGTAGCAGCAAGATCCGGCATGAGGATCCGCTTTTCATTGTTTAAAATCTTTGAGGTCTCTCCCATGAACCGTACCCCGGAAACCACCAGGGTATCTGCCTCCTGTACAGTCCCAAACCTGGCCATTTCAAGGGAATCAGCCACGCAACCTCCGGTTTCCTCAGCTAGATCCTGCAGATCGCCATCAGTGTAATAATGTGCAACCAAAACAGCGTTTTCCTGCTCCAGCAGCTGCTTAATCCTATCTTTTAACGCCGTTTTTTCAATTTGAGAAAGTTGCCTTTTGTGTGGATGGTCAGGAATTGCTACTGCAGGGATTTGAACTTCAGCCTTTTGAGATGCCATTGTAGGCGAATTGTTTTCCATGGTCACTTGTAATAGGGATTTTTGTGTATCTTTTCTCTTCCTGCCTGCTCGCACTACAGACAGTTATTCAAAACCAGGCACCTTAGCATAAATAACCATTATCAGGTGTATTTATTTTACGTGAATCTGTAATGACTGGTGCCAAATTATGTAATGCACAGTAGATGTAAAAACAGGTAGTATACATCTATACCTATGGATCAAGGGTAAACTCACCCTTCACCACAACACTGTACTGATACACATGACGTTGCTTACTTACAACAGAAATATCCCTTTTCTCTTGCTTTCCCCCCCATCTTAGTGACCTGCCACATAACCGCTTAACGTAAAAGGCCTGTCATACACGTTTACCCCGCTGCAATAGTCTCGCAGGTCATAAGAAAAAGGGGCAGATTCGGATTACATTAATTCAATGCTGACTCTTTTTACTGCAGCACACCAAGGATATGAACTTTTAGTTGAGGTATTGTATTGCCCAACGCGGTAAGAGCAGCTACCACAGCTATTTCTCTTGATTGTAAATCTAAACCTGGTCTTGAGTACCATCAGTTTCTCTTTTCTTGAAACGAGCAAGCCGTTCACAGAGAGTTTTGCCATCTGTCACGAAGAGTACACGGTCTGCTTCTTCTTCAATCTTCGTAAAACCAAGCTTACGATGCAAGCGAAGGGATGCCTGA
>PDWI01009663.1_pt1 | contig 11003 bp, 8 predicted proteins | sample 1430891 | NCBI WGS metagenome assembly PDWI01 (sample SAMN01162508, study PRJNA174530) | Oral metagenome, whole genome shotgun sequencing project. | biome: Marine environment; feature: Marine mammal; material: Swab sample of the gingival sulcus; isolation source: swab sample of gingival sulcus... | reverse complement strand
GCGCTTACACTAACAAAATCAAAATGATTTGTTAATATCAACTCTTCATCAGCAAATCGAGCGCGAATCGGGCGATTAACGGCTTTTAATTCCAATAAACTGCTTTTCACTCTGCGCTCTGGTGTGACTAAACCGTCGACGCAGAAATTACCGTCGTTTGGTGTGTCGCCGAAATCGCCACCGTAACCAAGCTCACCGCTTTCGGTTCGCATGGCATGGTCGCACCACTCCCAGACAAACCCACCGCAGGCGCCTGTATGCCTTTGCATGGCTTGCCAGTAGTCTTCGGCATCACCACAGGAATTCCCCATGGCATGACTGTATTCACACAAGATAAAGGGTTTTTTGTCTAACACACTGGCGCGGGATGGCGCAAAATATTCATCAATATTTTCAGGCGCGGGATACATTTCGCTGTATAAATCTAGCGCGCTGGTGTCATTTTCATGGTGGCGATGCTGATAAATGCTGTTTTCGTAATGTCTTAGACGGGTGGTATTGAAGGTTTTTAACCAATGCGCGGCTTTTTCAAAATTCTCACCATAGCCTGCTTCGTTACCCAAAGACCAGATGACCACAGACGGGCGGTTTTTATCGCGGTGGGCACAGGCTTGAACGCGCGCTAAAATCGCTTGTGCAAAGCGTGCGTCACGTGCCAGCTGGCAGTAGTTATCAATCATGGTTTGTTGAAATTCGTCGTGGTCTTGCGTGGCGAGGCGATTGAGTAAAATACTCTCGTCTTTTTGCTGAATATAGACTGCGTTTGCACCATGGGCTTCGATATCGGCTTCATCGATCACATAAAAACCCATTTCGTCGCATAACTGGTAAAACCACGGCGAGTTCGGGTAATGCGCGGTACGGATAGCGTTAAAGTTGTGCGCTTTCATCAACAACAAATCGCGCTTGGCTTGCGCAGGTGTGATGGCATAACCTGTGTCGGGGTCGCTGTCGTGGCGGTTAATGCCTTTGAAGAAAATCGCTTGCCCATTTAATTTTACCACGCCATTGTCGATGACGATGTGGCGGAAACCGATGCGTTCAGTAATGACTTCACCATTGCACTCAATCACCAACGTATAGAGTTTAGGCGCTTCAGCGTTCCATAATACTGGATTTTTTAAAGTCAGCGTTGCCAATTCGCAGCTGCTGGCGCGCGCTAATTCGCGTTTGCCATCGTAGAGCGCGTAAGTGACTAACAGTGCGCGGTCAGAGAATTCAGGCGCAATAATGAGTGTTCCAAGCGACAAATCATCATTCAATTCGGTGGTTAGGCGGTAATCGCGCAAGTGCTCAGATTCGCGCGCGAGGATGTAGACATCGCGGAAAATCCCTGACAGACGGAATTTATCTTGGTCTTCTAAATACGTGCCGTCGCACCATTTTAGTACTGCGACGACCAGTGTGTTGTCGCCCGCGCGCAGGAATTCGCTCACATCAAATTCGTGCGTGGCGTGGCTAATCTGACTGTAGCCGACAAATTGCCCATTTACATAGACGTACAAACACGAATCCACGCCCTCGAAATTTAACAGGGCACGTTTATCACGGTGTCGCCAATTGAATGTGGTGCGATACACACCACAGGGATTCGCGTGCGGGACAAACGGCGGGTTGAATGGAATCGGATAATTGACGTTGGTATAGTGCGGTTTGTCGTAGCCGTGGCATTGCCAATTTGATGGCACGGGAATAGTGTCAGGGAATGCGTCTAGTGTACCGATTTGATGGAAATTATCGGGTAAGTCGTGGTGACTGTCAAAATAGGCAAAGTCCCAGTCGCCGTTGAGCGTCTGAAAGTAGGGTGATTGTTCGCGGCGCTCAATGTTTAAAAAATCAGCGTCCCGCTCAGCGCGGTCACTGGGAATAAAATAAGCGCGTTGAGGCATTTTCCCCTGATGCAAAATAGCAGGGTCTTGGTAAAACGGTGGCAGCATCTCAAGGTGTCCAGTTAAAGCGATAAGTCGTACAGTGGTGGTAGGGTTGATTGGGACTGATGAAACAGTCAGCGCGGTAATCAGGCAAATTGGGGCTGTTGGCAAGTGCGCCAGTTTCTAAAGCGATGCCAGCAAAATCAGCGTATTCATTACCATCACGTGTCGGCGTGCCAGCCAAAAAATTACCGCTATACACTCGCAGTGCAGGTTGTGTCGTATATAGCGACAGAGTGACTTTCTCATCGGCAGACTGCAATTGACAGACAAATTTTTCATCGCCACCCGCGCCGAAATACCAGTCGTGGTCATAACCGCCCAACGGCTGGCGAATTTTATCGAAATCTTGAATAATAGCTTTGAGCTGACGAAAATCAAAGGGCGTATTGGCAACATGGGTTAATGGCGCGTTAGGAATACCCTCCTTATCAAGTGGCAAGTAGTATTCGCTGGGAATGCGTAGTCGCTGTGTGCGCGCATCGCCACTGCCGTCCCCGTCCAAAGAAAAATAGGCGTGATTGGTGAGCGCACACACGCTGGCTTGGTCACAGCTGGCTTGGTAATCGATAGTAATACCAGCTTCGCGCAGGCTATAAGTGACGCGCGCGGTAAAATTGCCGTTGAAGCCTTGGTCGCCATCAGAGGAATGAATGACGAATGTTGCATGTGTGTCGCTGACATCTTCGATATCCCATAGGCGATAAGCGAAATTATCCGCGCCACCGTGCAAGGTGTGTTCACCGTTTTGGTTGGCGGATAAGTGGTATGCTTGCTCGCCAATACGATAGCAGGCACCTGCAATGCGGTTGGCGTAGCGCCCAACGCTTGCGCCCAAATAAGCCTTTTGCTCGGCTAAATCATCGACATGGCAACCGAGCAAGACCTCACGCGGTGCTGCGAGTGGCACTATACAAGACAACCACGTTGCGCCAAATGGTGAAACGGTGATACTCAATCCATTGGTATGGGTAAGGGTAATGGGAGTCATTGAATATTGCCTGCACCTGCCGAGGGTTTACACAGATAGATGGTTTCTTTAATCCCTGTTTGGGCTTGGTATTTTTCCTCTACCACTTTTTGTACCTGCGGAATCAGCGCATGTGGAACTAAGGAAACGACAGAGCCACCAAAGCCACCGCCTGTCATGCGTACGCCGCCTTGCTCGCCCAATACTTCGCTGATAATTTCCACCAAATAGTCAATTTCTGGAATAGTGATTTCAAAATCATCCCGCATTGAAACGTGCGACTGCGCCATGAGCGTACTTATTTGTTGGCTATCGCCGTTTTTAAGTGCCGCTGCCATTGCCAACGTGCGCGCGTTTTCGCTAATGACGTGGCGCGCGCGTTTGTAGGTATCGCTGTTTTTATCGAGACTGGAACACTCCAAATCAGCCATTGTCGCATCACGCAAGGCTTTGATGCCTAGGGGAGTGGCGGCGGCTTCGCATTGGGCGCGTCGCTTATTGTATTCACCGTCCACCAATGAATGCTTTTTGTTGGAGTTGACAATCATCACGGCAAAATTATCAGGCATGTCAATTGCCTGTGTTGTTAAGTCACGACAGTCGATAAGCAGTGCTTTCCCCGCTTCACCTTTAGCCGAAATTAATTGATCCATGATGCCACAATTCATGCCGACGTAGTCATTTTCTGCCCGTTGACCATTTAGGGCAATTTCAGTTTGGCTAATGTTTAAGCCATATAATTCTTTGAAAGTTTGTCCGATAACGACTTCTAAAGCGGCTGAGGAACTGAGTCCTGCCCCCAACGGCACATTGCCTGTAACCGTAATATCCGCTCCCGAAAACACAAAACCGCGCTGGCGCAAAAATTGCACCACACCGCGAATGTAGTTCGCCCACAGTTTATCCGATTTGTCGATGCTTTCCCCAATAGTGAATTCGTCTAACTCGGCAAAATCGACGGCAAAGACGCGCACGACATCGTCATCGCGTTTTTTACAAGCGACTACGGTTTGAAAGTCAATGGCGCACGGTAGGACAAAGCCATCGTTGTAATCCGTGTGCTCGCCGATAAGGTTGACGCGCCCCGGCGCTTGAATAAGACGCGTAGGGGCGTTGCCAAACTGCTTTTTGAAAACTTGGGTTACGGTTTGCGTTAAGTTATTCATAGATTAGCACTCTTTGTAATGTATTTCGGAAAGTTGCTGTAATTTCTCCGCGGCTTGTTCTGCGGTTAAGTCACGTTGGGATTCGGCGAGCATTTCATAGCCAACCATAAATTTTTTCACACTCGCCGAACGCAGTAGTGGCGGATAGAATAGTGCGTGTAATTGCCAATGCTCAATATTTCGGCCATCAGTAAAAAATGGCGCATAATGCCAACCCATTGAATACGGAAAGGCACACTGGAATAAGTTATCATAGCGCGTCGTGAGCTTTTTGATGGCAAGTGCTAAATCATCGCGTTCGCTATCGTTTAAATCATTCATACGTTTAACGTGGCGTTTGGGCAACAACAGGGTTTCAAATGGCCACGCCGCCCAGTAGGGCACAACGGCTAACCAATGCTCGGTTTCTACTACGGTACGCGTACCGTCCTGCTGTTCAGCTTTGGCGTAATCAACTAATAAATTTGTGCCGTGTTGTTGATAGTAGGCGAGCAGGTTTTTGTCTTTGCGTTCAATTTCGTTGGGCAGAAAACTATTCGCCCAAATTTGCCCGTGAGGATGTGGTTGCGAACACCCCATTGTCTCGCCCTTGTTCTCAAAAGCTTGCACCCATGGGTATTCTTTACCTAAACTTTCAATTTGTTCGTTCCACGTATCGACAATAGCGCGGATTTTTTCAACGGGTAATTCAGGTAAGGTTTTACTGTGGTCAGGGGAAAAACAGATGACGCGCCCTAAGCCACGCGCGCCTTCAATTTTAAACAGTGGGTTGTCATTCGCTGGCGCGTCAGGCGTATCGGGTAATAGCGCGGAAAAATCGTTATCAAAAACATAGGTGCCTTGATAATCAGGATTTTTGTCACCCGATACGCGCGTATTACGCGGGCATAAAAAACAACTAGGCTCATAGTTGGGCAAGCTGTGTTTAGCAGGTTTCTCATCTTGTCCACTCCACGGACGTTTAGCGCGGTGTGGAGAAACTAAAATCCATTGCCCTGTTAAAGGATTAAATCGGCGATGTGGGTGATCGGCGGGGTTGAATTGCATTTTCAAACTCCAGTAACGTATTTATAAACAACATTCACATCCAGTTGGAGACTACTGATGCAAGGCTTACCGACGCGGACTATATGTTTTCGGATGCGGTAAGTCGGTATTACTTATTTTACTGCGCCTAGGGTGAGCCCTGCAATAAAATGCTTTTGCATTAAAAAGAACATGGCAACGGGCGGCAATGCCGCGACAATCGCACCCGCTGAAATCAAGTGCCAAGCAGCGACCCATTGACCGTTTAGCGAGTATAAACCCGCGGTAACAGGTTGGGTTTCAGCCCCTTGGGTTAATACCGTTGCCCAGAAATAATCGTTCCAAATGAACGTGAAAACTAACACGGATAAAGCGGCAATCGCGGGTTTCATCAGTGGCAAGACGACAAACCAGAAAATGCGGATTTCGCTAACACCTTCGACGCGCGCAGCTTCAATTAGCTCTCGCGGTAGAGCGCGGATAAAGTTGCGCATAAACAGCGTACAGAAGCCCGACTGGAAAGCAATGTGGAACAGCACCAAACCCATGGTCGTGTTGTACAATCCCATTTGCAGGGTAAAATCGCGCACGGGCACCATTAAGATTTGGAATGGCACAAAATTGCCCGCAACAAAAATAAAGAAAATAAGAAGATTGCCTCTAAAACGGTAAACACCTAATGCAAACCCCATCATACAAGAGAGTGCCACTGCACCAATGACGGTAGGAATAGTGACTTTAAAGCTGTTGAGAATATATTTGGCAATCGGAGAGTTTTCAAATACCGCGCGGTAATTTTCTAAAAAATTAAACGACGACGGCATGCCCCAATAATTACCCGCGGTAATATCCGCGGCAGGGCGAATGGAGGTGAGTGCCACGGCAAGTAATGGTAGCAACCACAAAAATAACGCAATTGGTAAGGCAATCTTGTACATCCATTGGATGCCTTGGCTTCGTTGTTGTATTGGTCTTGGAAACATTAGCCTTTCTCCTCTTTATACATGCGCGTCAGGAAGAAGGCGATATATACCATCATAATCAAGAACAGTACCACGGCAATCGCTGAGCCGTAACCCATGCGGAAACCGTATTCAGACAGCGCCTGTTCATACATATAAAACGCCAACACGCGCGATGAACCATAAGGGCCGCCATCAGTCATAATTGAAACGAGGTCGAAACTACGCAGTGCACCAATAACGGTAACAACAACGGCGATGAAAGTCGCGGGACGAAGTTGCGGCAAAATGACATACCACAGCATGCGCCACCCCTTGGCATTATCGAGGCGACCCGCCTCAATTTGTTCTGGGTCAACGGCGTTTAAGCCCGTTAAATATAAAATCATGCAATAGGCCGTTTGTGGCCAAAGACCTGCGAAAATAATGCCGAAGGTCACGTAGCGTTCGTCAGCGAGCACGGCAATCGGTTCGATGCCAAACGCGCCCAAAAATAGATTCATCAGACCATAACTGGGGTCGTAAAACCACGCGAACACCAAGCCGACAACGACCTGAGAAATAACAAACGGGAAGAAAAAGAGCGATTTATACAGGCGAATGCCACGCACCTTTTGGTTTAAGAACAGCGCAATAGCCAATCCCATTGGGATTGCCAACATAAAAAATAGTAGCCAAATAATGTTGTTTTTTAGCGAGGTGTAAAATGCCTCGTCATCGAATAATTCGATATAGTTGGCCATGCCGACCCAGGTTTTTTCACCCAAACCATCCCATTCGTAAAACGAAATCATGAATGATTGAAAAATCGGCGTGATGACATAGATAAGGAACATTAACGCACCTGGTGCTAAGAACAGTAGCGGTGCGAGTGTTAGCTGGTTGCGTTTCCAAAAGGCTTTCATCGTATGGTTTCCTATTGGTTTGAAATGGTTGCTCCCTCTTATTCGAGGGAGCAATGTCTAGAAAAAAGTAGCAACTATTTCTTTTTAGCTTTTTTGTTTACTTTTTTCTGCACTTTATCAAGGCGAGCTAAGATTTTATCTAAACGCTCAGGCTTAACCATAAACTCTTGGAACGCTTCCATCGCTGGTTTCGCCATATCCGCCGGTGCGTCACGGTCAAAGAATTGTGCGATACCACCTTTGGTGTTTGATAGCAATTCGAAGCCTTGTTGCAGGAATACATCATCGCCAACTTTTGAATCTTTATTAATGGGAAGTTGACCCAATGTTTCGTTCATCTTTGTTTGCGTATCTGCTTGTGCCAAAAACGCTAGGAATTTTTTCGCATCTGCTTTGTTTTTAGCGTTCGTTGGAATATGCATGGTATCCGTTGGTGCTTCCTCCGCCATGGCGACATCTGGGTTGATGGCTGGGAATTGGAAGAAACCTAGCTGATCATCGGTTAAACCTGCTTCGCGAAGCGGCGCAACGGCAAAATTACCCATGATGTACATGGCAGCTTTACCCTGAACCATTGGTGCAAGGGCTTCTTGCCAAGAGTATGCGGCGTGGTTATCGATAAACGCACCTGTGTCAAGTAACTCTTTCCAATGTTCAAAGGTCTTCTTCACGCCTTCGTCAGTCCATGGAATTTCTCCATTGGTCAACTTCATGTGATAGTCATAGCCATTAGTGCGCAAATTTAAGAAATCAAATACACCACCTGCAGTCCATAAGTACTTGGTACCGATGGTGATAGGTGTGATACCTGCTGCTTTTAATTTTTTACACGCCGCAAGGAATTCACTCCACGTTTTGGGTGCTTCAATACCGTTTTTCTGGAATAAATCTTTGCGGTAGTAAACGCCCCATTGGTAGTACGTGTAGGGCACACCCCACAACTTACCATCTAAAGTCATTGAATCTTTAGCAGAAGCTAGGGACTCGTTTAAGCCGTTAGCTTCCCATACGTCATCAACAGGCTCGAATAGACCAGCGTCAACGTAGGGTCGCATACGGTTGCCTGCATACCAGTTTGCCAAATCAGGCGCGTCTGCGGTTAAAAAGTTACGGATAGACGTTTTGTAGCCTTCATGATCCATCGTATTGACGGTCACTTTAATATCGGGATATTTTGCTTCGAAATCTTTAACTAATTCTTCGAATGCTTTTTTGGGTGCTGGGTCAGAGGCATCTGTATTGATGCGTAATTCACCAGCGATTAAGCTGCTGCTAACGGCTAAACCCACCAATAGGCTGAGTAGTTTTTTGCTATTTTTCATTTTATTCTCCTTTAATGAGATGATGTGAAATTAATTTATACAAATAAGAAAAACAAATAATTGCTATCAATTTCGAATAAATACTATCTTGTTTGTTGATATTATTTACCGCCTCATATAGAATGTCAACCTAATTTAAAACCTCTTTTATTGCTATAATTCCATTATGTTAGTTTTGGACTCGTTATCTATAGCGTATTAATATTATTTTACTGTCAGGGGACTTATGTCGCAGGTTAAATTAAACAATGTCATCAAACGATTTGACAGCGTACAAGTTATTCACAACGTAGATCTAGACATTAACCAGGGTGAATTTTGTGTGTTTGTCGGCCCGTCAGGTTGCGGTAAATCAACGTTGTTACGCATGATTTCAGGACTGGAAAGCACCACTGAGGGAAGTATTCATATCGGTGAGCGCGATGTGACGAAATTAGACCCTGCTGAGCGCGGTGTCGCCATGGTATTTCAGACTTATGCCCTATATCCTCACATGACGGTGGAAGAAAACATGGGCTTTGGTTTGAAAATGAATAAGGTTCCGCGAACTGAGATTAAAGCAAAGGTCGATGAGGTCGCCCGCATTCTTCAATTAGGTTCATATATGGATCGCAAACCCAAAGCCTTATCAGGCGGTCAGCGACAACGTGTGGCAATTGGGCGTGCTTTGGTGCGCGACCCCGAGGTTTTTCTGTTTGATGAACCTTTATCAAACTTGGATGCTGAGTTGCGCGTTGAAATGCGTAGCGAAATCGCACGCTTACACCAAGAAATTGGGGCGACAATGATTTATGTGACGCACGATCAAGTTGAGGCGATGACTTTAGCAGACAAAATCGTTGTATTGCGCGATGGTCGTATCGAACAAATTGGCGCGCCGATGGATTTATACAACGACCCAGATAACAAATTCGTAGCGGGCTTTATTGGTTCGCCTGCAATGAACTTTGTGACGAGCACTGTTGATAATGGTTGCTTGCGCTGTGATGTCTTGGCATCTGCGGTCAGGCATCTACCAGAAAACGTGCAAAATGGTGAAGTCACTGTTGGCATGCGTCCTGAGGATATGACGATTGTCGCAGGCGACGCGCTAACTGTTGATTTGGTTGAGCACTTGGGGGGTACAAGCTACGTTCATGCCAAAACTGCCAGTGGTGAGCGCATGAATATCGAAGTCAAAGGACAACAAATCTACCGACGCGGTGACAAAGTCGCTATTGAAATTGATGAAGCAGATTTGCGTTTCTTTGACGTGGAAAGCGAACAGCGCTTGCGTTGATTTTCTTTACCTAGGGCTATCTTCCACTTTTGCGTTTCCCTTCTAGTAAGAATTTGCCGACGAACGCCTGCCTGTTCGGCATCGTCTAAAATGCGCTCTACATGCTTAAGCAGTCTTGAGCTAGCAAGATTGTAGCCGATATCAATTAGATTTACCTTATTCATGTTTCAATCTATCCTTCCCAATAAAATAAGTCATTATCGCCGACGGCATCACCTCAATCTTCAGCCCGTCTTTTTCAATGCTTGTCGTTTGCGTTTTCGCCGTCAATTGGATTTTTTGTAGCTGATTGGTTTTTGCAAACGCCAACAAGCCTCTGATTTTACGGTGGTCGGTTATAGGCAAGTCCGTCCATTTAATTTCACACGCCCAACGCGGTTTAAAATCCTCGCCAATGGCGACCATATCGACTTCGCTTTTTTTCCAACGCGCATAGTGCAATTGTTCAACCCTATCACCATGTAAGTACTGGCTAAAAATCGCCGTTTCGACCAAGTTACCCATGGCTTCGTCATCACCTTTGACCGCGCCGAACAGCGCCGCGCGCATCGACGGATTGGTTAAATAAACTTTGAACGTAGTCATGCGCTTAAAACGCTTGGCATTTTGGTCTATGCGCTTGACCATTTTAATTAAAAAGGCAGCTTCTAAATACGCCAAATACTTTTTTAGCGTGTTTTTGGCCACACCTGAGCTTTGCGCTAACTCTTCGTAATTGACCTCGTTGCCGGTGTTGTAAGCGATGGTGGTGAACAGACGATTGAGCTCCTGAATATCGGCAATGCCATACAAGCTAGGCAAGTCGCGCAGTAGCACTTTGTCGATAATATCGCTTTTGATATAGCGACCGCTGTCGCGCTGAATGGTGCGTGAAAACACCGCCTCGGGATAGCCACCATAATTCAAATAGTGAATAAATTCGGCGTTAAGTGCCTCGATGTCATCATTGCTTTGTTGATTGTTGATCAATTCGTCTTCGCGGCCGATAAAGCGCAGAAACTCGGCAAAAGTCAACGGCGGTAGGAGAAAATCGGTAAAACGCCCAGCGCCCGATTCTTGGCTTTTTAGTTTCAGTGCCGCGGCCGCCGACCCCGTGGCGATAAATTTGTAGTTGGGATAAGTATCGACCAGCGATTTTAAATGCACTTCCCAGTTTTTTAAGTATTGAATTTCATCGTAAAAAATGTATAAGTCGGCGTTTCTATCGTGACGTTTTTGCGCGGTAAATTTGTTGACGATTTGTTCTAGCGACAGGCCGTTGTAAACCGGCGTTTCCAACGATAAATACAAGATATTATTTGCCGGCACATTAGCTTCCATTAAACGCTGAATGGCGTGGTAAACCATGACTGTTTTGCCCACGCGCCGCGGCCCCATTAAAATGACAGCGCGATTCAACGTTTTATCGGCCAATAGGGCATAAAAAGCGTCAAAGTAATCGC
>PDWI01009662.1_pt1 | contig 11004 bp, 7 predicted proteins | sample 1430891 | NCBI WGS metagenome assembly PDWI01 (sample SAMN01162508, study PRJNA174530) | Oral metagenome, whole genome shotgun sequencing project. | biome: Marine environment; feature: Marine mammal; material: Swab sample of the gingival sulcus; isolation source: swab sample of gingival sulcus... | reverse complement strand
GCGAAATTCATTATGGTCAGAAACAAGAATGGTCTCCGGTGGATAGAGACCTGCTGCGATAATACCTTTGATAAGGGCCTCTGCCATCTGGCCGCCTCCGAGAAATCCAATCTGTTTTTGCATCTGTTGTTCCTTTGAAAAAGTTGTTATGCTAAGGCTCGAATGGATGAAATAGAGTAATTCCCTCAGAAGGGAATGCGTAATACTGTCATTTATAGTTTTTTAGATAATCTGTCATGGAGAATAGCATGATTGATAAAGAATTACTTGCAATTTTAGCTTGTCCGCAGTGTAAGGGAACAATAAAAATCCGTGAAAAAGAGGGGCTTGTCTGTGAAAAATGCCAGCTTCTCTATGAAGTTCGAGACGGAATTCCAATAATGTTAATTGATGAAGCAAAAGATCTCGCCGATAGCTAAAAAGGAGGGGACCTATGCAAAACAGGGAGCAACAGAAAAAAACAGCGTTGACAGAGTATTTTGATCTTCATCCCGACCATGCGGAAAATGACTACTTTTCGATGTTGACCTCTATCTTCGACCAGAATATGGGGCGAGCGCTACAGGATGAAATCTATCAGAGGATCGGCCATGAGATTGCAACCAATCCCGCCCCCCCTGTAAAGCAGATCTCGTTTGGCACTTCCGGCTGGCGGGGTATTCTTGGCAAGGAGATAACGGTAAAAAGCGTTGTCCAGGTGACTCGCGCGATAATCCGCCTCTATAAGGAACTGGACACTGAAAAAGAGCTGGCCGCCCTGCTGGGTGTGGACTCCTTTGCTGACGCCAAAAAACGGGGCTGTGTTATCGGCTTTGATAACCGTTTTGCCGGGGATTTGCTGGCTATCCAGGTGGCAAGGGTGCTGGCCGAGGCGGGATTTGCCGTATTCTACGCGGCAGAAACAACAACAGGCGTTCTCTCGGCTGTTATTGCACAGCAACAACAGGCTTTTTCAATCAATTTGACGCCTTCACATAACCCGTTTCAATATGGCGGCTATAAATTCAACGCCGCCGACGGTGGTCCTGCCGCCGGAGAGATAACCGCGCGGATTACCCGTTATGCCAGAGAGATTGTGGCACAGGAGAGGGATGCTCCTGTGCCTGAGTTATGGAGTCTGGCAGAGATGGATAGCCACCCGCTGGTGGAAAGGATAGACTCTTTTGCCTGCTGGCAGGCCCAGGTTATGGCCGGAGAGCCGCTGCACACTCTTTCTGTCGACCGGATAACTGCGGCAGCCAGAGAAAATCCTGATTTCTTTCTGGCGGTCGATTGTGTCCACGGCGCAAGCAGACTGCATATCAGGCGACTATATGGTTGTGAGCAGGAAAGAGATGGAAATCTGCAGATTCTGCGGGCTGATGCCGATGTCACCTTCGGAGGAGTCGCTCCTGAACCGTCAACTGAGAATATGGGGGGAATAGTTACCCTGCTGCGTGAGCGAACGGAAAAATTGAAGCTTGGTGCCATTATCGACCCGGATGGTGACCGTATCCGTTTTACCGATGGAGAGACCGAGATCAGTATGAACCAGTTTGGAGCGATGGCATATCACTTTCTGCATCAGCGAAAGGGCAAAAAGGGGATGGTTGCCAAGACCGTTGCCTCATCCAATCTGGCAAACGCGCTGGCAGCAGCCTTTGGCGAAGAGGTATTTGAACCGGCGGTGGGATTTAAAAATTTCAAACCGGTTATTGGCCGGGCGCTTGTTTTTTTTGAGGAGTCTGATGGTATCTCTATTCTTGGACATACGGCAGAAAAGGATGCCTATATCGGGTTGCTGCTCGCTCTGGCCATCACTCTGGACACCGGGCAGCCTCTGGGTGAATATCTGCGCCGGATAGAGGCGGAATACGGTACCTATATCCCTGCTCGTGATGGACTTGAGGTCTCACTGCGGGGAGAAGAGTTACGTAACAGACTTGCAGCACTTGAACAGTTTGCTGTTGGCACTGCCTTGCGGGTTGGAGGACAACAGAGAGAAATTACTGATACTATTACCATTGATGGCTATAAAATGATTTTCGCGGACGGTTCATGGCTGATGATTCGTCCTTCCGGTACGGAACCAAAGGTCCGTTTTTATGTAGAATCCCGTACCGCTGCGGGCACGGGAGAGCTTGTCCTTGCTGCCAGAAAAATGCTGGCTGAGATTGGCATAATTCCTCCGCAGCGACAATGAGGATAGCACCTATTTTTTTTAAACTATAATCAATAGAACATCTCCATTTCATTGATTTTTTACTATCAGGTATTATTGTTGGTGTGTCATGGCGATTTTCTCTCTTTTTGTCGTGTGTCAAAAAGTGTAAAAACAGAAAATCTCCTGTAAATACAAAAGTTAATATATCATAGGAGCATGTTATGTGGGAATATACAGAGAAGGTTCAGCAACACTTTTTACAGCCGCAAAATGTTGGTGAAATTGATTCTCCCAGTGGGGTTGGTGATGTCGGCTCTCTTGCCTGCGGCGATGCCCTGCGCCTGACCCTGAAAATTGACGAGAATGAGGTTATAACCGATGCCAAGTTCAAGACCTTTGGTTGCGCCAGTGCCATTGCCTCCTCTTCTGTGCTGACAGAACTGATCAAGGGGATGACAGTGGATGAGGCATCGAAAATAACCAACGACGATATCGCCCAGGCCCTCGGTGGATTGCCCCGGGAGAAGATGCACTGCTCGGTGATGGGACATGAGGCGCTGGAAGCGGCGATTGCCGATTATCGGGGAGTTCCGGTACCGACGGCAGAAGGCAATGTTGTTTGCGAATGCTTTGGCGTGACTGATGTTGAGATAAAGCGGGCAGTAACAGAATCTTCGTTGAAAACAGTGGAAGAGGTGACGAACTATACCAAGGCTGGCGGCGGTTGTGGTAAGTGTGCCGGTCGTATCACCGAGGTGTTGCATGCCGCGCTCAACGAGACCCATGTTATCCCGGTGGTGCCGATGCCGGTGAAAAAGATGACCGCTCTGCAGAAGATCAGAAAGATCGAGGAGGTTCTGGATCGTGAAATTCGCCCTTGCCTGAAAAAGGATGGCGGTGATATTGAGCTGGTAGATGTTGACGGCGATTTTGTCACCGTTTCGCTGCGGGGGGTGTGCTGTAATTGTGCCAGTTCCGAGACCACCATCAAGGATTTTGTCGAGAAAAAATTGCAGGAATTTGTGTTGGAGACGCTGGTGGTTGAGGAGGAGGAGTAATGGCTGACAAGAGAGTTGTCTATCTCGATAATAATGCGACAACCATGGTCGCGCCGGAAGTTATTGACGCGATGATGCCGTTTTTCACCGAGAAATACGGCAACCCTTCCTCAATGCACACCTTTGGCGGTGAAGTTGGTGAATATGTGGAAATGGCCAGACGACAGGTGGCAGCTCTGCTTGGCGCCTTACCTGAGGAGATTCTGTTTACCAGCTGTGGAACAGAGAGTGACTCCACCGCTGTCCTTTCGGCATTGCGGTCGTATCCTGAGAAACGGCATATTGTCACCAGCAAGGTGGAGCATCCGGCAATAAAGAGCCTGGTGGAAAACCTGGAGACATTCACCGGTCGGCGTTACCGGGTAAGTGTTCTGCCGGTTGATCGTGATGGCATGATTGATCTTGGTGAGTATGAGCGGGTACTGACAGATGATACGGCCATTGTTTCTGTGATGTGGGCCAACAACGAGACCGGCAACATCTATCCGGTGGAAGAGATGGCGGCCATCGCAAAGACCCGCGGCATCCTTTTTCATACCGACGCGGTACAGGCAGTAGGGAAGGTGCCCATTAACCTGGCGGAGTCTGCTATTGATTATCTCTCCCTGTCCGGGCATAAACTTCATGCGCCGAAAGGTATCGGCGCACTCTATGTTCGTAAAAAAACTCCTTTCGTACCGTTCATGGCGGGTGGCCATCAGGAAGGAGAGCGCCGCGGCGGTACGGAGAATGTCGCCTCAATTATCGGTCTTGGCAAGGCATGCGAACTGGCCAGTGTCCATATCAAGGAGGAGAATACCAGGGTCAGAGCGATGCGTGACCGCCTGGAAGATGGTCTGCTTGCTTCAATCCCGCAGGCAATGCTCAACGGCAGCAAGGAGAATCGTCTGCCCAATACCACCAATATAAGCTTTGAATATGTGGAAGGCGAAGCAATCCTGTTACATATGAATCTCTATAATATCTGCGCCTCTTCAGGCTCTGCCTGTACGTCAGGGTCGCTTGAGCCATCCCACGTTCTGCGGGCGATGGGGGTGCCATTCACCGCGGCGCATGGTTCTGTGCGTTTCTCGCTGAGTACCTATAACTCGGAAGAAGATATTGACTATGTTCTTGAAAAGATGCCTGGTATTATTGAGACTCTGCGCGAGTTATCACCATTCTGGAAGAAATAGAAATGCTTGCATCCCGGGTTTTATCCCTGGCTGCATAAAAATCTTCATTTTTCGTTATGAAAGATGAAGATTTTTTTTTGTTCTGGTAGTATTCTTCTCAAGTTATAGAAAGTATTGTCGATATATTATAACTATCGAACAGGATTATGGCATGTTATAACTATAACTTCCTGATATAAAAAATTAATAAAAAATGTAGTGGTGTATTATGGTAAAGGGCGGCACACAGTTGAGAAGGGGAGCAAAACGGAAATCGATAAGAGATCAGTCCGGGGCGGGCAAGCTCAAAATTGGTGAGTTGCTGAGCAAGGCTGGATATATCACTCCCACCCAGCTTGATAATGCGAAAAAGGTGTTGATGAAAGAGAAGAATAGCCGTCTTGGTAACATTCTCTATCGCCTGGAGTATATTGATGACGATACTGTTTTCAATTTCCTGAGCCGGCAAAACTATCCGCCAATACATCTTGAACAGGAGGTGCCTTCACCGGAAGCGCTTAAGCTGCTGCCCTTTGAGCGGGCAAAGGCCTTTATGGCGTTTCCGTTACGCATAGCCGGGAAAACAATGCAGATTACGATGGCGGAACCGTGTAATACCAGCGCCATTGAAGAGTTACAGGAACTCGTTGCGAGAGAGCTTTCCATCTGCGTCTCCGCGGAAAAGGATATTGTTGCCGCCTATGCCAAATATTACAAGGCCAGCCCTGAAGATATCGATGAAATTCTCGGTAACAAAACCGGTGAACTGGAAGAGGAACTTGATGTTACCCAGATTGATGATTTTGGCTCCATCGTTGCCGAGGCGGCAGATAACTTTGAAATTGAGGCGGATAATGATGATAATCTGACAGCGGCAGGAGTGGGCGATGAATTTAATGCCTCTGACGCGCCGATTATCAAGCTGGTTAATGGTATTCTGATAAAAGCGGTTCAGGACGGGGTTTCCGATATTCACGTTGAGCCCTACGAAAAGAATATGCAGGTTCGCTACCGGAAGGACGGATCTCTCTATAAATCAATGAACCTGCCGTTGACCATCAAAAATGCGCTGGTTGCCCGGATCAAGATTCTGGCAGGTCTCGATATTACTGAACGCCGGGTGCCGCAGGACGGCCGGATAAAGATGCGTATGGGGAAAAACCGCTCCGTCGATTTTCGCGTCTCTTCACTGCCAACCCTTTTTGGTGAATCGGTGGTTCTGCGGATTCTTGACAAAGGTTCTCTTAATGTCGATTTAACCCAGCTCGGTTTTGAGCCGGAAACCTTTGAGATGCTGAAGCGCTGCCTGAAAAATCCGCAAGGCTTGCTGCTGGTTACCGGACCGACCGGTTCCGGGAAAACAGTAACCCTTTACTCGTCGCTTAACTCGATGAACAGTGAGGATATCAAGATCCTTACCGCCGAAGATCCGGTGGAATTTAACTTCAAGGGTATTAATCAGGTGAATGTCCGTCAGGATGTGGGGATGACCTTTGCCGCCGCCCTGAAAGCCTTTCTGCGGCAGGACCCTGATATTATCATGGTAGGTGAGATCCGGGATATGGAGACTGCCGAAATCGCGATCAAGGCGGCGATGACCGGTCACCTTGTCTTTTCAACCCTGCATACCAATGACAGTCCGGCGACCATCGCCCGTCTGGTGGATATTGGCATTCCCCACTATATGCTGGCTTCATCCGTTACCATGGTGCTCTCCCAGCGTCTGGGGCGCAGGCTCTGTCCTGACTGCCGGCAGCCGGTACATTATGAAAAAGAGGAGTTGCTGCGCTTCGGTTTTAAGGAGAGAGAGCTTGATGATCTGGTTATTTATGGCCCGAAAGGTTGTGAGAAGTGTAATGGTCTCGGTTATAAGGGGCGGGTTGGTTTCTTTGAGCTGATGGAGGTGACTGAAGAGGTCAGCAAGGCGATTAATGCCCAGGTGCCGGAAGAACAACTGCGTAAGGTGGCGATCAAGGAGGGAATGACACCGCTGCGGGAGGCGGCGTTGAAAAAGGTTCGTCAGGGGATCACCTCTATTGATGAAGCCCTGCGCAGAACAGTGGCTCATAAGGAGAGCCTGCCTGCATACCTGGTCAATCCCGATGAAGAGCACTATGAAGATGGCGACGTCATTCTGCGTGAAGGTAATGTTGATAAAGATTTCTTTAAATTGATCAGAGGAGCTGTCGCTGTTGTCAAGGACAGAAAAAAAATTGCCGAATTGACCGAGCCGGGCGAATATTTTGGTGAAATGGCTGCGGTTACCGGAGAGGAGAGAACCGCTTCCATTGTCTCTATGGGACGGACGACCATCAGGCGCTATCCCGGTGATAAACTGGAAGAGGTGCTTGAAAATTATCCAGAGGTTTCACACCATCTGTTTCGTACTCTCAGCCAGCGATTGCGGAAAAACAACCAGATTATCATGAAACTTGCCAGCAAGAGCCAGAAAAAGTAGTCGGCGGGATTTTTATGCTGCATGTTCTTGCAATAGTTGATGGCCGCGCAGGTCATGACAAGCAGACCCTGGGCCTGATTGAAGCCCTGCGCAGCTACCAGCCACTTACAGTCACCACCGTGCAGGTTGATCTGTCGCTACGCGGGAAAATAACCGATTTTGTGCATTTTCTCTGCCCCTTTCTGGTGCCGTTGCGTAAAGAGGAGAGAGAAGCGGATATTATTCTCTGCACCGGTGGCAAGACCCATTTTCATGCCCTGGCACGCAAGAGAAAATACCACCAGCCTCTCTGCACCTGCATGGCTCCCGGCGCTGGTTTTCGTGCGCTTTTTGATCTCTGCTTCATCCCGGAGCATGACGATATTGCCGCAGCGGTAAATATTGTCCCCACCCTTGGGCCGCCAAATCTCTGTGCTGATAAAGGCCAGCATAATCCAGATATTGGTCTGGTTCTTGTTGGTGGCGAGAACAGAAGCAGCCGCTACTGGCCTGAAGAGCAGTTACTTGGTCAGATAGAGACCCTTGTCTCGGAGTCAACGCAAAAAAAATGGGTTATCTCCTCATCACCCCGTACACCTGAGAGTACAGTTACAAAACTTCGTGCGTTTGCCGCCGCCACTCACGGCGCCCTTTTTTTTCACTATGACGAAACGCCGCCAGGCTGGGTGGAGCAGCAGTATGCGCGGGCGGCAGTGGCATGGATTACCAGTGATTCGATGTCGATGATATATGAGGCCCTCACCGCCGGCTGCAGACTGGGATTTTTCCCGATAGAATGGCAGGGAAAACGAAGCAAGTTTGCCAGAAATGAACAGCTGCTGCAAGAGCGGGGTCTGGCCGTCTCTTTTGACCAGTGGCATCAGGAAAGGGCCTATCTGCCGTCCCGGCAGCTGAGTGAAGCGCAGCGCTGTGCCGACATTATAATGGAGAAGTGGTGGGCAAAAAACTTGTCGTAGTGCAGATTCTCCCCCAACTGGAAGAGGGAGGGGTTGAAGGAGAAACCGTTGATTTTGCGATTTTTCTGGCAAAACAGGGGCACTGCTCCATTGTTATCTCGGGCGGTGGCAGACTGGTCTCCGTCCTGGAGGAACATGGCTGTATCCATCTCTGTTGGCCGGGAATAGGAAAGAAAAATTTTGCCTGCTTTCCATATTTTTTCAAACTGCGAAAATTCCTTGCCAATTATCACGTTGATATTGTTCATCTTCGTTCGCGTCTGCCGGCCTGGATCGGCTATTTGGCATGGAAGTCTCTTCCCTGTTGCCAACGTCCATCTCTGGTAACAAGTTTCCACGGTTTTTACTCCATCAACGTCTATTCCCGTATTATGACCCGTGGCGAACGGGTTATTGCGGTATCAAAGGTTATCAAGGAACATATCCTGCGGCACTATGACGTTAACGAGTCAAAAATAGCCCTGATCCACGGGGGATTTTCTGTTGAGGATTTTCAGCCGGCACGGGTTGACGAGACAAGGGTTGAGACCCTGCGGCAGCGATGGTTACGCGGGCATGAACGGAAAAAAATTGTTCTTCTGCCGGGTCGTCTGACAAACCTGAAAGGGCAGGAGGTACTTATCGAAAGCCTCGCTCTGTTGCGAGATCAGAATGTGGTCTGTCTGCTGGTGGGCGATAAGAGAGAGAATACCGCATATACCCAGAAACTTGAAAAACTTATTGCCAAAAAAAATCTGCAGAAACAGGTTATACTCACCGGACATTGCGCTGATATGCCGGCAGCGCTGCTACTTGCCGATGTGGTTGTCTCCGCTTCTTCCGCCCAACCAGAGGCCTTTGGCAAGGTAATGATTGAGGCGATGGCCATGGAGCGAGCCGTTATTGCCACCGCTCATGGTGGCAGCCTTGAAACCATTATTGACAAGGAGACTGGCTGGCTGGTGCCGCCGGGAGACCCGGAGGCGATGGCCCAGGCTCTCTCTGCCGCACTGCAAAGCGGAGATTTGCGTAAACGTTATGGTAAGGCCGGACGTAACAGAGTGCTGGAATCCTTTACTGCGGACGTGATGTGCGCAAAAACCCTGGCTCTCTATTATGAGCTTGATGAGGAACGCAACAAAGAGTGGCGCAAGGAGAAAATCACCGTTATGCAACTGTTGCCGGAACTTTACAGCGGTGGGGTGGAGCGGGGAACACTTGAGGTTGGCCGCTTTCTGGCAAGTCAGGGACAGCGGTCGCTGGTGGTCTCTGGCGGTGGGCGGCTGGTTGCTCAGCTGGAGGCTGAAGGCTCATGCCATATTCGGCGAAAGATTGGAACCAAGGGGCCGCAGGCACTTTTTCATATTCTGCCGATGCGCCGTATGCTTCTTAATAACGGCGTCGATATCCTGCATCTCCGCTCACGAATGCCTGCCTGGATCGGCTATCTGGCATGGCTCTCTTTGCCGAAAACCAGAAGACCTGTGCTGTTGACCACCTTTCATGGATTTTATTCCATCAACGGCTATAGCGCCATCATGACCAAAGGTGACGGGGTTATTGCGGTTTCCCGGGCGATACAGGAACATATCGCCCGGAATTATGGTCGTACTGACCATGTACAGCTTATTTTCCGCGGGGTCGATGCTGAGGTTTTCAATCCACGGAAAGTCGAAACAGAGCGGGTAGCGAATCTGCGCAAGAAGTGGAATCTTGCTGCGAACGTAGCGGTCATTGCGCTGCCGGGGCGCTTGACCCGGCTGAAGGGGCAGGATTTTTTTATAAGAAGTCTCGCCTTGCTAAAAGATATCCCCTTTCAGGCAATATTAATCGGTGATACCGAAGATAATGCGGGGTATAGCCAGGAGTTGCGCGATCTGATTGCCCGCTATGGCCTGGATAACAGAGTACAGCTGGTTGGCCATTGCCATGATATGCCGGCCGCCTTTCTGCTCTCTGATCTGGTGGTATCTGCGTCAAGTTCGGAACCGGAGGCCTTTGGCCGCACCACGGTGGAGGCGATGGCGATGGGTTGTCCGGTTATTGCCACTGCCCATGGGGGTAGTCTGGAGACAGTTATTGCCGGAGAAAACGGCTGGTTGGTACCGCCGGCAGACGAGCAGGAGCTGGCCGCTGCCGTTAAGGAGGCCTTGCAGCTTTGGCAAACAGAACCGGAAAAGCTTGCCGGGATGGGTAAACGCAATCAGCTGCGGGTACAGAATTTTTTCAGTGCTGAAGTGATGTGCCGGCAGACCCTTGCTTTCTATCGGCGGCTGCTTGATGAAAAAAGAGTGAAATGTATGCGACAAAAGGAGAAACTGCCGGTGGAAAATTTTATAGAAAAGAATCTTTCCTGAATTTCTGGTGAACACCCCGCTGAACTGCCCTCGTTTTTCTCTTGTCATACCGTTCAGCAGGGTGTTGTTCTGCCGGTTATTTAAAATCAATCAGTTCTACATCGAAAACCATCCATGAATCTGGTGGAATGGGACCTCTGCCAGCTTCGCCATAGCCTAGTTCCGGCGGAATAATCAGCGTTCGCTTTTCTCCTTTACGCATATGGATAAGGGCCTGATCCCAGCCGGCGATAACCTGACCAACGCCGACCTTGAATTCAATAGGTTGGCCGCGGTCAACGGAGCTGTCAAACTTCTCACCGTTATCAAGCAGCCTGCCGGTATAATGCACCTTGACTATATTGCCTTTTTGGGGTTTTTCCCCTTCACCCTCTTTTTTTACCACATACCTGAGACCGGCGGTGGTGAAATGGTGATCCGGCCACTTCTGTTTGATCTTTTTCAACACCTTTTCCCGTATTTCCTCTTTTTCCTTCCCCTTATCTTTCTCCATATCGGCAAGGATTTTAGCAAAGGCCTGCTGATCGCCCTTAAATGCTTCTGCCTTGCTGCCAACACGGATAATCTCAACAGAATTTATCTTATCCCCCTGCTTTATCGCATTAACCACATCCTGGCCTTCAACCACATGGCCAAATACACTATGTTTTCCGTCAAGCCAGGGAGTGGCAACATGGGTGATAAAAAACTGGCTGCCGTTTGTTCCCGGTCCCGCATTTGCCATCGACAGTACGCCGGCAGAAGAGTGTTTAAGGCTGGGATCAAACTCGTCGGGGAAGGTATAACCCGGACCACCGGTACCGGTGCCCAGCGGGCAGCCGCCCTGGATCATAAAATCGGGGATGACCCGGTGAAAGGAGAGCCCGTCATAAAAAGGCGTCCCACTGGCCTTGCCGCCG
>PDWI01009661.1_pt1 | contig 11005 bp, 11 predicted proteins | sample 1430891 | NCBI WGS metagenome assembly PDWI01 (sample SAMN01162508, study PRJNA174530) | Oral metagenome, whole genome shotgun sequencing project. | biome: Marine environment; feature: Marine mammal; material: Swab sample of the gingival sulcus; isolation source: swab sample of gingival sulcus... | reverse complement strand
AATGAATCAGTTGTATATATTATTTGAAGAAAGGATTGAAAACAAAATGAATATCTAAAAGCTAAAAATGAGACTTTACACAAAATTGTTGACAAGTCCTTTCTTTATCTTTCTTTCAGGTGTTACGGTGCAACCACAATAAGAACATGTAATCAAACCACGATAAGTAAAAGGAATGCTGGCATATTTAGTTTTCTTTTTACTATTACGCTTTTTAATAGATTGAACAGAATAATACATTTCTTCATTAATAAGTGTTTGATAATAATGTTTGTACTCTGTGCCTGTTCTATTATCAAGCATTATTCCAATGTAAAACTTATTATTTAAAATTCTGTCTATTCTGTTTTTTGGCATATTAATTGGATATTCTTCTGCTATTTCTTTTGCTAGACTTTTATATGAATACAAGCCAGTATTATATCTTTTGTAAACTTCTTTTACTATTTCAGCCTCAAATCTATCAACTTTAACGGTTTTATTCTCTTTGTCATTAATATATCCAAATGGGGCTGTCCATGGTAATTCTCCATTTTTTAATTTAGTATTTTTAACGTTTAAGCCATATTCTCTAATAATTTCTAATTGTTGTCGAGCGAAAACAATATACATATCCCACATAAAAATAGCATTTGGTCCGCTATTTTCATCAAGTATTAAATTATTGTCTACGAGGTGTATTGTTTTATGGTATTCTTTGCGCAAATCGTCAATAACAACAGCGTCTTTAATATTCCTGGTTAATCTGTCTGCTTTTAATGCAATTATATCAGTTATAGCGTCATGCTGTTTAACGTATTCTAACATTTCTAAGAATTTTTTTCTTGTTTTATAATTACCACCAGTTTCACTTATAGCATACTCTTTAACTATCTCTATATTATTCTTTTTTGCGTATTCATAAGCTTTAGGCAATTGAATCTCTTTTATAGACAGGCCTTCTTTTTCTTGTCTTTTAGTAGAAACTCGCGCGAATATAATGCCTTTTCTCTTTTTAGTCATATTAAACCTTTCTTTTGTTTAAAAACTCTTTAAAATCTTCTTTTTTAATCAAAAAAGTTTTGCCAACTTTATAAGCTGGCAATTTTTTAGCTTTAATCCACCTATAGACAGATAATCTTGTTACTTTTAATATTTCACAAATTTCTTTAATATCATAAAATTCTTCTTTCATAGTTATCATTGTATATCAAAATAACTCATTATTCAATATAGTCAATAATTTTTTCAGCCTTAAAATCATTTAATTGTCTTTTTATCTCTTTAGCCCAATCATATTCAATCCATATAGAACGGAGATTATCAAAATCTTTATTTATCTCATACCATTGGTTAGGGGTTGCACACAATAATTCCCTTGTTGACCTATAACCAAAATCATCAATCAACATTTTGAACCCCAATATCTTTAATTTTTTAGCAAATTTTAAATCGCCATTAAAAGCTAATAAATCGCTTATTTCTTGATATTTATCAATAGAATTAGTGATTGGCGGAATTTTATCTATTAATTCATCTACTTCGCGCCTTAAAACAGTCTTTGATAGTTTTGAATCAAATAAGTCTTTAAAAATAGGCTCTTTTCTGGAATAGTCTAGTTTCTTTAAAAGGTTTTTGATTTCTTTATTTCTATATCTACTTTCTATTCTTAAAACTTGAAATGGTTTTTTAAAATCATACTTATCAAACAAGTCTTTTTGACAATAATGATCTAATTCTATAGTGCCTTTCTTTCTATTCTTATTTTTATTCAGCTCTTTTACCTTGTCATACAAAATAATACCTTTATTGTTGTTATAGTAATAAACGGCTTCGCCATTATTTTTATAACTTTTAGTTTCAGAATTTCTTCTTTTACTAACATTTGCTTTACTAAAACTATTTAAAATATTAGAAATAGAAACATAATCAGTAAAAATAATATTTTTTGAATAATGAATAGTTTTTACTTTTGCTTTTTGAATAGCATCAATTCCAACAAAAACTCCTAAATCCAACAATTTTCTTTGCAAACTAATACAAACGGCTTCAAATTGATTATCTTCAACTTCATCAAAATTATTATCATAAATAATTTTTGGTATTGAAAACTCTATACGTAAATAAGTAACTATATCGTTTTTTCTAATAGCCTTATTTAGCGATATACGGGGCATATAAGCGCCTTTAAACTCTTTTTCGATATTTATATCAAGTCTGCTATTAATACACTTACTATTGCCAAATTTCATATAGGGCGGGATTAATAAATTACTTAAATCTGGCGACCACTCACTATATGATTCTTTTTTAATTTTTGCATTAACTAAGTCAATATTTAAAACTACTGTATCAATCATCTTCGCCCCCACAGTAATTAATATCAACTATTTTTTCTCTTTTGTTTATTTTTACTAGTACTTCCGCCAACTCTAATAACGGATTATCGTTTATTTTTTTAGACATTTACAGCCCTCAAGAGTTTGAAAACCACAAATAATATAGTTATCAAACTATTATTAATTTAATTACTAAATTAATGCTGTAAATGTCTTTAAATATCCGTAGATACAATAAATTCTTATTAACAAGACATCGGATAAACTTACAATTTATTTTAACTTTACGATCATCAAAATAAGTTGGTTTATCTAAAGTATATTAATAAATATACTCGGAGTGCGCATTAGCACTGCCTTTGCTTAATAACATAACAAAATATTGTGATTTTGTCAACAATTTAATCTGTTATTTTTCAATAAATAGACAAAATTATCAAATATATGATAAAATTAAATTGTTCTAAATCAAATAAAACCGCACAACGTGTACTGCGTGATTAAACCTATTAATTAGGGCATCGCGCGAAACATGTAGGGTTTAATCCTTAGGTGCGGAAAAACGATTTAGAACACCGTCGCGGTGTCCTATTTTATTTTGACACCAAAATATAAATTACTACAAGGGGTTAAAAATGAAAAGTAGCCAAAAAAATAATAAAAATTCAAAATGGATTAATGATTTAGAAAAACATCTTGAAGATAAAGAAAGATATAATGAAAGAACCGGAAAAATAAAAAAGAAAAAAGGTAAAATTATAACTATTAGTATAATAGCGTTATTGCTGTCGTGGACACCTTATCTTAGTAATTTATTTATCGTATTAGGTTTAGCTTTGTTATTACCAATAATATTTAATTCTATTAAAACAAAATCTTTACCAAGCAATTCTGGAAATTTCATCACGGCGATTATAATATTAATTTTTGCTATTTATTTTCACTCAATTACTTTTATCGAGATGCGTAATTTCATATATGGAGATCCGAGTGAAAAAGAAGAAAAAGTTGAAAAGAAAGAAAAGTATAAAGGCAAATTGTTAAAAGAAATTGATGTCAACGGATTAACAATCAAAGAAGCTTGTGAAAAAGTTCGCGCAGAAGGTTGGAAGGTTGAAGAAGTTGCTGGAGACGATGATTATTCAGAAAAATCTGATTGCAGTGACAATAATAAGAAAGTAGCTAAATACTACTACTATAATTTAGACGAAGATATTTGGACTCCGGGAAGTGTAAATTTTCGATTTAACAATAAAGCAAAAAAGAAAACTGATAACATCAATACCGAAACTAGTACTAAGAACAATTCTAAATCTAGTAGCAAAATTAAACCCATATCAAAAACAAAAGACGGCGATGTTGAACTATTATCTTATCAATGCAAGACAGGATATTATGACATATTATTAAAAATTAAGAATAATTCTTCTAAAGATATTACTTACATGTTCCGACCTTTTGATTTTTTTGGAGTTCTTAGTGATGGCGTATTGGTTAAAATAAATGCCACAACAGAAATACCGTCAAATTCAATTACAGAAATAGGCGGTTATGCTTCTAATCATAAGTGTCAAGATTTTAAAAAAATAATAATCAAAAAAGATGATTAAAATTATTTCATAAGGATATAAAATGGAAACAGACAGAAGTGATAAAAAATTTCGTATATTTGCCTTTTTGTTTATACTTTTCTGGATTATTATAGGCATTTCTGCATACAATGATTTAAATAAATATTTTGCAAATCAAGAAAAAGAAGACAAGAAAAAGTGCATAGAAATAATGGAAGGCGAATGGGACAATAAAAAGGCTGTAACGTTAAAAAAATTACAAAATTAAATGGTAAAATAATCTATAAAGAATACAATTATTAGTTTTTAATTTAAAGCACTATTCAATAAGATTAGTGCTTTTTTCTTATAGTGTTGAATTGATGATTGTATTACTTAATATTACAACACAATCAATACCCTTTAATGCAATAGTGTTTTCGAACATTTTTCAAAATATTGATATTTTAAGTAAGACCATATTTTTTAAATAATTGCAAAATATTTTCAAAATTATAATCAATTTCAATTTCAGAACAGGTTCTTATTAAGTCCTCTAACCCCCAGCCAAACTAAAAATAGTCCTTTTGGACTATTTTTAGTTTACCAAAATCAAATATTTGAGTCAAAAATCAAACTTTCGCTAAATAACCAAATTTCTGTTATAATTAGTTTATGTTTAAAATAGAACCACTAAATTACAATCTAGATGCTCTAGAGCCGGTCATTTCCAAAGAAATTATGGAACTGCATTACCACAAACACTACCAAGGATACACTGACAAATTCAATAAATTTGCCAGTGAAGAGGGAATTGCCGACCAGTCAATTGAGCAAATTTTTGCTCAAATATCAAACTATTCCCAAAGTCTGATTAACAATGCTGGCGGCCACTACAATCACAAGTTTTTCTGGCAATGCTTAACTCCACCTGAGTCAGAAGAAAATAAGATTTCGGACACAATGTTATCAGCAATTGAACAATCTTTTGGCAGCTTTGAGGCTTTCAAATCTGACTTTATTGAACAAGCCACTAGCTTATTTGGCTCCGGCTGGGTCAACCTAGTCCAAGATAAAACCGGACAACTAAAAATTGTCAAAACTCACAACCAAGACGCTATCAATATGGATTTTATTCAAAAAGAGCACGGCGTCAATAAATTATTGCTTAATTTAGATGTCTGGGAACACGCTTATTACATTGATTACCAGAATCGACGAGCTGAGTACGCTGAAAAGTTCTTTGATATCATCAACTGGCAATTTGTTGAGTCCAATTTGGAATAAAAACTTTTTAAAACAAAGCTTAAGTGCTATAATATAACTAATGAAAAACGAACAAAAAAAGCCGAACATTATTTTGCTAATGATAGCACTTTTTCTTAACTTTGGCCTTCAAGTTGGAGCGTTTTTTGTTTTTGAGACCTCATCCGCCTTTTATCTCTATTTATTAATAGCAGTTTTAGCTAATATCTTATTATTCACTCAAATAATTCTTATTATTAATACAAAATCTCAAAAAAAGCCTAGGACATTAGATTTTGAGGCAATTATTAACCTAACTGGTGAGGCGATGATTCTTGTTGACTCTGAAAATAGAATTAGCTTATTTAACTCAGCAGCAGAGCTGCTAACTGGACACCGAAAGGAAGATGTGATTGGCATCGACTACGAAGTTTTCCTAAAAATAACAGATTATAATGGCGCGCCAATAGCTCCAGAATTAGATCCCATTCAAAACTCAATTAAGATTAATGAATTAATCAAGACTCGAGAATATGCCATCATTAACAAGAGCAATCAGCACATTCCGGTTTCAATATCAGTTTTGCCAATTAATAATGACAATCATGCCGCTCTAGTAACGCTACATGATATATCTAAAGAATTAGAAAAAGAACGAGAACAAATGGAGTTCATCTCAACCGCTAGCCACGAAATGCGGACTCCAATAGCCGCAATCGAAGGTTACTTAGGCCTAGCTCTTAATCCTAAAACGGCCACGGTTGATCAAAGGGCGACTGCTTATATTTCAAAAGCAAAGGTTTCTGTAGGTCGATTAGGAACACTCTTTAAAAACCTGTTGAGTATTTCTAAGGCCGAAGATAATCGTTTGAAGATGAACCCTTCTTTGATTAATTTAGAAGAGTTCATTACTGACTTAACAGATGATTTTCAGGCGCAAGCAGAACGAAAAGGATTGAAAATAGCATTTGCCCAAGATAAGAGAAGTAAAAAAATGATCAATCCTAGAATCACAGTTTATCTAGATAAGACCGTACTATATGAAATTATCTCCAACTTAGTAGAAAACGCGATTAAATATACAAAAGAGGGAACTGTCTTAATAGAGCTGGGATTGGACCAACAGAGCAACGCACTGATATCTGTTAAAGACACAGGTCCGGGGATCTCTGCCGAACACATACCACATTTATTTCAAAAGTTTTATCGAGTCGACAGCACTGCCACTAGGGAAGTCGGCGGCACAGGGTTGGGACTTTATTTGGCCAGAAAATTAGCTGAAAATGTTAAGGGTAAGATCTGGGTGGAGAGTGTAGTTGATCAAGGAACAACTTTTTATATCAGCTTGCCCAGAACGACCGCTAAAGAAGCTCAAAAGTTGGAGCATCAAAATAGTCTAACGGCAAATCCAAATTAACATAGCAAAAATAAGCAAAAGGAGTATAATATAAGTATGAAGAAAATTTTATTAGTCGAGGACGACAAAGGTCTACAAGAAATCTACGGTGTTAGATTAGAAGCAGAGGGGTATAAGATATCATTCGCTAATAACGGTGAGGAAGCTATCAGCATCGCAAGCAAAGAGCGCTTTGATCTAGTATTAAGCGACATTATGATGCCTAAGATATCTGGCTTTGACATGCTAGATATCCTGAAAACAAACCACAATCTCAAAGATACAAAAATCATTGTAATGACGGCCCTTTCCAGCGAAGATCAGCGAGCAAAAGGAGATGCTCTAGGAGTAGATAAATATCTAGTCAAATCACAAGTTGGCATTGAGGACGTCATCAACGCTGTCAATGAGCTATTGCAGAAGCCAGAACAAGGCAACCAGCAAGTTCCTAATTCACAACCCGAGACATTGTCTCCAACAAAGGCAGACGCCCCCGATCATCATAGCCAAGATCAAGTTGCAAAATCAGATATTCAAGATGCTCCTCAGGCCACTCAGACCCCAGAGTCAACTCCATCTAAACAGGATTTAAGCTTAGGCGATCAAAAAACAGTTCGGAAAGAACAAAATGCGAACGAGCAAACAATACCTGCTGAACAATCAGATCCAGTCACCAAAGACACGAGCCCAATTGAGCAAATCAAAAGCAGCTTGGGGATAAGCTCGGATAGCGTGCCTGATCGCAATCATTTTAGCCTTAAAGATATTATCCCACCGCGTCGTTAATGGAAGAAGTTAGATTAAATAAGCATTTAAGCTCCGTACTAGGCTTGTCGAGAAGACAAGTTGATGATTTGATCGTTGACCAAAAAATATTGGTAAATGATAAAGTAGCTGTCCTAGGGCAAAGAATAAAGCTAGGAGACGAGATCATAGTCAATGGCAAATTAGTTACAGGTAACTTTAAGCATCAACTGATCGCTTTGAATAAGCCTATTGGCGTTACTTGTTCGCGCCGCCATCAGAAAGGTGATAAAACAGTTTATGATACTTTGCCAAAGCGTTTTTCTAAGTTAAAAACTGTTGGCCGACTAGATAAGAACAGCTCAGGGCTATTATTACTATCTAACGATGGCGACTTCATTTATAAAATGACTCACCCTAAATTCAAGAAAATCAAGATTTATAAAGTTAGATTAGATAAACCTCTGGCACCACTCCATCAACAAATGATTAGTGATTTTGGAATTGAGTTGGATGATGGTAAGTCGCAGCTGCTCTTAGAAAGACTATCTGATAGCAGAATAGATTGGCAGGTGACGATGCATGAAGGACGCAATCGCCAAATCAGGCGAACTTTCAGAGCCCTGGGCTATGAAGTGATAAAACTACACCGAATTCAATTTGGAAATTATAAAATAGACGGTCTAAAATCAAGTCAATTTGAAGTTATCGACTAGTTATTTTGACAGTTCCATAAGATGCTACAGCCGCAAATATTGTTAAAATAATATACAAGTTAGTTTCACCAGTATTTATCAAAACTTGTTTGAGACTGGAATTGTTTTTGGCTTTAGTTTTGACTGTGGGCTTATTTTTAGTTTTGGTTTCTGTTTTTGGCTCTACTTCTGTTCTTTCTTGTAGTGTTGGTTTATCTTTGATAATTGGTTGTTCTGTCTCTGATTGAGTGATTAAAGTCGCTTTGACTGGTTCTATGATTGGTTGCTCAGACTTGGTTTGGACTGTGGCTTGTTTAGTTTTAGCTTGTTCTATCTCAGCTTGTATTTGTTTTTCATAATCTGCTTTGGCTTTCTCGTACATTTCTATCCAAGGATTGCCGTGAGTTGCATCACAGACATCACCAATACCATCGTTGTCTGAATCCAATTGGTCAACATTATCGTGATTAGGGCAGTTGTCTTGATCGGGCGGAATCATATCGCCATCATTACTAACTATTAGAGGGGTAGTAGCGACATTAGAAACACCAGCTTCATCGGTTATTATTAAACCCATCGTGCCATAGAAATCCTGAGTAAAGTTGTGAGTGATGATTGGTTCAGTGGTGGTCAGATCAGGTTCGCCGTCTTCGTTAAAATCCCATTCATATTTGACTATTTTGCCATTAGGCGAGTAACTGCCACCGGCATCAATAGTTAAGTCGTTGCCAGTCTTGACTAAATAAGGACCATTAATCCAAGCATGAGGCTTGGCAATCACTTCATCAATTGATTGGTTGATCATACTAGCTACCAAACTAGAGCTAGTTTTATAGTATTTGCCACCAGTAGCGTCAGCTATTGGTTGGTAATAATCTTTATTGCTATCTGGACCAGTATTGATGAAGTAAAGTTGGGCTGGATCAACCGCAAAGGCTTTTTGAATAACTGTTTGTGAGTTATAGCCCGTGTGTTGCTGTTCATTTTCAGGAGGTTCATCAGTTAGAGTAACAACAGACTTATGAACACCATCTCTCCATGGCAGATTTAGACCCATCATAATACCAGAATAATTTGATTCATAGCTAACGCCATTAGTATGAACATTATCTAGAGTTGACTGAAGTAGATTAATGTCGTTAGTGAATCCAACTTCTAATCTAGCGAACTTATCTGCTGGAGTGACTTTAGGATCGTGTGCTGAAAATGTCGTGATAGCGAAGCGATAGCTATTGGTCTTTTGACTAGTTTGGTTGATGATGTTGACTATCTCTTGTCTAACATTAGCAATGTCATCGTCCATTGAACAAGTAGTATCTATATTAAAGACCATATCTATATCTGCTGATCTAGGAGTAATCTCATGAGCGTAGCTGCCTAAGACAAATTTATCTTTGAGCAGATTGGCGTAAGCTTGGTGGCCTTTTGAGTTGGGGTGATACCATTCGTCTTGATTCCAAGGAGTTGGCTGTGCCAAATCATGAATCCAAGACCACCTATTAGATTTGAATCTAGACGGATGAGGCTCATGGCCAGCAAATGTCTCAGGAATGTTATCTATAAAAATAATACTATCATTATTGTTTGCATTAAATCTGTTTATTGTTTGCCTCAAGACCGAGTTACCGTCAGAACCCAATTCTCTAACTAGGTTTCCTAATATATAAGGCTTGCCCGTATTATGTACAGACTTTATAGATAGCAATGGATATCCCAAGATAACTATCTTAGCCTTAGAATTCTTTTGGCGGATTTTGTGAAGAAGTTTTAATAAATAGTCATCGATATCACCCAAAGATTCTCCTGCGTCAGAAACCAGTCTTCTACATTTTCTTGCATTCTGCCAGAAGAAGCATTGTTCAACAATAGGCTTGAATTTTAAATCATTACCTCCTATGCTAAACATTATGACATCGGTGTCTGGTCCAATAAATGACAATTGTGTCTTCATATGCTTATAGCAAATATATCTTACTTCTGAGCTTTGATCGAGCCCTGGACTTACAGATAACACTTTATAACGATAGTCGTTAATCTCTTGAATAGAACTACTCTTACAGGGATTATGATCTTCTAAGTATCGTTCAGCCCTTGCTTTTGATAAATTCTTAATTTTAATATTTTGAGAGTGACTAAAGCCCAAAGTTCGACCATTAATCATTTCCTTTATTGTCGCTCCCGAACAAGCCTTATTATTGAGAGAAGTTTTTATTCCTTGACGATTGAGATGCCTAGTCAAAATACTAGCCCAATTATTATGACTGCGGTAACAAACACTAGGACCAAAATAAGAGCCGGCTCCATTGCCGGCTGAATAAGAGTCACCTAAGAGTAGAATATTAAGCTTCTTAGTTTTTGCCGAAGCGACATTACTAACAGACAATACTATTGTCACTACTAGTATCATTGGTAATAGAATTTTCCTAATCATCTAGTTGTAACCTCCAGTATAAGTTCTTTTTTGATTTCCTTGTTTATACTTACCCATACTCTTGTGTATTCATCTCTGCTAGTAGTGATATATAGCTCATATTCATCATCTTTAATTTCTTCAATGTCCCAGGAGTCATCTTTAATCTTTTTAATTAAATCAGATTTTAATCGGTCAAAATCGACTCTACTCGAAAGCTCGAAAACATTCATCACAGATGAATCATAATTACATTTACTAGGCATAAACCAGCACTGCTGATCTGGATGACTGACACTTTGTCGCTTTAACTTCAAACCCAACAAATTCTTATCTAATATTTTATACTCACTAAATTCCCCCAATACCTCTTGTTCAGCCAAATAGTCCTTATAATTATAATAATATCGAGCCGCCTCAAACAGTACAAAAGGCGATGCTAAAACAATCAAAATAATGATAATAACTTTAGCAAAGAAAGGCAATTTTCTTTTATGAGATTTCGAACCCGGAGAATGATTCTTTTTCATACTTCCATTTAACCACAAACTGTCTAAACTCAAATAGATCGTAGACACTTACCTATAGTAGAATAGTAATATTAATAACAACCAATTACATTCTACGAAAGGAGTGTTATGTCCAAG
>PDWI01009660.1_pt1 | contig 11006 bp, 8 predicted proteins | sample 1430891 | NCBI WGS metagenome assembly PDWI01 (sample SAMN01162508, study PRJNA174530) | Oral metagenome, whole genome shotgun sequencing project. | biome: Marine environment; feature: Marine mammal; material: Swab sample of the gingival sulcus; isolation source: swab sample of gingival sulcus... | reverse complement strand
GCACCGTAGCCAGAGTTTCCTTTACCAGCAAGAACAGAGCAGCTTATTACTCGTTAACTCAAGATGACAAATTTTCCGGTTCCAGCTGAAGCAAAACAACTCCTTTACAAGTTAGGAATCAGAAATCAGGAAACAGAAGCCAGGGAAGTACCGGGGTTTTGACTATGGCTTTGCTCTTCTTGCTTAGCATTTACTACACTGCACTACTATTCAATTGTCGTTGATTCCTGATTCCTGTTTCCTGTTTCCTGTTTCCTGATAAGGAGTTCTCCACGGGTTGCATTTTGAGCAGATTGAATAAATGCTTCTCTCTCTTTTTGGGCTAATTCAATATGAAAAGAGGCTTCACTTGTATAGGACTCTTCCAGAATCGAAGCAGTAAAAGACTCAACGATATTCTTTATTGTATCAATTTGCGAATATGGTGATACTATTGTTAGTTGTATCAAATCTGCCTTTTCTTTTGTCTCTATATTCTCTAAAGCATTTTTGACAGAACCGGAATATGCACGAACAAGACCTCCTGTTCCCAGTTTGATACCACCAAAATATCTTGTTACAACAGCGGTTATCTCTACTATTTCTGAATGCAACAGAATACTAAGAATTGGTTTTCCTGCGGTGCCATGAGGCTCCCCATCATCACTCATTCCTATTTTAGCAGTATCTCCGGGAATACCAGCGATATATGCCCAACAGTTATGTGATGCATCAGAAAATTCATTTTTAATCTTTGCAATAAACTCCTTTGCGCTCTCTTCTGTTGGAGTATGAGCTATTGTTGTTATAAACTTACTTTTTTTTATAACTTCTTCAAATCGATATGTTTTAACGGGAATTTTATACATTCAAGATTGCTTCTCCACAGGAAAGACTTGTTGCTCAACCTTAAAAGAATCAATTAAAGGCGTTGCACGATTTTTGGTCAGAGAAAGAAGTAACTCTGTCCACTGTTCTTCTGTCCAGGTATGCACCTCCTTCCATGCAGTAAAAGCATTTGATTGTGAAAAATTCCTGGCTTTTGCGTTCTTATATGCGTAGGCAAATTGACCAAAGCGACAAGCTCCATTACAAAATGTCCGCGTAATTTTAATTCTATATTCTCCCTTGTCAAACCCAAGTTTTTTTACTAATTTTCTCAAGTTATCAGCGAGATCCTTTGTTGCTTTTCCTTTGCAACGCTGTCCCTCACAAAGAAATAGATGAACCGACGAAAACATTATGGGCTTGTTCTTATCAAATTTTTCGGGCTTACATTGAAAACCGTCAACAACATCAGAACCCATTGCATTTATCCGTTTCATCTCTATGCTCTATTGGTCTTTTTTTCTAAGCAAATATAAAAAAGGAGGACACTTTTTATATCCTCCTCAAAAAAATCATACAAATTATACTCTTTTCAAGAATCAAGCCACTCCACAATCTGCCTGACCTCCCTGAATTTTTTCCAGAGCATGTGGCAACACATCAAGAATAACTGCCAAATTTTCCTTCACTGCTTTGAGGCTTCCCGGCAAATTTACAATTAAACTCTCACCACGAATCCCAACCTTGCCGCGTGAAAGCATTGCACGTACTGTCTTCTCCATACTGGCAGCACGCATCGCCTCCGCCATCCCGGGAATCTCCTTTTCCAACACCTCTGCCATTGCTTCTGGTGTTTGATCAGAGGGAGAAACCCCCGTACCTCCAGTGGTAACAATTAACGCAATATTCATTGTATCAACAAACTCCAGCAGAGTATCAACAATTATCTGCTTATTATCAGGTATAATGCGATGTTCTTTAAGGAGAAACCCCGCCTGCTGCAGGGTTTCTCGTAAATATGCACCACTGGTATCTTCACGCTCGCCGCAAGAACCTTTATCGCTCATGGTTAATACGGCAAAATTCTTACGAAATTGAGCAGTGCCCATAACCCCTCCTATTCTTCTGCCCTGCTCTCCTCCACAATCTTCTCGGCAATCTGCGCAGGAACCTCTTCATAATGAGAGAACTCCACCTCAAAACTGCCAAGTCCACCAGTCATGGAGGTGAGATCGTTGGCATATAAAAGAATCTCTGCCTGCGGTACTTGAGCATTGATAACCTCCATTCCATCAACAGAATCCATCCCCATCACCTTACCCCGCCGAGAGTTAAGATCACCCATCACATCACCAACATGATCCTTACCAACCCGTACCACCATGTTCATATAAGGCTCCAGCAAAACAAGCCCAGCCTCTTCTGCCCCCTTTTTGAAGGCAAGCGAACCAGCAATCTTAAAGGCCATCTCTGAGGAGTCAACATTATGAAAAGAGCCATCAACCAGCACAATCTTGATGTCAATAACCGGATAACCAGCCAACACCCCCTTTTCCATTGCTTCCTGAATCCCCTTATCAACTGCCGGACGATAGGTCTGCGGAATAACACCACCCACAATCTGGTCAACAAATTCATAATGACCGCCAGGCAAGGGACTAATCTCAATCCAGCAATCACCATACTGACCACGGCCACCACTCTGTTTTTTATGCTTGCCTTGAACCCGGGCACTCTTTTTAATCGTCTCCATATAGGGGATTTTGGGCACACTCAGCTCCATCTCCACGCCAAACTTGCGTTTGATACGGGATCCAACCACGTCAAGATGCACCTTGCCAACTCCAGAGAGCAATACTTGCTTGGTCTGCTGCTGCCGCTCAAGTTTAAGGGTTAAATCTTCATCAAGCATCTTGGTAATAGAGCCAAAAACCTTCTCTTCATCGCCCTTCTGCGCACTTACCGCAAAAGAGATAACTGGCTTTAATGGCTTGGGAGCATCAAGCAACAGCGGTTTTGCTTCATCACAAAGGGTATCGCAAGTCGCCGTCTCCTTGAGTTTGGCAACAGCCACAATCATCCCGGGCACAGCCTCATCAACGGGTCTTTGCTCCTTGCCTTCGAGAACAAAAAGCTGGCCAAAACGCTCGGAAGTTTTTTTGCTCGCATTGTAAAAATGATCGCCTTGTAACACACCGGAGAAAACCCGGAAAATGGTCAGGCGGCCAGCATAAGGGTCGGCCATGGTTTTGAACACAAGGCCGGAGAAACTCCCATCAACGGAAGGAGTAAGCTCTAAAGGCTCCCCTCCATCCATAGATGTTCCACTTATCGCCGCACGCTCAAGAGGATTGGGCATATATTCGGCAATAAAATCAAGAAGAGGACGAGCTCCCTTGTTTTCCGTTGCTGCGGCCACACATACCGGGGAAAAAGCCCCCGTTTTCATTGCTGTCTTCAGCCCAGAAACAAGCTCTTCATCAGAGAGTTCGCCCTCTTCCAAAAATTTTTCGATTAGATCATCATCGGTCTCCGCCACATGCTCCATCAAACTTTCCCGCAGAGAAGCAACTTCATCGACAAGCTCTGCCGGAACTTCCGCCTGCTGCACATCTCCTTTTTTGCCATAGAGATAGGCCTTGCCAGTAACAATATCCACATAGCCCTTAAAATTCTCTTCTGCACCGATGGGGAGCTGAACGATAACAGGTGTTTGTGGTAGTTGCTCACGAATCTGTTCAACCGTCATATCAAAATTGGCACGTTCACGATCCATCTTATTGATAACGATGATGGTTGGCAATTCTCTCTCATCAAGAATTGACGCAAACTTCGTGGTCTGCCCTTTCACACCAAGCACAGCACCAATGGTAAAAATGGCACTATCACTCACTGCGCTGACAAAACGAGCCTCATTAAGGAAATTATCATCTCCGGGCGTATCACTTAAAAAAATATGTTTTTTGTTCCACTCAAAATTATGGAACCCTGAATTGATAGAGATTTTGCGCTCAACCTCTTCAGGTTCATAGTCGAGAGCTGCACTACCATCATCCACTTTTCCCAGCCGATCAACCTTCCCTGCGGTAAAAAGAATTGCTTCTGCAAGAGAAGTCTTGCCACAATTTCCATGCCCTACAATTGCAATATTTCTGATTTTGGTAGCGTCCAGCATATGAATCTCCTTCAATCAAGTTAATATCCAGGCAGCCAAGGCATAACGTTTACATCAACAACAGCCTCAAGCCACAATAAAAAGGAATGTATCAGAGCAAAAACCAATACGAACTCGTTTATTTAGGCAATTTCACTCATAAAAGTCAAGAGAGAAGAGACCTCAACAGTTATTTCTTCAATTTTTATGAAAAAGTTTTCCTCAACCGCAAAAATGCCTTCGTAACTACTGGCATTATTTTCCCAAGAGGAGTATTCTAAGAAGTGCTGTGCGCAAAAATCTGCATCCAGCAGTAGAAAGAACATAGCGATTTTTCACTGCTCATCCCTGTAACTTCTCAAACCTTATTCTTACGAAATATTGTGACAAATTCCAGTAATAGCAAAATTGCCAAATCGGCAGGTGCTGTCGGCATTGCCATCATGTGCAGCCGCATCCTTGGCCTGGTGCGGGAACAAATCTTTGCCGGGCTTTTTGGTGCAGGTTTTGCTTACGACTCCTTTGTTGTTGCCTTCCGCATCCCCAATTTACTCAGAGATCTTTTTGGTGAAGGCGCACTCTCTGCCGCATTTGTTACCGTTTTTTCGGCATATGATGCAAAAAAAAGCCCGCAAGAGAGCTGGCAGCTCGCCTCAAATGTACTCACTTTCTTTCTGATTATGCTCTGCCTGCTAACCCTTGTGGCGATCTATTTTGCAGAACCGATTGTCAACCTGCTGGCACCAGATTTTTCCCTCATTCCAGGCAAGGTCGCACTCACCGAGAAGCTGACCAGAATCATGCTGCCCTTTATGGTCTTTATCTCTCTTTCTGCCATTGTTATGGGAATGCTCAACACCAAGGGGAAATTCTTTATTCCAGCACTGGCATCAAGTTTTTTTAATCTGGGATCAATTATTGGCGGTGTCAGTCTCGCCACTATTGCACCCAAATTTGGTCAACCGCCCATTGTTGGTATGGCCGTTGGCACCTTAATTGGCGGCATCTGCCAACTGGCCATCCAACTGCCCAGCCTGCACCGCACAGGGTTTCGTTACCGACCACAACTCAACCTGGCAGACAGCGGCCTGAAACAGATTTTAGCCTTGATGCTCCCTGCCACCATTGGTCTTTCTGCTACTCAACTCAATATTTTTGTTAATACCAATTTTGCTGCTTCCTGTGCTGAAGGTTCTGTTTCCTGGCTCTATTATGCTTTTCGTCTGGTGCAGCTGCCCATTGGCGTTTTTGGCGTAGCTCTCTCCATTGCCATCTTGCCAATGCTGGCAAAACAGGCCGCAAACAAGGAGATAGGGGCAATGAAAGAGACAATGGTCTCCTCTCTAACGATGGTCTTTGCTCTCGCTCTACCTGCCACAACGGGGCTTATTATCCTCGCCCAACCCATTATCCGGCTTATTTTCGAGCATGGCGCATTCACCCCTGCCGACACCATTGCCACCGCAAATACTCTCGTTTTTTATTCCATAGGTCTCTTTGCCTACTCTGCAAACAAGGTCTTGGTCCCAGCATTTTATGCTCTCGGCAAAACCCGTTATCCGGTCATTGCCAGCTTTCTCGCAGTAGGACTTAATCTCGTTATTGTTTCTCTCACCATTGAGAAATATCAGCATCTGGCGATCGCCTTCTCTACCTCCTGCACCATGATTATCAATTTCTTCTTCCTGATGACAATTCTCTACATCAAACTGGAGGGGTTTTCTCTGCGTTATCTTCTACGAGGATTGATAAAAATTGGGGTTGCTGCTGGCATGATGGCGGGGGTGCTAGTACTGCTATACGGCTATTGCCAACCGTGGCTTAACGGCTCTCTCTTTTGGCAGGCACTGGTTCTTGTTATCCTCATTGGTAGTGCGGGAACCCTTTACCTCGCTGTCCTTTCCGCCCTCAAGTTACCAGAATTACAAATTATTATTGAAAAAATCCAGCAAAAAGCAGGTAGAACAAAAAGATCTTCCTGAAAAAAGAAGCCTCAGGGGTATCCCACTCTCAACGCTGTCTCGCTAACCATATTTTGCCACGTTATTGCCAAACCGCAAAAATCACCCTTGAAAATCTCACCAAAATAGTGGTATTTTGCACTAACAAAAATAGTCGATAACCATTCATCAGTAACGATAACCATCATGATCACAACGACAGACAGAAAAATCATCCAGCTGTTGCAAAAAAATGGCCGGGCAAGCTATGCGGAAATTGCCCAGGAACTGGCAATAACTCCATCAACTGCAGCAAAACGGATGAAATTTTTGCAGGATACAGAGACAATTACAGTACGAGGAGTTCTCAATCCGCACCGGTTAGGGCTTTATGCTGGGGCAGCTATTACCCTTAAAATAGACCCCACCAAGGAAAAGGAGATCTGCAACGTCCTCAATCACGAACTTTTCACCTCTACAGTTCTCTGCACTATCGGTAAATCAGATATCTTTTGCGTTATCCACACTCCTGGATGGGAGCAACTGCACTCTTTTATCAACGAAAAACTGGCACCACTTGAAGGGGTAATCCATTACGATTGTCAGCTGCTGGCAGAGGTTGTAAAACGGGTACAGCTCTTTGGTGATAAGAAAAAATTTAAGAAAACACCGGAACTCAAAAAGGTTGACTGGGAGATCATCCGCCAACTCTGCCTTGATGGAAGGCAGAGCAATAGCGATATCGCAACAAAGCTTGATCTGCATGTCTCTACTGTTTCACGCAAAATACAGTCTCTTTTCAACCAGAACTACCTGCGAATCATTCCACAGCCCAACCCCACAAAATTTCGTTATGCCTCCAGTGCCATTGTTACCGCCAATCTTGCAAAACAACATGCAAGAGAGGTATGTGAAATTATTAGTAAATATGAAGAAGTTGCACTTGTTGTCCGAACCATCACCCAGCCGCAGATAATCTTTGGAGTTCACTCCAGTAATAACGAACGAACAGCCCGACTTATCCAGCAGTTCTTAAGCCTTCCTGGAATAGAGAAAAAAGAGATCCTGTTTCGCTCAAAAGTTATCAAGACAAATTACTGGTGGTATGGTGATCTTGATGGAGACTAAAAACTACTCTGGCAAGAGTATCATTTTCCGGTGAATCAGTCTCTTTTTCCCACATTCAGCTCTGCTACGAACTTTCTCTTTTCAGCAAAATCTCTTTGCTTTGGCAATTTTCTTTAAAATCCGCATTTTTTATCACCATAATCATCAAGAAAAGTAATATGATGATTGACAAATGTGTCATCGGATATTACAAGAAATGAATACTCATTCACAACAAAAGCAAACAAAACTTAGCCAGTTGCTAAAGAAAATCAAACCAGAATAAACGTTTGAAACCATCTCACAAACAGATGAAAGCAGAAAATAAACACTCAAAAATTATTGCCGCAGCGGTGAAGGTTTTTGCTAAAAAAGGTTTTTTTACCGCAAGAATATCGGATATTGCCAAAGAAGCCAAAGTGGCAGACGGCACCATTTATCTCTACTTTAATAATAAAAACGATATTCTCATCTCCGTCTTCGAGCAAGAGTTGGGCAAACTTGTTGAAAAAACAAAAAAGCAGATAAAGAAAAGCAACAACCCTGTGGAGATGTTACAAATCTTCATAGAGCAACACATTGTCTTTATGAAAAAAAACCGTAATCTCTCAGAGGTTATCCATGTTGAGTTGCGCCAGGCTGGCAAGGTGATAAAAGGCTATCAGGCAGAAAAATATGCCGAGTATGAAAACATCATCGCAGAGATAATCCACAAAGGCCAAGAAGCAAGAATATTCAATCCAGAGATTAACCCAAGCATCGCCAAAAGGATAGTGCTTGGCTCTCTTGACGAACTTACCCAGGTATGGAACTCAAGCTATGAAAGCCACTACCCCAAAGAAGAACTTGCCTTTCAGTTAATTGAAGTTCTCCTGAAGGGTATACACAAACCAGACCTGGCAACCAAGCACGACATATAAACCAGCTATGGATGGGTGCTTGCCGCAATAGAGACTACCTCAAACTCCCTTTTACCCCCTGGGGTGGCAACGGAGATCTCATCACCTTCTTCCTTGCCGAGCATACTCCTGCCAATAGGTGAAAGCACAGAGATCGACCCAGCCTTTACATCGGCCTCTTCCGGGCCAAGCAGTTGATAGGCAACCTCTTCATCTGTATCAAGATCGAGTAGATTAACAACTGTTCCAAAGACAACACGATCAGTCTTTACCTGAGAACAGTCTATCACCTCGGCACGGGAAAGCTTGTCCTTTAATTCAAGAATCCGCCCTTCAATATGTCCTTGCCGGTCTTTTGCGGCATGATACTCGGCATTTTCCTTAAGGTCGCCATGACCACGAGCAACCTCTATCGCCTTTACCACCTCTGCCCGCTCAACCCGCTCAAGATGAACCAGCTCTTCCTTTAATTTCTGATGCCCAGTTTTGGACATCGGTATTCTCTCTACCATTTTCCTGTTAACTATTTTTATCTCTTTATTTTTCCTGTAACACTGCCCTCTACAGAACAGGATTACCAGCGATACTGCACCACAGCCGAAACATTTCCCTCCTCCCTATCATCACCTGAGAGGAAGTCGAGACTGCCTTTTAATAAAAAGTATGGACTAATTTCAAGAGAAATATCAAAATTGGCAAAATAAAAGCCATCTCCCTCTTCAACTCCAGCACCGGTTCTGGCTGAAACAAACCCCCCTTCTGCAGGAGCAGAGAATTGGGTTCCCAGCAACTCTGCACGCCAGAATGGGCGAAAGGTATGACGGATACCGCCGGTTATAGTATGGCAAGTGTTCTCTTCAGGGCTCCAGTAGTTCTCTATCCTCTGAGCGACATCTCTTTCAATATTCCCATTTCTTTTATCATTTTCTTCTCTATAGATGTCGTAGCCCACTTCCATTCTGCCCCTCTCATAAAAAAGGGAGTAAAGAACTCTTCCATGAAGCTCTTTGCCATTATTCCCATCTGAACGCGTTTTATAGCGCATATCACCGCCAAAGCTAATTCCTGCCGGGGTCTCAAACAGAAGACCAAGAGAAATCTTATCCATTACCTCCAGATCTTCTATACTTGCAACAGTATCAGTAATTTTGAATCGTTCCACACCAATAAAGCCCGTTACCAAATCATCAAGCTGGCTGTCAATACGGCCATGCCAAAAAAGATTTATGCTTCCATCCTGCGAATCAATGCCAACGCCCCCGATAAACTGGTTGTCATCAGAAAATTGCCAATTTATATCTATCCCCATTTTGTCAGCATCAACCTCTCCACTGCTGTAGTGCGCACTGTATTGCTGGTTCTTGTAGTAAAAATGTAACCCCTTCTCCAGATCCAGCAGATAGTTAAACGAACCTCCGGCCTCCACCCTCTCTATATCCTGATATTGCTGATGCCCCCTTTTTTTCATTGAGGAGAATTCAGCTTCAACAAAGGGGCTGATTTTACGGGCATTACGCACCATTGATTTCTCCAACACCGCATTCAACCCTCCTTTTTTTTGCAAATCCCTATAAAGGCGAGCCTCTTTTTGATATTGACCCATTCGTTCATAAATGGCGGCAAGATCCCCTGCAACATCAGATGCCCCCTCTTCTGCCAGCAGAGTACGATAACTTCTCTCAGCATAGAGAAGCCGTTTTTCAAAACTTGCCATACGGGCATCGTACTCCTGTAATAAAATTTTCTGTAAAAATAGCTGCTCGTAACTATCAGCAAGCATTTTTCCAACAGAAGAACCAAGGTTTTCCGCCAATAGCGAGGGCGACAACAGAGCTTGATAACTCTGTCGCTGCAACTCCCTTGAAGAACGAAAGACAGAGAGAAAGCCCCAAAAGGACTGTTCAGGATAAAGAGCACCCTCCTCCTCTTTATGAATATTCATAATCTGTTCTGCTACAGGAGTTGCAAGAATTGAATAATAGGCCGCAAGAGAATCGCTATATTTTCTTGCCCGCCACAATAAACGAGCAAGCAGCACTCCTTTGTCCGGCTCTTCACTGGCAAACAACTGGGCAGCCAGGGCACTATCATCTTTATTCTCTTTATCTTCTTTATCACTTACACCTTGACCATAGCAGGAGCGAAATAGCGACAACGCATGAGCAAACCTGCCTTCCTGCTGTGCAATGGCGATCTCTGCCCGGCAGCGAGGAGAAGCTCCACTGGCAGAACCATCTACCAGTTTTTTTGCCTTTTTATACTCTTTTTGTCCAATAGCACTATCGGTAAGGAGCTGGGTAACCAAGATTGAGGATGGAAGTCTTTCCCTTAGGGGCTGAAGAATCTTATCTGCCTGATGCCAGGATCTTTGTGCCACATGCTGTCTGGCCGTAAAAAGATCCATTGAGAGAAAATGCCGCTCTCCTGCCTCTTTGCTGGTCGCAACCTTCTTCTGTTCTTCTGTATAAAGGGGCACCGGCGCATCTCCCCAAAAAGTAGCAGGCAGCTCGCCTGCCGCCCGGCAAAAAGGGGACAACTCTTCTGCCTGCATCTGCTCTACCAGCTGACAAAGCGAAGCAACTTCTCTTTTTGTTCTCACATCTCCTTCTACAGAGATCTCTCGTGCAATATCTTCATCAAGAAACCCTGCCGCCCGCTGTAAATCTTGCCGCTGCAGAGAAAAACGAGCCTTTATCAGTGCTCTCCACCAATTTTTCTGCCTTGCGCTAAGAGAAGGCTCACCTTTTTGTCCGTACGCTCTGCTCTCTTTTAGCAGACGAAACCACAGCTCCATCTCTTGCAAACGCCCACGATCAGCAGCCGTAGACGCCAGTGCAAGAAGCACAGAATCAGCTGCCACGGGGCTGTTAAGCTGCTTGCGCAACACCCGCTCTGCCCTGCCAAACATCTTCATTTTTCGCAAGGCGTAAGCCTCTTCCAAGCGAATGGCGGCAACCGCAGAATCTTCGCCTCTCCACAAAGCTGCTGCCCAGTCGGCCATCTCCCGAAGCGAATCAAACTCCCCGGTTTCTCCCAAAAAATAGAGATGAAGCAGAACACTTTCAAGAGGCGGCCTCTGCTTTTCTATCTCTTCTCCTG
>PDWI01009658.1_pt1 | contig 11008 bp, 10 predicted proteins | sample 1430891 | NCBI WGS metagenome assembly PDWI01 (sample SAMN01162508, study PRJNA174530) | Oral metagenome, whole genome shotgun sequencing project. | biome: Marine environment; feature: Marine mammal; material: Swab sample of the gingival sulcus; isolation source: swab sample of gingival sulcus... | reverse complement strand
TGAGAAAAATGATCACCATCCTCAATACGATGGTTAAAAACGATGAGGTGTGGGATGAAAAGCTGGCTTAAAAGCTTGACTTGGAACCACAGTCACTTGTTACGGGGTGAATGCACCAGCCAAGGTGAGCTAAAGGTAGTCGATGACACCATTGAGGAATGACGTGTGCGTTTGATGGATGCTAGCTGGTTTATGCGTATCCTGAATGAACTTATTGTACGCGAATCCAATGATGAATAAGCACTGATAAGCTGTATGGCGTATGTTGACCTCAATTCTATTCGTGCGGATATGGCGTCCCGCTGAAACCTCTGATTTTACTTCTATCCAAGAACGCATCCAAAAGGTGATGAAAAAGCAATCCTGTGGGCTTCTTCCAGTTTACGACATTCGGCGCAAGCGATATGGATCTGGAAACCTTATCCATCCACCCGCAGGATGCACACACCCTGAAAATCAACAACGGCGACACCGTGCGCGCTTTCAACCACAAGGGAGAAGTGATTCTCAAGGCACTGCTAACGGATAAAATCGCCCCAGGCGTAGTCAGCGCCCCCAAAGGCGCATGGCGTGACAGCAGCCCAACCGGGCAAACCGTGAACGCACTGATTGATAACCAAAGCAAAACCGACATCGGCAACGGCGCTGCATTTTATGATACCTATGTGGATGTGCAGGCCGTAGTGCCAAAAAGTGGCTAAAAATAGGTTGGTAGGAGTGAATTTTTAATGTTGCGCTTTGTGGCAATTTTGGGGCGTAGCGGAAAATTTATCCGATGTGTCACTGTCTGGATTAGCAGTAGTTGGTCGTTTCGCTTATTTTTTGTCTTACAAAGATGGTTGCCCATTTGATGGGTATAGATTATCCTTTAACGGCGATATAAAGGGGTGTTGTGGTCAAGTGACCATGAATACAGAAAATAATCACTGGAGCTTGCTGCTCCGTAAGAAGTGCCCATTCAGTTACTACGAGAATTAGTAGTCTATTTTAGGAGTTCCAAATGCTGAATAAGAGTTATGCCTCAGCCGCCATACTTTCCTTGTTGATACCTGTTGCTTTTGCAGCGGATACTGGCCGTGTTGATGCAACAGACACGTTACCGGATGCTAAGCCGGGTGAGTGTTATTCAAAGGTAATCGTGCCTGCGGTATTCGAGACGATTTCAGAAGAAGTTTTGGTGAAACCAGAGACGAGTACCATTGAAATTATTCCTGCCAGCTTTGATGTTCAGGAAAAGGAAGTGCTGGTTAAAGAGGCGTACACAAAGTTGGTGGCTGTACCGGCGAAGTATACAACCGTCACGGAAAAAGTGGAGGTGTCGCCAGCAAGAAATGAGTGGGTGACGCGCTTGGATCGTCGGGGCATTCCTGCAAGTCCAGCTCTGCTGGCGGCAGCAAAAACTGGTGGCGTTGACCTAGATATGGCACAGCCAAACCAGTGCTTCAGCGAGTATTACATTCCTGCCAAGTTTGAAACGGTAGAAAAAGAAGTATTGGTTAAGGAAGAGGCGGAAAAGATTACCGTTGCAGAGGCTCAGTATGAGCAGACTGAAGAAACTGTGATGGTGAAAGCTTCTACTAAAGACAAGGTGCTGACGAAAGCAGAGTATGAAGTGATCGAAGAGCAGGTCATGGTTGAGCCAGCTAGAGCAGTGTGGAAGAAGGGTACAGGACCTATCACTCGCATTGATAACAGCACGGGCGATATCATGTGTTTGGTGCAGATCCCTGCCAAGTACAAGACTGTAAAGAAGACTGTTCTGAAATCACCATCAGCGGTTAAAGAAGTAGAAGTTCCTGCGGAGACTGTTGTTGTTCCAGTCAGTCGCTTGGTGAGTGACTCTTCTGCGGATCGCACTAAGCTTCCTGCTGAATTTAGCACCGTGAAAGTGACTCAGAAAGTGTCTGATGCTACATTTATCTGGAGAAACTCAGGCATTCGTGGTGAGGGCAGAGCGACAGGTAACAAGATTTGCCTTAAAGCGATTCCTGCGAAGTTTACTAACGTAAAGAAGAAGGTTGTAGATACACCGGCTACTGTTAGAGAAGAAAAGGTTCCTGCTCAGTACAAGACAGTTCGTGTGAAAAATGTATCTGCGGAAGCTGAAGAGAGAGTTACTGTAGTACCAGCGGTTTACAAAACTGTTGAGAAGCAGGTTAGGAAGTCTGGCGAGCGTCTGGAGTGGAGACGTGTACTTTGTGAGACAAACATGACTCGTGAAACCAATAAGCAGATTCAGCAAGTGCTGAAAGATGCGGGCTACTACAGAGGGCCCGTGGATGGAAGCATTGGTCGTGGAACATTGCTGTCTGTTGAGAAGTATCAGAAGGATAATGATCTGCCAACGGGCGGTCTGACTATTCAGATGCTTGAGAAAATGGGCATCATGTAAGGTTAGATTTCTAATCTGATACACACAAGGAAGGCCACTCTATGAGTGGCCTTCTGCTGTTTAGGGTTATCGAAACGCGCCCCGCTGTTTTGTTTGCTGCCGACCTTATTCTATTGCCTGTTGTCGGGGTTGGATTCCCTCAGTGCATAAAAGTTGCGGCAAAATTCGTCATAGCTGCCTTCGTCCAAGGCCTTGCGAATACCCCGCATGAGTTCCTGATAGTAATATAGGTTGTGGATGGTATTGAGGTGTGCGCCCAAGATTTCCTTGCACTTGTCTAGGTGGCGTAAATATGAGCGTGAGTAATGTTTGCAGGTATAGCATCTGCACTGTTCGTCGATGGGTCTGGTATCAAACTGATGTTTTTGATTACGGATTTTGAGTGTGCCATAGCGGGTAAATAGGAAACCATTACGTGCATTGCGAGTGGGGATGACGCAGTCAAACATATCCACACCGCGCTTGACGGACTCTACAATATCTTCTGGCTTGCCAACGCCCATTAGGTAGCGGGGTTTGTCCGTGGGTAAATGCGGTGTGGTTGCTTCAAGAACTTGGTTGCGTTCATCCATCGGTTCGCCCACGGATAGTCCACCGATTGCATAACCGTCAAAGCCTATTTCCAGTAAGCCTTTTGCGGAGATTTCACGAAGTTCGTCATACATTCCACCTTGGACAATACCAAAGAGTGCGGCTGGGTTGCCTTCGTGCATGTCTTTACTGCGTTTGGCCCAGCGTAAGGAAAGATTCATTGAGTCTTGAGCCTGCTCAAATGTTGCCGGGTAAGGGGTGCACTCGTCAAATACCATCACAATATCAGACCCAAGGTCTTTTTGAATTTGCATGGAATATTCGGGCGTCAGGATGACTTTATCGCCATTTACAGGGGAGCGGAAATGAGCGCCTTCCTCGGTGATCTTGCGCATTTGTGCTAATGAGAATACCTGGAAGCCGCCGGAGTCAGTCAGGATGGGTTTTTCCCAGTGCATGAAGTCGTGCAAGTCGCCGTGTGCTTTAATGACCTCGGTGCCGGGTCGGAGCATTAAATGAAAGGTGTTACCTAAAATGATTTCAGCACCAATGCCTTCCAACTGTTCAGGTGTCATTGCCTTTACTGTACCGTAAGTGCCGACGGGCATGAATGCGGGGGTTTCAACGGAGCCACGTGGAAATGTTAGGCGACCACGGCGGCTTTGACCTTCACTTTTGAGTAAATCGAATTGCAAGTGTGACATGAAAAAAGACTTTGTTAATGCTAATCAGAGCAGGGCATGGTACAGGCAATACTTTAAAATTCAAAAGGCTATATTGTTCAGGCTAGGCGTGAGAGTGATCTGCTTCAGAAAATAGTAAAAATATGCTTGACGCTTTTTAGGAACGCACGTATTATTCGCGCTTCTTCGGGGCGGCAGCGTTGTGTTGTTGGTCGGAGGGAACTTGGAAACGGGGTATAGCGCAGTCTGGTAGCGCGCCTGCTTTGGGTGCAGGATGTCGGGAGTTCAAATCTCTCTACCCCGACCAGTTTTTTCGAGCATGCGTCCGTAGCTCATCTGGATAGAGCATCGGCCTTCTAAGCCGAGGGTAGCAGGTTCGAGTCCTGCCGGGCGTGCCACATGTTCGGTCGGTGGCCATTGAAGGTAATGGTGGGTGTAGCTCAGTTGGTAGAGCCCCGGATTGTGATTCCGGTGGTCGTGGGTTCGAGCCCCATCATCCACCCCATTCAATACAAGTCATTTCGATAAAATCACTTTCAGGGTTTTATCAAAAATCCAGTAAGAGATTATACACAAGTGATTAGCGTCCATGTATAATCCCCGCTCTCAGCTCAGACGGCAAGAGCGGTGTAAGTCAAATTGCGAAAGTGGCGGAATTGGTAGACGCGCTGGTTTTAGGTACCAGTGTCGAAAGGCGTGAGAGTTCGAGTCTCTCCTTTCGCACCATTTGACTCATACCATCCCTGTTCTGGGTATATTTTACGAATTTATTAATAGAATTAATCGTCTGCCGCGATAGCGGTGGTCTATGAGGTTTTGTCCATGCAAGTTTCAGTTGAATCCACTGGTAATATCGAACGTAAACTAACAATTACTGTTCCCGCTGACCAGATTGATAGCGAAGTAGCGTCGCGTTTGAAGTCCATGCGTGGACGCGTGAAACTTGACGGCTTTCGTCCAGGGAAAGTACCACTGAGTGTTGTGAGTCAGCAATATGGCGATGCTGTTTATCAGGAGGTTCTGGGGGATACTTTCCAGCGAACCTTCTCGGAGGCTGTTGCACAGGAAAACCTGCGGGTTGCGGGCCAGCCTGACATCGCTCCAGAGTCGCTGGAGCGTGGTAAGGATCTGACGTATGTGGCTACAGTGGATGTATATCCAGAGTTTGAGATTGCCTCAATGGAATCTTTGGAAATCAAGCGCCCGGTTGCAAGCATCAAAGAAGAAGATATTGATGCGATGATAGAGAATCTGCGCGTCCAGCAGAAAGATTGGAATGATGTTGACCGCGCTTGTGAAAATGGCGACACGGTAAATATCGACTTTGAAGGCACGCTGGATGGTGAAGTATTTGAGGGTGGCTCTGCTCAGGACTTTAATGTGGAGCTAGGTGCAGGCCGCATGTTACAGGACTTCGAAGAAGGTCTGGTGGGGATGTCCAAGGGTGAAGAAAAGGAAATTACTGTGAACTTTCCTGAAGAATACCCGGCTGAAAACCTGAAAGGAAAGGCAGCGCAGTTCAAGCTGAAGGTTAATAATGTGCAAGAGGCTGTCTTGCCAGAGGTTGACGAGGCGTTTATCGAAAAGTTTGGCGTAGATGCCGGTGATATGGCATCTTTCCGTGCTGAAATTCGTCAAAATATGCAGCGTGAATTAGATCAGGCCATTAAGAATCGTGTGAAGCAATCAGTGATGGATGGTCTGTCGTCCCTGCATGAGATTGACTTACCAAAAGCACTGGTGACTCAGGAAATTGGCTACGTTCGTAACGAAATGTCAGAGAATGCCGGTGGCACAGATATGTCGTCACTGCCGGACGAGCTGTTTGAAGAGCAGGCATCACGTCGTGTTAAATTGGGTCTGATTGTTGGTGAGATTGTCACTAAGAATGAAATGAAAAGCGATCCTGAAAAAGTAGATGAAATGTTAAATACATTGGCATCAACGTATGAAGAGCCTCAGCAGTTGATTGAATATTATAAAAACAATGCTCAGGCAATGCAGACAATTCAGGCTGCTGTGATGGAAGAGATGATTGTGGATTGGGTGATGGATCAGGCTAAAGTGACGGATGAGGAGATGGAATTCTCTGAACTGATGAATCCCCAGCAGCAGGCAGCCGCATAATAATAAGGAGTCAATGCTGATGAATAATGCATTAGACACAAAAGCCTTGGGGTTGATCCCAATGGTGGTCGAGCAAACTTCACGGGGTGAGCGGTCGTACGACATTTACTCACGTTTGTTGAAGGAACGAGTCATTTTTGTGGTGGGGCCGGTTGAGGACCACATGGCAAACTTGATTGTTGCTCAGTTGTTATTTTTGGAATCAGAGAACCCAGAGAAAGATATTCATTTGTATATCAATTCTCCGGGAGGTGCGGTAACTGCTGGAATGGGTATCTACGATACCATGCAGTTTATCAAGCCTGAGGTCAGTACGATTTGCATTGGTCAGGCCGCCAGTATGGGGGCGGTACTGTTGGCAGGTGGTACTAAGGGCAAGCGTTATGCGCTACCTCACTCGCGTGTCATGATTCACCAGCCTTTGGGTGGTTTCCAGGGGCAGGCAAGTGATATTGATATTCATGCGCGTGAAATTCTGAAAATCCGCAATGAGTTGAATCAGGTATTGGCTAATCATACCGGTCAGACCTTAGAGCAGATTGAGCAAGACACCGATCGTGATAACTTCATGGATGCGGATGCGGCTCTGAAGTATGGCTTGATTGATGAAGTGTTAACAGAGCGTTAAGCATTGGACATTATGCGTAAACAAGGGCCTGTCGGATGACGGGCCTTTTGTTATTTTGTCGAATTCGGATTATGCTTGACAAAAGAGTTAGGCTTCTGATTGCCTCTGTGCTGTCGTTAAGAAGTCGGTTAAGTTGAGGCGCAGGCTTCAACATGGTAATGAGGAATTCTCTGTAATGAGTAAAGACAAGAAAGACGATCAGGATAACAGTAAGCTGCTTTATTGTTCCTTTTGCGGAAAGAGTCAGCATGAAGTAAAAAAACTGATTGCTGGGCCGTCTGTTTTTGTTTGTGATGAATGCGTAGATTTATGCAATGACATCATCCGTGAAGAAATGCAGGACCAAGAAAAGGGTGAGAAAGGTTCGTTGCCTTCACCTCGTGAAATTAATAAGTTTCTGGATGATTACGTGATTGGTCAGGAGTCGGCAAAGAAGGTTTTGTCTGTCGCTGTGTATAATCATTACAAGCGAATGGAGCATTCTACAGGGGCGGATGGTATTGAATTATCGAAAAGTAACATTCTTCTTATTGGCCCAACCGGTAGCGGTAAGACGTTATTAGCTGAAACGCTGGCGCGTACGCTTGATGTGCCATTTACAATGGCTGATGCGACCACCTTAACCGAAGCGGGCTATGTGGGTGAGGATGTTGAAAATATCATCCAGAAGTTGCTCCAGAAGTGTGATTACGATGTAGAAAAGGCCCAGACGGGCATCGTCTATATTGATGAGATTGATAAAATTTCCCGCAAATCAGATAACCCATCAATTACCCGTGACGTATCAGGTGAAGGGGTTCAACAGGCGCTATTGAAGTTGATTGAGGGCACTATTGCATCGGTGCCACCGCAAGGAGGTCGTAAGCATCCACAGCAAGAGTTTCTTCAGGTCGATACGAAGAATATTCTGTTTATTTGTGGTGGTGCTTTCGCTGGCTTGGATAAGGTCATACTGGATCGCACCGAAAAGGGAAGTATTGGCTTCTCTGCCCAGGTTAAGGACGCAGATGGCAAGAAGGCGTTTGGTGATGTTATTCAAGGCGTTGAAGCCGAAGACTTGGTTCGCTACGGTCTGATTCCTGAATTTATCGGTCGTTTGCCTGTTGTCGCAACCTTGCAGGAATTAGATGAAGACTCGTTGGTGCGGATTCTGACTGAGCCTAAAAATGCACTGACCAAGCAGTACAAAAAGCTGTTTGAGATGGAAGGCAGTGAGCTGGATATTCGTGATGATGCACTACATGCCATTGCACGGAGAGCAATGGAGCGCAAGACGGGTGCTCGCGGGCTGCGAAGTATTCTTGAGCGAATCTTGTTGGATACTATGTATGACTTGCCATCGAAACAGGATGTCACAAAAGTCGTGTTGGATGAGTCGGTGGTTGTTGGAGATAGTGAACCTTATTTGATTTACGAAAATCAAGACCCCGAACCGGAACGCAAAGTATCGTCCGTGGACTGAATCGGACTCCCAATACAAGCCCCTTGCTTTCTGCTTGGGGCTTTGTTGTCTCTAATTAATTTAAATCAATGAACCATTGAGATTGGATGAATCTATCCCAATATCCTGTAGATGCTAAAGCGATGCATTCGGCAAAGAGGTTAAAATGGCGAGAGCAAAAGTGATAAAAAATGTACCTGTCCTGACGTTACGCGATGTGGTGGTTTACCCGCATATGGTGATTCCGTTATTCGTCGGGCGTGAAAAATCAATTTTGGCACTTGATGAGGCCATGGAAACCGATAAGCAAGTTTTGTTGGTCGCCCAGCGCAGTGCAGAAATCGATGATCCGAGTGCTGAAGATGTCTATGAAATCGGCACATTAGCGACTATTCTGCAGCTCTTGAAGCTACCAGATGGCACCTTAAAGGTGCTAGTGGAGGGTGGTGAGCGTGCATTAATTAAAACAGTGAATGATGACGAGCGTCATTTCACCGCAGACGTTGCCGTTATTGCAGCATCCGATGATTATGATGAGCGTAAGGTCGATTTACTGTCTCGCATGTTGCTGAACTTATTTGATAAGTACTTCAAATTAAACAAAAAAATCCCGCCTGAAATTTTATCCTCACTGAGGGGTATTGATGACCCTACACGTCTGGCTGATACTGTGGCCGCACATTTGGGGCTAAAAGTTGCCGCCAAGCAGGAGATTCTGGAAATCACGGATATCAAGGAGCGGTTGGAGCAATTAATAGAATTGGTTGAAGGTGAGATCGACCTGTTGCAAGTCGAAAAGCGGATTCGTGGTCGCGTTAAGCACCAGATGGAGAAAAGCCAGCGCGAGTATTATTTGAATGAGCAAATGAAGGCTATTCAAAAAGAATTAGACGACATGGATGACGTGCTTAATGAAAATGATGAGCTTGCGAAAAAAATAGAAAAAGCGGGTATGCCGAAAGAAGCACTGGAGAAAACCAATGCGGAAATGAATAAGCTAAAAATGATGTCCCCCATGTCGGCAGAGGCCACGGTGGTCAGGAACTATATTGACTGGATGGTTGGTTTGCCCTGGAAGAAAAAATCCAGAATTGTTTCAGATTTAGCGAAGGCTCAGGCAACGCTGGACGAAGATCACTACGGTCTGGATAAGGTGAAAGAGCGGATCGTCGAGTACTTGGCGGTTCAGCAGCGGGTTAAGAAGTTAAAAGGCCCGATCATGTGTTTGGTTGGTCCTCCGGGCGTGGGTAAAACCTCACTGGGGCGTTCGATTGCGCGGGCAACTGGACGAAAATACACGCGGATGGCACTGGGTGGGGTGCGCGATGAGGCGGAGATTCGCGGTCATCGACGTACTTATATCGGTGCGCTACCCGGGAAAATCATCCAAAATTTGAGTCGGGTTGGTACCAAGAACCCGCTGTTTTTGCTGGATGAAATTGACAAAATGGCGACTGATTTTCGTGGTGATCCAGCATCCGCCATGCTTGAAGTGCTAGATCCAGAGCAAAATCACACCTTTGTGGATCATTACCTGGAGGTAGATTTTGACCTGTCTGATGTGATGTTTGTGGCAACGTCAAACAGCATGAATATACCGGGGCCTTTGTTGGATCGTATGGAGATTATTCGCATTCCGGGCTATACCGAGGATGAGAAGCTGAACATTGCCAAGAATTATTTGGTGCCAAAACAGATTAAAGCGAACGGTTTAAATAAGGGCGAAATTACGTTTAGCGATGCTGCTATTCTGGTCATTGTTCGTCATTATACGCGCGAGGCGGGTGTTCGTAATCTTGAGCGCGAAATCTCTAAAGTGTGCCGTAAGGTGGTTAGGGAGCACTTGCTGAAGAAGAAGGAAAAGACGTCGGTGACGCAGCGTAATCTGGAGCAATACCTTGGCGTACAGCGGTTCGATTTTGGGCGCGCGGACAAGGAAAACCAGGTTGGGCAAGTGACTGGCCTAGCATGGACTTCGGTTGGTGGTGTGTTATTAGCCATTGAAAGTGTCAAGTTAAGCGGTACTGGCAGCGTTAAAAGTACCGGTAGCCTGGGCAAAGTGATGCAAGAGTCGATTCAGGCGGCTGAAACGGTTGTCAAAAGCCGTGCCCGAATGCTTGGTATTTCGCAAAAGTTTATGCGCTCACATAATGTTCATATCCATGTGCCAGAAGGCGCAACACCTAAAGATGGCCCAAGTGCTGGTATCGGCATGGTGACGGCGATTGTGTCCTCGATGACAGGGATTCCTGTTAAGGCCGAGGTGGCGATGACGGGGGAAATCACACTGCGGGGAGAGGTGTTGCCAATTGGTGGGTTGAAAGAAAAGCTACTAGCGGCACATCGTGGTGGGATTACAACCGTGGTCATTCCGAAAGACAATGAGAAGGATCTTGCAGAAGTTCCTGAGAATGTGACTAAGGGGCTGGACATCAAGCCTGTTAAGTGGATTGATGAGGTGCTTGAGATTGCACTGGAAAGTGTACCGACGCCTTTGTCAGAAGAAGAATACGAAGATGCTGAGGGTTCAGTTGACGCAGGAGGGGTGGAAAGGACGTCGGAGGAAGAAGTGCGCGCGCACTGATTCAGATGGCCTGGAAAGCGGTTTCGTGCCCAGGTTTAGCAAGGGCGTGCATATGTGCGATGAAGCCAAAGCTGTTGCCCGCATGTATCTTTAATTTTGTTGAACAATGACGGAGTCGCTGGTATAACTGTCGGCGTATTTCGGCACAGGTTTATTGAGGTTGTTGGGTTTAGAGTATGGTCGTCGGAGTACATAATGGGTACACCGTATTCACACCATTAATAAAGGGAAAAATATGAATAAGACTGATTTGGTCGCAGCAATGGCTGAAGCATCTGGTTTAAGTAAAGCGGATGCGGATGCAGCGTATCAGGCGTTTGTAGACACGATTACCAAGGCGCTAGAAACTGAAGAAACAGTAACACTGATTGGCTTTGGTACATTCAGTGTGCGTGAGCGTGCAGCGCGCACGGGCCGCAATCCACGCACGGGTGAAGAGATTCAGATTAAAGCATCAAAAAATCCTGTATTTAAAGCTGGTAAAGCACTTAAGGATGCAGTAAACTAGCGCGCTTTCTGCTTGAGGGTGATTAGCTCAGTTGGTAGAGCGCCGCCCTTACAAGGCGGATGTCAGGAGTTCAAGTCTCTTATCACCCACCACGGAGCGGTAGTTCAGCTGGTT
>PDWI01014392.1_pt1 | contig 11010 bp, 11 predicted proteins | sample 1430891 | NCBI WGS metagenome assembly PDWI01 (sample SAMN01162508, study PRJNA174530) | Oral metagenome, whole genome shotgun sequencing project. | biome: Marine environment; feature: Marine mammal; material: Swab sample of the gingival sulcus; isolation source: swab sample of gingival sulcus... | reverse complement strand
TTTATATTTCTTTTCAAAATAACTTTATTTTACTCTAATAACAAAAAAAACAGAGTATCCTAAAAGCTTTTATTTTGTACAAAAATAAACATATTCAATTGTTACTTTTAGGGCACCCTGTTTTATTTATTTTATAATTTTTACATATTCATTCCACCACACACATGTATTACTTGTCCTGTAACATACGAAGATAAATCGCTTCCTAAGAATACACATGTATTGGCAACATCTTCAGGCGTTCCACCTCGTTTTAAAGGTATTTGAGCTTCCCATGCTTTTTTAACATCCTCATCTAACACCCCTGTCATTTCGGTAACAATAAAACCGGGAGCAATAGCATTACTTCTAATTCCTCTCGAACCCAATTCTTTGGCAATAGACTTGGTGAAGCCAATCATACCTGCCTTTGATGCTGAATAATTAGCTTGTCCTGCATTTCCGCTGACACCAACAACTGAACTCATATTAATTATAGAACCGGAACGTTGTTTAATCATAGTTCGTTGTACGGCTTTTACAAAATTAAATACAGATTTAAGATTTACTTTCAATACTAAATCCCATTGTTCTTCGGTCATTCTCATCAACAAACCATCTTTTGTAATACCTGCATTGTTGACTAAAATATCAACAGTGCCAAAATCTTTTACAATTTGGTTTACTACTTCTTGTGTTCCCTCAAAGTCGGAAGCATCCGATGCATAACCTTTAGCCTTTACTCCTAATGCTATTAATTCTTTTTCTGTTTCTTGAGCAGTCTCATTTATTGCTAAATCGGTAAATGCTATATTACAACCATTCTTTGCATAAGCTATGGCAATAGCTTTTCCGATACCGCGTGCGGCACCGGTAATAATTGCTGTTTTTCCTTCTAATAATTTCATATTATAATTATATTTAATTAATTGGCAAATGTAGTAATTTTTATATTAATGTCATTGTTTTTTATATTTTTTTTTATTTACTATTATAGACCTGAAAAATCATAAGAATTTCCGTAATCAGAAAACATAAGTTATGTTTTCTATCTGTTAGATTTTAAAATTGACGAATTGCGATTAACGATTTTCGAATATTGATTTACAAATATTTTAAACATGAAATAACACAAAGGATATTAATTAGTATATTTTATGGGTGATGGGGTATGATTGATAGGTGATAGGTGATGAGTGATGAGTGATGGGTGGTAGGTGTTAGGTGTTAGGTGTTAGTGACATAGGTGATAATACATTCGGCAATTATAATTTCTATTAGGGTATCTAATAGGGTATCTAAAAAGTTTTTAATTCGTCAATCGTAAATCTACATTCGTAAATCTTTGGTCTTTATTTCCATCAAGGAACATAAGTAGGACGTTTTAACTATTGGAGGCAGAACTGTCTTGTCCTGAAATAAGTTTACACAAAAAGACATGACATGATGACAAAAAAAACAGTTCGGTACAGTACTTGTTTTAAGTTACAAGTAATAAAAAGTATAGAAGAAGATGGACTAACTATTTCTGAAGCCGGTTTACGTTATGGAATAAAAGGCGGTCAAACTATTCAGAATTGGTTGCGTAAGTATGGTAAAAATCATTTATTAAACAAAATAGTAAGAGTGGAAACAATGGAAGAAAGAGATGAGTTGAAACGGTTAAAAGCTGAGAATGAGGCATTAAAGTTAGCCTATGCAGAACTATCATTACATCATAAATGTTCGGAAAGTGTAATAGAAGTCGCCGATGAAATGTTCAACTTGGACTTAAAAAAAAAGTACGCACAAGAGTTATCGAAATACACATGGGACAAGAAAAAATAATTGATATGTGTAATTATTTTAAGATAACAAGGCAAGCGTATTATAAGTCTTTAAAACATAAGGAACAACAAGAAATACATGTTGGCATAGTATTAGATTTGGTACGAGAAATAAGAAAAAAACAACCTCGTGTAGGAGGTAAAAAATTGTATTTACATCTGTATAAAGATTTACAATTATTAGGGAATATAGGCAGAGATAAATTTTTTGATATATTAAGAACCTATGACCTTCTTGTAAAACGCAAAAAGAGTTATACAAAAACGACAAATTCATTTCATAGGTTTCATAAATGGACTAATCTAATTATAGATAAGGACTTTATACAAAATAACACTTGCTGGGTTAGTGATATAACCTACATTCGAACAGAACAAGGCTTTGTTTATTTATTCTTAATAACGGATTTATATTCACGTAAAATAGTAGGTTGGGATTTATCCGACAGTCTATCAATTGAGGGAGGAATAAGAGCTTTAAAAATGGCATTAAGACAAAGGCAAGATAAAGAATTACCATTAATTCATCATTCAGATAGAGGTATTCAATATTGTAGTAAAGAGTATGTTAAGATATTGCAAAAACACAATATTTCAATCAGTATGACTGAGAAAAATCATTGCTACGAGAATAGTGTAGCTGAGCGAGTGAACGGAATTTTAAAAGATGAATTTTTGTTAGATAGTACTTTTAAAAACAAAGTACAGGCAAACAAAGCCTGTAAAGAAGCAATTGATACATATAATAATGTTAGATTACATGGAAGTTTACAATTTAAAACACCTAATTCAGTATATTTACAAGTAGCATAATAATAGGCTAATGAGAATTTATAAACAAAGAAAAATTAAGCCAATAGAACAAGCAAGTTCAAGCCCTACGGTTAATTTTAAAAATGTTTATAAATTCACAAAAGCAAAAAAAAATAATAATAAACAGAAAAATACAGTATTAATCTGTAAACTTTTTTTAGGACGTGACAAAATCTTCATTTCTTTATTAACTACGCCAAATATTGTTTCTTTAATTCGTCAATCGTCAATCTATATTTGTTAATATTTTGTTTTCTGTCTTCATTATTAAAAATTAAAATTTTAGTTATTAACATATTACATTTTTTTGCTTATTAAAATTATAGGAATTATATTTGTATTTTTAAAATTTTATAATTTATCAAAAAATGCGCATAGCAATAATCGACTTAGGAACAAATACATTCAATATATTAATTGTCAATACATTACCGGGTGGGAGTTATAACACAATATACCGTGACCGTTTTGTTGCAAAAATTGGCAAAGGAGGTTTCGATAAAAAAATAATTACCAAAGAGGCTTTTGAAAGGGGCTTAAAAGGTATTCAATATCACTACGATAATATTAAAAAATACAATGTTGATAAAATAATTTGTTATGCTACATCAGCAATTAGAGATGCATTAAATGGAAATGATTTTGTAAAAAAAGTTAAAGATAAATTTAATATAGAAATACAGGTTATTGACGGACAAAAAGAAGCTGAATTAATTTTTGACGGAGTAAAACAAGTTACTCCAATAGATAACAACACTGCTCTTATAATGGATATAGGAGGAGGAAGTACGGAATTTATAATTGCAAATAGAAAAGGAATTATAAATAAATATAGTTTTAATTTAGGAGCTGCCAGAATAATAGAAATTACAAATCCTAATGACCCGATAACAAAGAATAATATTATTGATATTGAAAATCTTATTTATAAAGAGATTACTCCTTTATTAAATGAACTAAAAAAGCATAATGTAACTTCTTTGATAGGTTCATCAGGTACTTTCGATACCTTAGCCGAAATGATTAAAATAGAGAGTCATCCCAATATTGATTTGAATTTATTAAGCAGTTATCAAGTTAATATAAATGATTTTTATAAATTATATCAAAAATTTATTACCTTTGACTACGAAAAACGCTCTGCTATGAAAGGAATGGATAAAGCCAGAGTTGATTTAATTGTTGTGGCATCTGTTTTTATTAATTATATTATTGAAAAATTAAATATTAAAACAATTATACAATCTTGTTTTGCTCTTAAGGAAGGTGCTGTTCTTCAAGAAATTAAAAAATTACAATAAATCTTACTAAACTAAATAATCATGTCGAAAATATTAATAATAGATGATCAACGAGCTATTAGAAACACATTAAAAGAGATTCTCGAATACGAGAGTCATGAAGTGGAATTAGCCGAAGATGGAATGCAAGGAATAGAATTGTTTAAAAAAGATAAATTTGACCTTGTTTTTTGCGATATAAAAATGCCTAAAATGGATGGTATTGAAGTTCTTGATGCTATTATGAAAATAAGAAATGATATACCCATTATAATGATTTCGGGGCATGGGAATATTGATACAGCAGTAGAATGTATAAAAAAAGGAGCTTACGATTTTGTTGAAAAACCACTTGATTTAAACAGACTACTGGTAATAGTGAAAAATGCTTGTGAGAAAAAAGAACTTGTTGTTGAAACTAAAACTCTAAAACGTAAAGTCAGTAAGACTTATGAGATGATTGGCGAGTCTGAAAGTATTAAGCATGTAAAGGATATAATAGAAAAAGTTGCCCCTACGGATGCAAGAGTTTTAATAACCGGACCCAATGGGACAGGAAAGGAGCTTGTTGCCAGATGGTTACATGAGAAAAGTAATCGAAAAGATAAACCTTTTATTGAAGTTAACTGTGCTGCTATTCCTTCTGAACTTATTGAAAGTGAACTTTTTGGCCATGAAAAAGGTTCTTTTACTTCTGCCGTAAAACAACGAAAAGGTAAATTTGAACAAGCTAACGGAGGTACATTGTTTTTAGACGAGATTGGTGATATGAGTCTGAAGGCTCAAGCCAAAGTTTTACGAACTCTTCAAGAAAATGTAGTGAGTAGAATAGGTAGTGACAAAGACATTAAAGTAAATGTAAGAGTTTTAGCTGCAACAAATAAAAACATAAAACAAGAAATTGATAATAATAATTTCAGAGAGGATTTATATCATAGATTAAGTGTTATACTTATTAAGGTGCCCTCACTTAACGAGAGATTAGAGGATATTCCTTTATTGGCAGACCATTTTGTTTCTCAAATTTGTTCTGAATTAGGAATCCCTGCTAAAACTATTGAAAAAAGTGCTATAAAAGAACTCCAAAAAATTAATTGGACAGGAAATATTCGTGAGTTTAGAAATGTTATTGAAAGATTAATTATTCTTTCGCCTGAAATAATTAAAGCTTCCGATGTAAAACTTTATGCAAGTCACGGATAACAACTTTAAAAATAAAAAAATAAGGTAATTTTAAATTATCCAAGATTTAAAAAATAAATCCTATAAAACATTAAAAACTAAATAAAATTAAAAAAATGAGAATAGGAATATTATCAGCAGGAGGCGATTGTCCGGGTATAAATGCTGCAATACGAGGTGTTGGCAAAACGGCAATCACACGCTACGGAATGGAAGTAGTTGGGATATCGAACGGATTTTCAGGGCTTATTGATTTAGATACTTATGTTCTTAGCGAAAAACATTTATCAGGATTATTAACCCTAGGAGGGACTATTTTAGGTACATCTCGCATAAAACCTTTTAAGCGTCAGGAAGGTGATACGGTAGATGACAAACCGCATGTTATAGCAGAAAACTACGACAAATTGGGGTTAGATGCTTTGGTTTGCATAGGTGGTAACGGAACTCAAAAAACAGCTCACTTATTATCCGAAAAAGGACTTAATATTATAGGTTTACCTAAAACAATAGATAATGATGTATGGGGCACAGATGTTACTTTTGGTTTTGATACTGCAGTAAACATTGCAACTGAAGCCATTGACAGGCTACATACTACAGCAAACTCTCATAAAAGAGTTATGGTTATTGAAGTAATGGGGCACAAAGCCGGATGGTTAGCTTTATATGCAGGCATGGCAAGCGGTGGTGATATTATTTTACTTCCTGAATTAGGCTACGACATCGACATTATTAATAATGTTATAAAAAAACGTAGTGAGATGGGTAAATCTTATTCTATTGTAGTTGTTGGAGAAGGCATAGAAACCAATAATAAAAAGAAAAGTGCAGGCAGTTACATTGCAAAAAAGATTATGAAAGGAACAGGCTTGGAAGTTAGAGAAACTAAACTGGGTTATATTCAAAGAGGAGGAAGCCCGTCTCCTGCCGACAGAATATTAGCTTCTAGATATGGTTCGCATGCTGCTACATTAATACATCAAGGTAAATTCGGAACTATGGTTAGTTTAAAAAACGGACAAATATGTTCCGTACCTTTAAGTGAAGTAGGAGGAAAAACAAAGCTTGTTACTCCCGATAATAATTTAATTGCAAAAGCAAGAGGTATGGGAGTTTCGTTTGGAGACTCTTTATAATGAAAAAAATATCAGAAATGATGAATTTTTTATAACTCTATAAAAATGATTAAGGAACATATACAAGAATTAAACAATAAATATACTAATGCCGACGCACAAGAAATTATAAACTGGTGTGTCGGTTATTTTGGTAACAAAGTTGCATTAGCATCAAGTTTGGGAGCAGAAGACCAAGTGCTTACTGAAATGATGGTAAAAGCTAATGAAAATGCTAATATTTTTACTCTTGATACCGGACGTTTATTTCCGGAAACTTATGATTTAATAGATCGTACATCAAAAAAATATAAAATTAAAATTAATGTATTTTCACCTCAAGCTGAAGCTGTGCAAAATATGGTAAGAGAGTATGGAATTAACTTATTTTACGACAGTATAGAAAAACGAAAAATGTGCTGTCAAATTCGTAAATTGGAACCATTAAAAAGGGCTTTTTCCAATCTTGAAGCTTGGATTTGCGGATTAAGAGCCGAACAATCTATTACCCGAACCAATATAAAGGTAATTGAGTGGGATAGTAATAATAACATTATTAAAATTAACCCTTTAGCTCATTGGTCTGAAGAACAAGTATGGGATTATATAAAAAACAATGGAATACCTTATAATCCTTTACACAACAAAAACTATCCAAGCATTGGTTGTCAACCATGTACAAGAGCTGTTATGCCGGGCGAAGATATTAGAGCAGGCAGATGGTATTGGGAAAATCCCGAAACAAAAGAATGTGGTTTGCATAAAAAATAAGCATTCCTGTAATTTATTATTTAGTGGATAAAAGAAAGTTACGATAAGTATGCATAATACAACTTTATAGAAAGTGGAATATAAAAACAAATTCCTTTATTTTAAAAAGTTGAAAACATTATTATTGAAACTTCTTTTAATCTACTACGGGAAATTATAAATTTTCTGACAGACATTATTTAAAAAATGAAGAATTTTATTAGATTTATCATTAATCATAACTTTACAATATTATTTATATTGTTAGAAATATTTGCTTTAATTTTAATAATAAATTTTAATAAAGCACATAGAAATATATATATAAGTTCATCGTCGAAATTTTCAGGATTTTTATTTGAAAAAGTTTCTGGAGCAAAAGATTATTTTAAGTTGAAACAACAAAATAAAGAGCTTAACAATGAAATTGCTTTATTAAGAACTCAATTATCAAAATTACAAAACGACACTTTACATAATAATAAAAAAATTAATGATAAATATAATTTTTTTTCCGCTAAAGTAATTAACAACACTATTTACAAACGTTTTAATTATATAACTCTTAATAAGGGAAGCAAAGACGGTATTCATCCCGATATGGGAATAATAAATAATCATGGAATTATAGGTATTGTAATAAAAACATCGGAAAATTACAGTACAGGTATTTCTTTGCTTAATCCTCACCTGAAAGTTTCGGCAAAAATAGAAGGAAGTAATTTCTTTGGTACTGTTAGTTGGGAACACAAATCCATATTATATGTTACTTTAGATGAAATTCCCGAACATGCCAATATTCAATTGGGAGACAAGGTAATAACCAGCGGCTATTCTTCAATTTTTCCTGAAAATATTCTTATAGGTACAATAAGCAATATTGAACATCCTAAAGGAGAAAGTTTTTTGAAAATAAAAGTTAAATTAAGCGTTAATTTTGCAAACCTTAATTATGTCAACATAATTAATAATAAATTGCATAAAGAACAAATTAAATTGGAAAAGGAGGTTTATAATGATTAATTTACCTAAATATATTTTTAACTTTATAATTTTAATCTTAGTACAAGTATTATTATTAAACAATATAGAGTTTTCAGGAATTATAAATCCATACTTATATATTTTATTTATACTTATATTGCCTTTCAACACTCCTAAATGGTTATTATTGGTATTAGCTTCTTTATTAGGATTATCTATTGATTTATTTATGAATACTCCGGGAATAAACATGGCCGCTACAGTATTTATGGCTTATCTACGTCCTCGTATATTAATGTGGGTTGCTCCTCGCGACAACTATGAAGTTAACTCTTTGCCGACTCCTTCTTATTATGGATTTGAATGGTTTTTAAAATATGCCGTCATTCTTATTTTTGCACAACATTTATGCCTATTTATTATAGAAGATTTAACTTTTTCTAATATCTTTAATATTGTTGTTAAAACCATTTTGAGCACATTATTTACTTTAATCTTTATTACTATTACATTAATGTTTACTTATAATAAAAAACGAAAAAATTATTAATTGTGGAAAGTAGAAGAAGTATAATAATCGGAGCAATTATCGTTTCTATAGGATTAATATTCATGATAAGGTTATTTGCTGTTCAAATATACGATTCCTCATATAAATATTCTGCCGAAAGTAACACACGAAGAGAAATCGTTAATTTCCCTGCCCGTGGTTTAATATATGATAGAAATAATAAACTGATTGTATCGAATCAAGCTAATTACGATTTAATGGTAGTGCCAAAAGAATTAGGCGCTTTTGATTCTTTAGATTTTTGTAAATCGTTAAATATTTCGATAATCGAATTAAGATATTTAATTGATAAAATGTATAAAGATTTAAAGAGCAGAAAAATATCACGAAGTAAACCTTCTATATTCTATAAACAATTATCGGCAAAACAATATGGATATTTACAAGAAAAATTATATAAATTTAAAGGTTTCTTTGTACAACGAAGGACATTACGTCATTATGAATATCCTAATGCAGCTCATATAGTGGGATATGTTGGCGAAGTAAATAAAAAAGATATAAAAAAAGATTCGTATTACGAAAATGGTGATTATCATGGTATAAACGGAATAGAAGCTACATACGAAAAATATTTACGGGGTAAAAAAGGTTATAAATATGTTAATGTAGATGTTAAGGGTAGAGAAAAAGGAGCATTTAAAAAAGGTAAGCATGATATTCCTGCTGTTAGAGGTAAAAACATTAATCTAACAATAGATATTGATTTGCAACAATACGGTGAAAAATTAATGCAAAATAAAATAGGAGCTATAGTTGCCATTGAACCTTCTTCAGGCGAAATATTAGCTATGGTTTCAAGTCCTTCATATAATCCTGCTTTACTTGTTGGAAAACAGAGAGCCGGGAATTTTGAAAAATTAAGAAAAGACAGTTTAAAACCTCTTTTTAATCGACCTATTATGGCAAGATATCCCCCTGGGTCAACATTTAAAACAATTAACGCATTAATAGGTTTACAAGAAGGTGTAATAACAAAAAATTCAAAATTTGCTTGTAATAACGGTTATTCCGTTGGTAATTTTCATCAAAATTGTCATAGCCACTATAGCCCTTTAGCTTTAAAAGAAGCCTTGGCAATGTCATGCAATGCTTATTATAGTATTTTATTTCGTCGAATAATTGATAATCCTGTTTTTTCAACCACACAAGAAGGGTTTGAGAATTGGAAAAATTATTTGGTGAAAATAGGATTTGGATATAAATTAGGAGTCGACATGGTTAATGAGAATCGAGGTTTTATACCCAATAGCAAATGGTACGATAAAGTATACAATAAACATTGGTCGTCGTTAACAGTTATTTCTTTAGCTATAGGACAAGGAGAACTACTTGTAACTCCTTTGCAATTATCGAATATGACAGCAATGATAGCAAATAAAGGGTATTATTTTACTCCTCATATTGTGAAAAAAATAAAAAACGACACAATACCTTCTAAATATTTAAAACGACATAATGTGGATATTGATAGTTTATATTTTGAGCCTGTACAAGATGGAATGCAGGAAGCTATTTGGGGAACAGGAACTGCACGCTCTGCCAGAATTCCGGGAATAAATATTTGTGGAAAAACAGGAACAGCAGAAAACCCTCATGGTGAAGACCATTCTGTTTTTATTGCATTTGCTCCTCGTAAAAATCCTAAAATAGCTATATCTGTTTATGTTGAAAACGGAGGCTTTGGTGCCACATGGGCAGCTCCAATTGCAAGTTTAATGGTAGAAAAATATTTAAATCATTCTATTGATTCTCTTCGTTTTCCTATTGAAAAAAGAATAATAGAACAAAATCTGATTAATTATGAGAAGGAATAACGAAACTAAACATATTGACCGGATAACATTAATATTATACGCATTACTTATATTTTTTGGTTGGATGAATATTTATGCCGCCAATTATAATCCAAATAATGAAACATTTTTTTCTTTCAATCATGAATATATGAAACAAATAATATGGATAATATTATCCATATTTTTAATTGGTATTATCTTCATTGCCGATTCGAAAATATTTGTCTCTTTTTCATTTATACTATACGGGATAAGTGTATTTTTACTATTTATAGTATCCTTTGTAGGAAAAGATGTTAATGGAGCAAGGTCGTGGTTTGAATTTGGTCCCTTACGATTTCAACCGGCAGAACCCGCTAAAATAGCAACAGCCTTGGCTCTGTCCACAATTGTTGGCGTACATGGTTTTTCTTTAAAAAAGTATAATAATTCTATTTCGGTTGCAATAATTCTTTTTTTACCAATAATGTGTATAATGCTACAAAACGATACAGGTTCAGCTCTTGTTTTTGCTGCATTTATACTGCCTTTATTTCGTGAAGGTTTGTCGCCATATTTTTTAATTATCGGCATGGCTGTTGGTGTAACATCGGTGTTAACTTTAATTTATCCAATCATTCCTGTTATTGCAGGAATATATTTATTAGCTTGTATTTTATTATTTTTTCTTGTAGATAAAAAATATACACTTATTTCTTTACTATACGG
>PDWI01011558.1_pt1 | contig 11011 bp, 8 predicted proteins | sample 1430891 | NCBI WGS metagenome assembly PDWI01 (sample SAMN01162508, study PRJNA174530) | Oral metagenome, whole genome shotgun sequencing project. | biome: Marine environment; feature: Marine mammal; material: Swab sample of the gingival sulcus; isolation source: swab sample of gingival sulcus... | reverse complement strand
TGGTAGGGAAGGCCTCCACCTTGGTGTTCAGGTCCCGCACGTTGGCGTTGAAGAAGCGGCGGGCCGCCTGGATGCGGTCTTCCGTGTTGGCCAGCTCCGCTTGCAAATCCAGAAAATGCCGGCTGGCCTTCAGGTCGGGATAATCCTCGGCTACGGCCAGCAGATTCTGCAGACCGGCCACCAGCGCGTTCTCATCCCGCGCCTGGCTGCCGGGATCCCCGATGGATGCCACCGCCCGCGCCCGGGCCGCCGTGACCTTGGCCAGCACCTCCTTCTCGTGAGCGGCGTAGGCCTTGACCGCCTCCGTCAGATTGGGCACCAGATCGTAGCGGCGTTTCAGCTCCGTATCGATGCCGGACCAGCTTTCGCGCACCATCTGACGTGTCTTGACCAGGCTGTTGTACAGGAAGATCACCCAGACCGTCAGCGCGACCACGATGCCCAGAAGCCACCCCCACAACATCAGCTCTCTCCCTTCCCCCCACAACATCAGCTCTCTCCCTTCATCTGCCGGACCACGAAATCCGGCACCAGGTCAATCAGCTTGGCCGCCATCTCCACCTGGGCCTCGAAATCCGCCGTCCGGCTGCGCCCCATCTTGTAGACGGCCACCTCGCCAAACCCGAATTCGATGCAGAACGGCGGAGCCCCCAACAGGTACTCCATGGTCCGGGCGTGGATCACGTCGTAGGCCCATTTTCGGTCGCTGCTGGCCACGTGGAAGGTGCGGCTGAATTCGGCCGACTCGAAATCGATATCCCCGCCGCCGAGGAATTCCCCCACCTTGTCGAAGACATGCTCGCGCCGGATCTCCAACGGGACGACGGGAAAGCCCGTCTCCATCAGCACCACCCCGAAATGGTGGGTAGTGCGGCTGTTGCCCGAACCGGTGACGTACTTGTAGTCCAGCACGGTCACGGCCCGCCCCCGGAAATGGCCCGTGATGATGTTGTCCCCGACCTGTCCGCCGCCCCTGCCGAACAGCGCGAGGCCGGGATACCGGGACGCCCAGTCGTCGCGACTGTGCCCCAACATCTTCCAGCCGTACCTGAAGGCCCAGCGATGCAGTTCCTCGCGCCGTTTCCGCTCCTGATGCCAGGCGTAGACGCCCGCCATGATCATCAGGACCACGAAGATGAGGAAAAAGACGGGAGGCAAGAACTCTCCAGACGGTTGCGGGTTTGCGGCCTGGATATCAGGTCGGCCGACAGCGGCGCGACTGTAGCCTCAACCCATCAGGAAAGCCCCCGCAACAGGCCGGTCGGCACCTTCACCGTCATTTCCAGCAGGGCCTGACTCATGGTCTTGCCCTGCGGATCCACCCCCTGCAGGTTGTCCAGCTCATAGCGGGTGACCCGGCCCTGGACCCGGCCCTTGAAAAAGCCCTTCACCAGGCGGGCGGTCAGGTTCTGCCGGATCCATTCGTAGACCTGGGGCGAGCGCGCCAACACCCCCACGTTGCACATGTCCCCCTTGTCCCCGCTGCGGGCATAGCAGATGCGCCGCAGGGGGACCTCCTTCAGGGCCCCCTTCCAGACGCGCGGCTTGCGGACACTTCTGGGCACATCGCTGAAGACGGGATCGCCCATGCCCTCGCGCAGGGGGAAATCCAGCTCCTGGAAGGTCTCGGCACCGGTGGTGTCCATGGTCAGCACCTTGGCCCGGCAGTGATCCCGCCGCACCAGGGCCGGCCAGTAGGCCACGATGGCCTGGGGACGGGGACGCCCCCGCGTGCTGACGGCCATGCCCGAAGGGCCGGCCAGGATCAGGGCCGGCAAAGCCTTGCTGAAATCCTCCAGCTTGCTTCTGTCATGGTCGCAGACGCCGAAGCGCAGATAAATCTCGTTGGGTTCATAGCCATTGAGCCGATCCGGCCAGATGCTGCCCGCGCCCACCAGGGCGGTGTGCTTCTTCTCGAACTCGTGCCCCACCTTCCGCCAGAAAATCTCCTCCACCGCGGTGGCCTTCTTGCGGACATCAGGCCCGCTGATCAGCACCTCGCCGTCGGCCTTCCAGCCGTCTTCATAGGCCATGGAGACCTTCAGCATGGCCGGCGACGGTCCCCCACGCACCCCGCTGACCTTGACCCGGTTGGCCTTGACCTCGGTCACCTCGATGGTGTCGAAGAAGGCCACCCCGTCGGGACTGATGTACTGGGCCGGGTTGCCCATTTCGTAGACCAGCTGCTCCTTGACGGATTTCTCGCTGACACGGCCGCCGGTGCGCGGGTGCTTGGTCACGAAGAAGGTGCCGTCCTCCTGCATCTCGATGATGGGGTAGCCCATGTTGTGGAAGCTGGGGATCTCCTGCCAGTCGGTGATGTTGCCACCGGAAGCCTGGGCCCCGCATTCGATGATGTGGCCGGCCACAACGCCGGCGGCCAGGCGGTCCCAGTCATCCATGGGCCAACCGAATTCGTGGATCATGGGGGCCATGGTGATGCCCGTATCGGTCACCCGGCCGGTGACGACAATCTGGCAACCCGCGTCCAGGGCGGCCACCACCGGCTCGGCCCCCAGATAGACGTTGGCGCTGGTCACACGGTGCCGCACGCCCTGGAAATCGGCCCCCGTTTCCATGTTGGTGAACTTTTCCCCCGCGGCGCTCAGTTCGTACAACTGGCCGGTGATGTCGTCGCCGTAACACACGCCCACCTTGATATCATGCCCCTGCCGGCGGGCCAGAGCCAGGATCTCCCGGCCCAGACCGATGGGGTTGATGCCCCCGGCATTGTTGATCACCCGCACGTTCTTCTCGACGATCAGAGGCAGGCAGGTTTCCAGCTGGGTCAGGAAATCCCGGGCATAGCCCAGAGCGGGGTTCCGGAGCTGCTGTTTGCGCAGAATGGACATGGTGATCTCGGCCAGGAAGTCCATAGTGATATAATCCAGGGGGCCGCCTTCCAACTGCCGCCGCAGGGCGTCCAGATCATCACCCCAGTAGCCTCCCGCATTTCCGATTCGGATCGTTTTCTTCACACCAGACCCTTTCTCCAGCTTTGCACCTTGTGTTTTCTCGATTCCGCCTGATAATAGGCTCCGGTTCCATTATCCAGGAAGCCATCCAGGAATCAAGCAAGAAAGGGTACCGACCCATGGCGCGGCGACAAATCCCCCAGCAGGACTACTTCGTTTTCGGTTTTCCCCTTTCGGACAGATCATGGCACCGCTACGCCGTGCGCTCCGTGCTGTCGGAAGAACCGCCCCGGGGATTGGTGAACCCCACCTACGAGATCCGCCAGTTGAGTGAACGCATCAACAACGACCCCGCCCGCCAGGCCGAACACCTGCCCGCCACCCACGCGGAAACCCTACTGGCCCTGCGCACCATCAATCAGGTGCTGCGGCATCTGTCCACCAATTACTTCCAGCGACAGAACCCGGGTTCGCTGACGCGCTGCCGCCAATGGGCCGGCCGGCGGCTGGGCACCGAGTCGGTGACGGCCCTGTTCCGCGCCTTCGTGGACATTTTCCCGCCCCTGGCCGTGCAGCTGGCCCGCATCACTCCCCATGAGTTTTTGCTGGCGCGCCAGAAGAACCAGAACGGCCAGGATCAAGACGGCCAGGATCAGGCCTGCCTGGAGATGCTGCTCCTTTTTCTGAACACCAGCAACCCTGCCGCCAAGGATGTCAGCCACCTCTTCGACGACAGCGATCTGCGCCGCAGGGCCTCCTTCGTGCCCTTCATCACCAGCCTGGAGGGCTATCTGGAGGAACATGAACCCGCCGACGGCGAGGGTGGCAGCATCCTGCATCTGCTGCGCAGGCCCATGCTGGCCAGCCCGGACAGCCTGGCCGGACAGATCGAGTTCATCCGCCAACACTGGGGCCACCTGCTGCCCGATGAACTCCTCACGCAGCTGCAGTTGGCCCTGGACGTGCTGAAGGAAGTGGATGTGTCGCGCCACGCCGAATACGGGTCGCCCCCGGTGCTGGAATTCGGCCCCGGCAGCCGTTTCTGGGCCGATGGCGAACCCGAACCCGAGGCCTTCAGCCGCGATGCCGACTGGATGAGCAACGTCGTCCTGATGGCCAAGAGCGTCCATGTCTGGCTGGATCAGCTCAGCCGCTGGCACGGCCGTCCCGTGCACACCCTGGCCGATATCCCCGACGCCGAACTGGACCGCCTGGCCCGCTGGGGCGTGACCGGCCTGTGGCTGATCGGCCTGTGGGAGCGTTCGGAAGCCTCCCGCCTCATCAAACAGTACATGGGCAACCCCGAGGCCGCCGCCAGCGCCTACGCCCTGCGCGATTACCACATCGCCGCCGAACTGGGCGGCGAAGAAGGCTACGCCAACCTGCGCCGGCGCGCCGCCGATCGCGGCATCCGTCTGGCCAGCGACATGGTGCCCAACCACATGGGCATCGATAGCCGCTGGGTCATCGAGCACCCCGACTGGTTCCTCCAGGCGGAGCAGCCCCCCTTCCCCGGCTACCGTTTCACCGGCGGGGACCTTTGCACCCACGGCGGAGTCTCCGTGCGCATCGAGGACGGCTACTGGGACCACAGCGACGCGGCCGTGGTCTTCCAGCGTGTGGACGAAAGCACCGGACAGGCCCGCTATATTTACCATGGCAACGACGGCACCAGCATGCCCTGGAACGACACCGCCCAGCTCAATTTCATGCTGCCGGAAGTGCGCGAGGCCGTCACCCAAGTCATCCTGGACGTGGCCCGGCGCTTCCCCATCATCCGCTTCGACGCCGCCATGACCCTGGCCAAGAAACATTACCAACGCCTCTGGTTCCCCGCCCCCGGCGACGCGGGCGCCATCCCCTCGCGCGCCGAGCACGGCATGACCAAGGAACGGTTCAACGAGGTCTTCCCGGTGGAATTCTGGCGCCAGGTGGTGGACCGCGTGGCCGCCGAGGCCCCCGACACCCTGCTGCTGGCCGAGGCCTTCTGGCTCATGGAAGGCTACTTCGTCCGCACCCTGGGCATGCACCGCGTCTACAACAGCGCCTTCATGAACATGCTCAAGATGGAGGACAACGCCAAGTACCGGCAGACGCTGAAGAACGTGCTGGAATACAGCCCGCCCATCCTGCAGCGCTTCGTGAACTTCATGAACAACCCGGACGAGAAAACGGCCGTGGAGCAATTCGGCCGCGGCGACAAGTACTTCGGCTGCGCCATCCTGCTGGTCACGTTGCCCGGCCTGCCCATGCTGGGCCACGGCCAGATCGAAGGTTTCAGCGAGAAGTACGGCATGGAATACCGCCGCGCCTACTGGGACGAGAACATCGACGACGAGATGGTGGCCCGGCATGAGCGCGAGGTCTTCCCCCTCATGCGCCGCCGTCACCTGTTCAGCGGGGCGGAGCATTTCCACCTCTTCGACTTCGAGTCCGGCCACGGCCATGTGGACGAGAACGTCTTCGCCTACACCAATCGCTGCGGCGAAGAGCGGGCCCTGATCATCTACAACAACAGCTACGAGCAAACCAGCGGACACGTCCGCACCAGCAGCGCCGTGAACGTGGGCAGCGCCGAGTCGCCCCATCTGGTGCACCGCTCCCTGGCCGAAGCCCTGCAACTGGAAGAGGGCCGGAACATCTGGTACGCCTTCCGCGATCACAGCGCCGGCTTGGAATTCCTGCGCCACAGCAGCGAACTGGTGCGCGATGGTTTCCACACCCAGCTGGACGGCTACCAGTACCGCACCCTGGTCGATTTCCGCCGCCTCGAAGACAGCGATGGTTCCTGGGCCGAGCTGGCCGCCTGGTTGCAGGGTGGCGGCACCCCGGACCTGGAACTGGCCGCCCGGCGGCGGTTGATCGCCCCCGCCTTGGCGGAGCTGATTCCGCCTGTGGTGGAGGCTGTGGCGCCTGAGTTGGCTATGGCTGAGGAAATTTTCGCGGCCTTGGGGAAAGACCGGGATGAGAACGGGCATGGAGCGGACAAGGTGGCGGGCAAGACGCCCGGGAAAACTGCCGACAAGACCGCGGACACAGCCGAGCCCCCGCTCCGGCCGGGTGAGCGCACCCGGAAAGACCTGCGGGCGTTGCGCCGGGAACTGGCCGATGGAACCATCCTGCGGGCGGATCAGCTGGCGGATGAGCTTTCCCGTTGGCCTGGTCCCTGGGGAGGGCCTGAACAGCTGGCCGCCGGAGGCCTCACCCTGAGAGCCGCCGACGGCCCCCTGCTGTTGGAGGAGTTGACCGCCCGTCTGGCGGCGGCGTTGCAGGATAACGAGCAAGCCCGCCGCATTGTGGGCCTGGCCATCCTGCTGGTCCGGAACCCGGACGCGGCCCGGCACCTGGCGGCCGGGGAAGTCCGCTGGCTGGCCCAGGACCTGCGGCAGCCTTCCATGAAAGAATTCCTGGACGTGAACACCCATCAGGGCACCGAATATTTCCGGCGGGAAAGCCTGCAAATCCTGCTGGCTGCCCTGACCTACCGCGCCTTGCGCGACAACCCGCAGCAAAAGCCGGCCAACCTGCTGGATGCCCGCGCCCTGCTGCTGACTCTGGCGGAGCAGAGTGGGTTCCGGACCCGGGATTTTCAGGCAACCCTGCAAAAAGACGGTCCTGCTTAATTTGGTGTATGGGCCCCGGCTTTGGGTAGGGCAAGAAAAGTGCGGCCAACAATTTCAGGGGCACAGCCGTTGGCGGTCCCCTATTGCCCCCCTATTAACCCTCCTTTCCTGCCGGACCAGATTATGTTATGCTTAGATGACAATATCGAAATTTCAAGAGATCGCCCCCCTAACATTATGGAGTCTCGACCATATGCTGAATCGAAGGTGGTTGCTTGCCGCATTATCCCTACTGCTCATCTTCCCGGCGCCCCGCACGGGGTGGGCCGGCGTCGGCATGGGCACCAGTAACCCAACCCTTGTGGATACCCAAGCCCCGTTCCTGCAAGTGGATTCCGTGCCGGACGAGCTTCTGCAGGGTGGCGACGAATACATCTTCCACTGGACCGCCGGGGATGCCAACCCCGGTCAGGCCCCTGAGAACTTTCAGGCCCGCATCCTGGTGGACGGAGAAGCCATTTCCGAAATCGACTGGCTGGAAAATCCAGCAGAATATTACTGGCAGTGGACCGCTCCGGAAGTGCAATCGGGCAACCTGCGCCTGGAAGTCGTCGTGCAGGATATCATGGGCAATACCACCCAGCACCTCAGCGATCAGTTCACTGTACTGTTGAGCACCACCCCCGCACCGGACCTGCCGGGGCAGCTTCGTCTGGGCACCCCCTATCCCAACCCCTTCAACCCATCCTGTTCTCTGGAGTTCACTTTGCCGGCCGCCGGTTACGCCACGGTGGCCGTTTACGATGTCCGGGGCCGTTGCGTCCGGCATTTATGGCAAGGGAACGCTCCGGCAGGCTCCACCCACCTGGAATGGCAAGGGACCAGCCAGGACGGTCAGCTCATGCCCGCGGGTGTGTATTATTTCGTGCTTGAGACGCCGGATCAGCCCCGTCAAGTGACCCGGGCCATTCTCATTCCCTGAGTTTTGCCGGCGGATTTCCCTACAACGGGTTTCCCGCTGACTTGACCTTATAAAGCTGACTTGGCCTGATAAAAGCGTCACTGAATCCGTTTCCCGGGGTGGTATGGGGAGCCCCCTGGAGACAGTGCTGAGTCCACCCTTGTGCGGGGCTGTGGCCGGCTCCGGCCCGCCCGCAAGGAGAATGGCCCTCGACATATGAGTGAAAAGAACAAAAACCACCCAGCGGACCAAAGCGCGCAAGCCGACCAACCCGGCCAGGATCTGGAAAAGCAAATCCTGCAAGGGCGGCACTTTGGTCTTGCCGAGGCCATTGGCCGCGCTGCCGGTGGTTCTCTCAAGGGGGCCTCCCCCATTCCTGACCGCCGGCAGGCTCTGCTGGATATGGGCGCGCTCCTGGAGAGCCGGTTGGTCGATCCCGAGGGTTCCTTGCGCGCCGTTGTCGAACGGGAGCTGGCACAAAGCCCCGATCTGCGGGACACCCGGCCCGACACCGCAACCGCCGATCTGATCCGCTGGGTGCGCGCCGTATTGGAGACCCCGTGGCGGCTGGAAGAGCTGGTGCGCCAGGCGGACGCGCGCTGGGGACGAGACTATACCGAGAAGCCGCACTTCAACCGCCCCGGCAGCCGGCCGGATCCAGATGATCCCTACACCCCGGACTCTGTGCGGGAGGCTCTACGGGATCTGCTACGTCAACTGGACGGACCACCAAGGTGAACACGCCGGAGTAGGCCCGACAGGCTCCCCCGCCCGGCGGCAGGCCGCGCGCCTCAGGAGCTGCGGGAAGGGAAAAGATCCGCCAGTTGATCAAAGCGATCGATCAAGAAGTCCGGTTGTGCCGCCTTGATGGTTGCCGGAGGCACCAGCCCGAAGGTGCAGCCCACGGTCATGGCCCCGAAGGCCCGACCGGCGTTCACGTCGTTGGGGCTATCCCCCACCATCACCACCGAGGCAGGCTCGAAGGAATACCCTTGGAGGGTGGCTTCCAGGTGGGCGGGGTCGGGTTTGCGGGCCCTGGGGGTATCGCCCCCCACAACGCGCTGGAAGGCTCCGGCCACATGCAGCCCCTTCAGGATTTCTTCGCTGTAGACCTGGGGTTTGTTGGTGGCCACGAACAGGGGCACACCCCGGAAACGGGAAAGCATTTCCAGCACGCCCGGATAAAGACGCGTGTTGTCCAGCATGTGCCGCCGATAATGTTCGGCGAAGACCCGGGTGGCTTCGGCATGTTGTTCCGGGCTGACGGGAAGGCCGGCTTCGCCTGTCAGGCCGCTGCGCACGTCGTGCCCCAGGGCTCGGGTCAGCAGCTTGGCCAAGCCGTCGCCCACGTAGGAGCGGATGGTTTCCGCCGACAATTCGGGCAAGCCGAAACGCAGCCGGACGAAATTGGCCGAGATGGCGATATCCCGCCCCGAATCCACCAGGGTTCCGTCCAGATCAAAGATGAAGGCGGCGGCCCGGCGCCCCCCATAACGTCCCTTGCCCATGATCATCCTTCCGTATAGATTCCTGCATCGTCGCCTTCTGCACAGCCTTCCGCATAGGCGTTGATTATTTCCCCCAGGCCCCCTTATGATAACCGGAAGCCCGTCAAAAATCGGCCCTGAAATTCGGAAGTTGAAATCATGGCACCCAAAAAATCCAAGGAAGGCTTGCGCAAGGACGGCACCAGCCGTCGGCTACGCACCGGCAAGGGCAACAAACGCGGCACGCCGCGGATCATGATTCTGGCCCTGCTGCTGGTGGCTGCCGCGGCCCTCTTCCTGTTCTGGCCCAAGAACGGGGGCGTCCCCGCAGGTATCGGCGAGCACCGGTCCGTCGTCACTTCCGCCGCTTCCATGGACAGCAACGGCAACAATCCCCTGGATAATCGTCCCCGCAGCGGCGAGGTCGATATCACCCACGAGGAAGTCAAGGTCGTGGCCGAGAAGCCCGAGGGCACCGCAGCGACCACCGGAAAAATTCCCGCGAAACCGGCCGGCACATCAGTTCCGAAATCGGTTCAGAAGCCCGCGCCCAAACCGGCCCCAAAACCCGCCAAGAAATCGGCCCCAAAACCAGATCCCCAAACCCCTCCCATGGAAAAAATCCAACCCCGTAGCGAAGGCCGCTGGGCGGTGCAGGTGGGGGGGTTCGGTAAGGCCGATAACGCCGACAAAGAAGCCGAACGTCTTAAAGAACTGGATTGGCAGGCCGTCGTCATCGCCGGCAGCAACAACCAGGGGCAGATGGTGTATCGGGTCTGGATCGGCTACTTCCAATCCCGCGACGAGGCCCGGCTTTTTCTGAAACAGAACCAGAAATCGTTGCCCGACGCTTTCGTCGTCCACCGCTGACCAGCGAATAGCCATGACCCGGGGCCGCTATGGACGGGCCGTCTGGTGATCACCGCGGCCTTCGGCACCACTTCACTTGGGGGCATCATCTCACTTGGAGGCATCATCTCACTTGGACCCCATCTTGTCCGCCGGCAGGATGAAATCTAGCCCGGCTCGTCTGAATCATCCGCTTCGTCCGCGCCCTCCGCAGCCGCCGCCTGCTGCTCGAGCAGACATTTGACTTTGAAACTGAGGGACATGATGCCCACAACCAGCCGTTCGTTGCGCACGGCCACGCCTGCGGGCACTTTCAGGTCCTTGGGAGCGAAGTTGAAGATACCCACAACCCCGGCGCTGACCATGCGGTCGGTAACCGCCTGGGCGCTGGCGGCCGGCACCGTCAAGATGGCGATGCGGATGCCTTCTTTCCGGATCACATCCTCCAACTCATCCATGCCCCGCACCAAGATCCCGCGGAAATCCTGACCGATGAGCTTGGGGCTCACGTCAAAAATGCCCCGCACGGGGAAGCCCTGCAATTCCAGGTTCTGATAATTGGCCAAGGCCTGCCCCAGATGTCCCGCGCCGACGATGGCCGTGGGCACGGGCTGGGCGATGCCGATGATCTTCTCCAGGGCTTCCACCAGCTTATCCACCTGGTAAGGGCGCCCGGGCTGGCTGAAGCCGCCAAAGTAGTGGAAATCGTGGCGCAGCTGGCTGGCCTTGATGTCCAGGGATTCGGCCAACTGGCGGCTGGAAACATCTTCCACCCCGATGGCCTGCAGCAGCTTCAACTTTTCCAGATATAGAGGCAGACGCAGTACCGTCGCGTCCGGGACATCACACCCTCGTCTTCGTTTCCTCAAAGGAGAGCCTCCTGTTTCTTTCGTTAAATATTTAACCGCTTCTTCTTGTCAGAAAGCGCATTTGTTGAGATTTTCACGTCTGCAGAATAATTAGGCCAGTCCGCAACGTCAAGAAATCCGGGCGGGTTCGGCCCATCAAAAAACAGGCCGACAATGCCGCAAGGGTTCGGCTCCGACTGCCCCGGGAAAGCCGCCGCAAAATGAACTTCGGTTGCCGGAAATTACACAGGAACGGATCATAACCCTGGAAGTTTCGCCCCCTGAAAACTATGTTCCAGCAGTTCCTCATGGCGGCTCGGTCCCCGCCGGCCCGGGTTCCGCCTGCCCCTTACCCAACACTCCACCAGGTGCGCCCATGGACAACCCC
>PDWI01009656.1_pt1 | contig 11011 bp, 8 predicted proteins | sample 1430891 | NCBI WGS metagenome assembly PDWI01 (sample SAMN01162508, study PRJNA174530) | Oral metagenome, whole genome shotgun sequencing project. | biome: Marine environment; feature: Marine mammal; material: Swab sample of the gingival sulcus; isolation source: swab sample of gingival sulcus... | reverse complement strand
TTTTCTTGATACAGCTTCCATTGATTCTAAATCAAGACCACTTGTTGGTTCATCAAATATAATAAGAGGTCTATTACTAACAAGAGCAATACCTACTTGAAGTCTTTGTTTTTGACCTCCGCTTAATTCAAAAGGATGCTTATTTCTATACTCAAATAAGTTCAATGATTTTAAAACTTCTTTTATTTTATCATCATTAACTTTATCAGTAGAAATCTTTAATTCATTAAATACAGATGTACCAAATAGTTGATAATCAGCATCTTGCATTATATAAAGGGGCATAAAATCAATATTAACACTACCCTTTTTTATTTTTAAAGCTTTAGTTAAAGATCTTGCAAAAGTAGTTTTACCAGCTCCATTATTACCAATTAATACAGCAACTTGATTCTCATATAGCTCTAAATTTATATCTTTTAATATATTCATATAACTAAGATTTTCTATTTTAGCTACTATTTTCTTTTCTTTTATATCTTCTAAAAAAGGCTTATCAATACTAAAAAGATCTTTTTGTCTTTTAGTTAGATTGCTATTATCAAAATCTTCTATTGAATTAAATACTGTTAAATTACCATTATCTAAATAAAAAACTCTATCACAAATATCTTTTAAGTAGAAAAATCTATGATCAGCAACTATTATTGTAATATTCTTGTCTTTTAACTTTTGAATTAATTTTGATAACTTTATTATATTTTTATAATCTAAGTTAGCAGAAGGTTCATCAAATAATAATATTCTTTGACCAAGAACTGTTGCTGAAGCTAATGCTAATAATTGTCTTTCCCCACTAGAAAGAGTGAATATATCCCTATTTAAAATATCTTGAATTTCAAATTCTTTAGAAACTTCGTCTAAAACCTTTTTCATTTTTTCTCTTGGATATGAATGATTCTCCATAGGAAAAACAAGTTCTGCTGTAGATTCTGTTGTAAAAAATTGACTTCTTGGGTTTTGAAATACAGAACCAATATTATGATTTATTTCTGATATAGGAGTTTCAAAATAATTTTTACCATCAATAGTAAGCTCTCCTGTTAAATCTCCTTCTATTAAATTTGGTATAATTTTATTTAAACATTTTAGTATTGTAGATTTACCGCTACCACTATTTCCTGTTAGAAAAATAATTTCTTTTTCATATATTTCAAAATTAATATTACTAATACCATTTTTCTTGGCTGTTTTATAATAAAAAGATAAATTATTAGCTTTAATTCTTATATTTTCCATATAATTGACCCTACAATAATTAAAATAAATGTTATGGTTAAAAGTAAATCTGTTATACGAAATTTTAAGTTATAAAAAGATGTTCTTTTATTTGAAAAATCAATTCCCTTAGTTAATCCTGCTGCAGTTATTTCTTCAGATAATATAGCACATCTAAAAAGTTGTGGTACTATAAAATACTCAAAACTCTTTAAAGGATTCTTCCATGTATATGCAATTCCTCTAACTCTCATTGATTCTTTAATAAATTTAAATTCTTTTTTAAAAGTTGGTAAATATCTAATTGTTATTGTAAAGGCTATAGCTAAAGATTTTGGTAAATGAATAGATTCTAAAACAGTTAATATTTGTGTAGGTTTATAATCAATTACAATAATACTTGCCATAACAAATACTGGCATAAACTTAATACTTACTACCAATAATATTGTTATAAATAGTACAAAAGAGTTTGTTTCTTGTAAAAAATTAAAAGATAAATAATATAAAAGTTCAAAAATTGAGTATACAATTAATACTTTAATAATCCTTTTAAACCTTTTTAATATAACCAAACAAAATATACTAAATGCTAAAAGCATATAGCTAAGACCAAAAGAATATATAAACATAATACTTATTGGAACAATAAAGTTAAATAATATTGGTACCAAAGGATTAATTTTCATTTATAAAGATACCTCTTTTTTTGATTAGGTTATGCTAACATATTTTTCATTATAATACAATAAACCTAAATTGTCCTAATATTTTATCTTATTAATAATTGGTATAAATTAAATAATATGTTATATTTGAATATAGGAGTTTAAATGTGAATTACGAAGTTACTGCTACAAGAAAAAGACCACAAGTTTTTGAAGATTTAAAAGGTCAAGATTTTGTAGTTTCAACAATAAAAAGTGCTATTGATAACAATAAAATAGCTCATGCTTATTTATTTTCTGGTCCAAGAGGTTGTGGTAAAACAACTAGTGCTAGATTACTTGCTAAAGCATTAAACTGTGAAAATGGTCCAACTAGCAAACCTTGCGGAAAATGTAGCAAATGTATTGAAATAGCAAATGGAACTAGTAGTGATGTAATTGAAATAGATGGTGCTTCTAATACAAGTGTTAATGATATTAGAGTAATTAAAGAAGAAGTAATGTTTCAACCATCTTCCTCTCGCTATAAAATTTATATAATAGATGAAGTTCATATGCTATCTATTAATGCTTTTAATGCTCTACTAAAAACTATTGAGGAACCACCTGAGTATATAGTATTTATTTTTGCGACAACAGAAACTCATAAAGTTCCATCAACTATAAAAAGCAGATGCCAACAATTTAATTTCCAATTATTTGATTTAAAAACAATTGTTGATTTATTAAAACAAGTTTGTCTTGAAAAAGAAATAAAAGCTGAAGATAAAGCTCTTGTTTGGATTGCAAAAGAAGCCACTGGCTCAATGCGCGATGCTTATACTTTATTTGATCAAGTTGTAGCTTTTTCAAACAATGATATAACACTTGAAAAAATTGAGAAAACATTGGGTATTGTTGAAAATAAAGTAATAGAAGATGTCGTTAATTTTATGATTCAAGGAAATAGAAAAGAAGCAATAACTTTGATTTCATCTATGATAGGAAAAGGATCGAATATTAATCAAATAATAAAAAGTTTAGCATCATATTTTGAATCATTAATTTTAATACATTCTAATATAGTTGATGAAGAACTTATATATGGTCAAATATCTAATTATCCTGATAAAATAAAGTCTTCATTAAATGTTTATAAATGTGAAGCTGCATTATCTCTTTTATTAGATTTATATAGAAATATAAGATATAGCTTAAATCCAAAAATAGAGTTAGAACTTGCAATTAGTAAATTATGTAGTATATCAAACTTTGTTTCAGTTACTTCATTAGTAGACAAAATTGATAAAATAAAAAAGGGAGTTAAAATATCAAAAGAAGATATTAACTTAAAACCAGTAGAAAAGAAAACAGAAACTATAAAAGAAAAATCTTTTACAAACAAAGATATACCTTCTTTTATATCTTCTTTTAAAAATTCTTTGCTTGTAAATGCTTTATCGAAATCTAATGTTGTAATAGAAAATACCAAAATTAGAATTGATACTTTTTCAAATTATTCTCATAGAATAATATCAAAAGAAGTAAATAATATAATTAATTCTTTAAATAATAATTTCAACTGTACTAAACAACTAGAAATTAATTTAATAAAAAAAGAAAATAATGAAGAAATAGAAAAACCAAAAGATGAAATAGTAGATAAGCTATTATCAACTTTTGGAGGGAAAGAGGTAAAATATGAATAATCCATTTGAATTAATGAAGAATCTTAAAAATATTCAAAATCAAATGAGTAATGTTGAAGAAAAACTAAATAATCTTAAAGAAACCGCTTCTGTTGGTGGAGATATGGTTAGCGTAACATTAAATGGAAAAATGGAAGTACTTGATTTAAAAATAGATCCAAGTGTTGTAGATGTAAATGATCTAACAATGTTACAAGTACTAATTGCTAGTGCTATTAACACTTGTAATGCTAGGATTCAAGATAGATTAAAAAAAGAAACTATGGATTTAATGGGAAATAATTTTAATGGATGAGACTATTAGCTTATTAATAAAAAAACTAAATAAACTTCCAACTATTGGGCCTAAAAGTGCAACAAAAATAGTATATCATATAATAAAAATGGATGAAAATGAAGCTGCTGATCTTGCAAATGAAATAGCAACAATTTCAAGTAAAATCCATCCTTGTAAAATTTGTGGAAGTTTCACACAAGAAGAAATATGTTCTTTTTGTGCTGATGATGAAAGAGATACAACTACCATATGTGTTGTAGAAGAACCACAAGATGTATTAACTATTGCTTCAAGTGATATATATAATGGTATATTCCATGTTTTAGGTGGATCTATAAATCCTTTAGAAGGAATAACACCTAATAAACTTAAATTTGAGTCACTATTAAAACGAATAGAAGAAAATAATATAAAAGAAGTTATTATTGCAACAAACCCAACTGAAGAAGGAGATACTACTGCCCTTTATATTTCCCATATATTAAAAGATTATAAAGATATTATCATTACTCGTCTTGCTAGTGGGCTACCTATTGGTGGTGATATAGAAGGTGCTGATAAATTAACTATTGCAAGAAGCTTAAGAAGTAGAAATAAAATTTAGCTAGCGGGGAAACTAGCTAAATAATAAGTTTTAAAGGAGGTAAGTATAAGAACTTCTTATTGATTGTATTATGTCACTAAAAATTATACTTACAATAAATTAAAAATAAACTCTTTATAAACTTCTATATTTTATCAATTAGTATAGAGCATCTTCCACTAGGAATTGGAAGTGTCTTTTTCTTGCCAACATCAAGAATATCAATGGTGAAATAATATAGCTTTTCACTTTCTAATCTTATTTCCCATCCTCTTTGATTCTTATTACATAATATTGTTATATTATTCTTTTTAAGGCTTAATTTTTCAATTCCCATAACTTCTAATGTACTCATTGTCCATTCAACAGTCTTTTTAGGTAAAGAAATTTCTAACCCTATAATATTCTCAATCATTAATGTTATTGAAACTAAACTAACTGAATGCAAAAATCTTTTTCTAGCTGCTATATTACCCTTAGAATCTAAACTCACTCCCTCTTTATTTGGTAAGTATATATCCCAAATATCTCCTTTTACATCCCCATCAGGATTTAAAGTATCTAGAATAAAATATAAATGTCTACTTGCACATTCTCTTGCAAAGTCAAAATCACCATATTGCTGTAAACCTTTTATAACAACATATGTAAATATAGGAGAAACTCCTCCATTATATGTATCTCCAGTTTCTTTAAAATCAGGATCATCTAAAGCGATTGATGGGAAAGGATTATCAGAACCATAAACTTTAGGGTCCTTTAATAACAATATCATTTCACTAGCTCTATCATCATTAGGTATTTGTGCTAATAAAGTCCAATAAGAACTAATAAATCGTTTTTTTATCTTATTTTCTTTCTTATCTAGATCACAATATGCTTTTATTTCATCATCCCACATAAGAGTATTAATCTTAGTCTTTATACTAAAGTATAATCTTTTATATCTAAAACTTAATTCTTTATCGTTTAAAATATCTCCAATAAATGACATATACAATGAACTCAATGCTAATTGAGCATTAAAATCTATTGGGTAATATGCTTTCTCTCTATTTATATTTTTTGTCATACATGCAGCTATAGGAACAGAATAAAGTCCATTATCTTGAGCAAAATTGTTTTCCAACCACTCAAAATACTTTTCTAATATAACTACTATTTCTTTTAATCTCTTTTTATTTCCTAGCTTATGAAAGAAATTATATTCTAAAAAAGCAAAAAGGGGCGGATGAACTCCTTCAGGATTATTCTTATCTTTAATAAAACTTCCATCTTTTAGAGAATACTCTCCTCTAATTGCACCATCTTCTTCTTGCTTATTATAAAAAAAGTCAATTGAAGAAAAAGGTGGATGTTGGTTATTACTATAAACAAGAAAAAAAGAAGATAAACAAGAATAATATTGATTTAAAACTTCTTGATTTTCAAAAGAGAGATACTCTACTGAAAAACCATCAATTTTTTCTTTTTTCCATAACTCTTCTATCCATACCCAATTTCTACTATATAAATCTACAAAATCTTGATCATAAAAATTAATTGACGGGATACTTTCCTTAATCACAAATTCTCCTTATTATGTCTTTTACATTATACAATACTACGACAATTAAAATAAGTCAAATCAAGTAATTATTTTTTTAATAAATAAATACCATCTTCTATAATTTTTATAAAAATTTCTTTACCTTGTGTGGTAATAGTTTCACCATCACAATGAGCAACCATATTATTCTTACTACTTTCTATAAAAATTTCTTTGAATCTAGTACTAAAAAATTTATTAGTATGAATTTGAGTTCCTTTTAAAAATTTTATAGCATAATAAAAGATTTGATGTTTTTTTATTATTTGATTTGCCCATACTAAATCAAAATAACCATCATTTATTTCTGCCTTAGGACACATCAAAAACATATTACCCATTCTTTTACCATTTCCTATAGATATCTGCTGTGATTTATAAAACTCAACTTTATCATTTAATACAAGTTTTATATCCATAGGTTTTGGATATCTTATTAAAGTACTAATAGCAGCAAATAAATAAGAAAAAGCTCCTCTTATTTTTTTATAGCTTGATGCCTTTGCATTAACCATTGCCTCTACACCAATACCAACTCCATTTACAAAATATTTTTTATTTAATTTATCTGCTATTACAACACCTACATCTATTTTTTCTTTAGATTTACTTACAATTGTTTCAACTGATTCTTTTAAATTTGTTGATATACCGGCTGAATAACAAAAATCATTTCCTCGTCCAAGTGGTATAATACCTAAATTTGGTCTTTCTTCTATTGTCCAACCTTCACTAGCTATCATAATACCATTGATTACTTCGTTTACGGTACCATCGCCACCTACAGCAATTATATTTTTATATCCTTCATAAGTTGCATTTTTAGCATATCTAACTGCTTCATTTTCTTTCGTTGTTCTTATTGCCTTTAATTCAATATTATACTCTTTTAATATTTTTTTTACTTTTCTTACAAAATAATTAGCTTTGCCTTTTGAAGCCTTTGGATTATATATTAGAATGTATTTTTCCATAAATAAATATTATAATATGTTTTTTATTAATACAATAATCTATATTATTTATTGTTAAAAAAACATATACTCTTTATAATGTACATGCATACCAAGGAGAATATGATATGAATAAACCTTATGTGTTAATAAATGGAACTTTATTAACAGGATTTTCGAAGATGAAAAACTGTGCATTGTATATTAATACTGATGGCACTATTGGTGATATCTTTAATATGAAAAGATTTTTAGCAAAGAAATTTTCAGAAGATACACAAGTAATTGATGTAAATGGAAGTTATATTTCATCAGGATTAATTGATACACATATTCATGGAATCGGTGGATACGGAACAGAAGATCAATCTGTTGAATCAATATTAGGCATGAGCAAAGAGTTAATAAAATATGGAGTTACAGGATTTCTACCAACTATATATACTGACTTTGAAGAAAATATGATTGGATCAATAAAAGCAATTGTTAAAGCAATGGGGAAAGAAAAAGGAGCAAAAATTTTAGGAATTAATCTAGAAGGACCTTTTATTAGCCCTGAAAAAGCGGGGGCACAAACTCCAGAAGCAATTAGCCCAGTAGATATACCTAAGTTTAAAAGGCTATTAAAGGCTGGTGAAGGAAAAATAGTTTGTATGACAGTTGCTCCAGAATTAAAAAATATGAGAGACTTAGCTTTACTTGCAACTAAAAAAAATATTGTACTGCTAGCAGGCCATACTAATGCATCTTATGAAAATATAATAGAAGGAATGCAAGCTGGTATCTTACACTCTACACACTTTTTTAATGCTATGAGTCGACTGCATCATAGAAATCCAGGAACTGTAGGTGCTATATTAATCCAAAATGATATGCATTCAGAAATTATTTGTGATGGCGTACATGTTCACCCAGAACTAGTTAAATTACTAGTTAAAGATAAACCTTTATCAAATATTGTTATGGTTACTGATTCTTTAAAACCAACAAAACAAAAGACAGGAAAATTATATGCAAATAATGTAGAAGCTATTCTAGGTGAGGATGGTGCTTTCCATAGCGCAGATGATTATTCCTTATTTATTGGAAGTGCTTTAACTTTAATCCAAGGTGTTAAAAATATGGTATCTTGGGAAATCCCAATAGAAAAAGCAATAAGAATGGCATCAACTAACCCAGCATTACAATATAATTTTAAAGATATTGGAACTCTTACCCCAGGCCATAAAGCAGATATACTTGTTTTTGATAAGGAGTTTAATGTTAATAATGTATTTATAGATGGTATTTTAAAAAAATAAAAGGAATGAAAATGGATAATATTTTAAATTATGAGCCACAAGCTGTGTGGAAATTCTTTAGCGAAATAAGTGATGTACCAAGAGAAAGTGGAAATGAAGAAGGTATAAGAAAATACTTAGTTAATCAAGCAAAAAAATATGGCTTTAAGTATGACACAGATGAAATAGGAAATGTTTACTATTATAAAGAAGGAACAAAAGGTTATGAAAATAGACCTAAAGTTGCTCTACAAGGTCACATGGATATGGTTTGTGTAAAAACACCTAATAGTAATCATAATTTTGAAAAAGACCCATTATCATTATATGTTGATGGTGATTGGTTAAGAGCAACAGATACTACCCTTGGTGCAGATAATGGTATAGCTGTTGCTATGATACTAGCTATATTTAGTTCTAATAATATACCTCACGGACCTTTAGAAGCAATAATAACAGTTAGTGAAGAAACAGGACTAACTGGTGCTTTAAATGTAGTTCCAGAAAAAGTTAGTAGTAAAATGATGATGAATTTAGATAGTGAAGATGAAGGAATTATTTATATTGGATGTGCTGGTGGTGTTGAAGTAAATGCAAAAAAGAAACTAAATTATGAAAATTTAGATAATTCTCTTCAATCATATAAAATTAGTATAAGTGGCCTAAAAGGTGGTCATAGTGGAGCTGAAATAGATAAAAAAAGAGCAAATGCAGTAAAAATGGCTTTTGATATTTTATTTGATTTACAAGAAAAAACACCTGTAAAATTAATTGGTGTGGATGGTGGAACAAGAAAAAATGTTATTCCTTCAAATTGCCAAGTTGAATTTGCACTAAGTAAAGATTTTAATATAGAAAAAATAGTAGAAAAAAGAAAAAAAATATTTAAAGACATTTATGAAGTTTCAGATACTAACTTTAAAATATTGATTACTAAAATAGATAGTAAAAAAAGTTTAAATCAAAAAGATTCTTATCAAATAATTAATGCTATATTTTCAACTCCTTTTGGTGTTGAAGCAATGAGTAGTAGCTTTGAAAATATAGTAGAAACAAGTTCTAACTTTGCTATAGCTAGAATCAATGAAAAAGATGGACTTGTTCTTATTTCTAGTTGTAGAAGTAGTATTGAAGGATCTAGAGATGATATTGCAAAAAGAATTGGTACAGTATGGAGTAATATAGAGAATGCTAAAATAAATTATGATGGGCATTATCCTTCATGGAAGCCAGATTTATCACTAAACTTATATAAATTCTGTTCAAAAGCTTATAAAGAATATACAAATATAGAACCTGTTGTTACTGCAATACATGCTGGTTTAGAATGTGGAATAATTAATAGTAGAATAAAAAACCTAGATAGTGTTAGCTTTGGCCCTAATATTAGAGGAGCACATTCTGTTGAGGAAAGACTTTCAATTAAATCAACTCAAAATATATTTGGTTTCTTATTACATTTATTAACAATAATAGAATAAAAATAAGGCGGAAAATCCGCCTTATTACTTTTATTTCATTGCATCTTTAAGTATTTGTTTTGTTTTTAAGCCTTCTATCTTATTAAATGATATTTTTTGTCCAAGATATCTTTCTTGGTTAAAATCAAGAGCAACCCAACTTGATGTAACTATTTTATACTTTTTGTTTTTATCAACCTTTATATCGTTTGAATATAAGAAATCTCCACTTCTTTTATTAATATCTTCAAAGTTTTGTTGATTAGAAATTTTCATTATTTTTTCTAATGTTTCTCCATCAACTGTTGCAACCATTACATCATTATCAAAGCGCATAAATTGATCAAATAAATATTTAGCAAGTTTACCTTTTTTTAGTCCAGAACCAAAAGAAGTATGATTTAAAAATGCAACATCAGCATTAGTTGCTTCTTTAACAGCATTAACTGACCAAAGAGCTGCTTCAAATACACTCATATCATCTTTTATATTACCTACAATTTTAAGATCTTCTTCTGTTAATACCTTTTCTTCAACATTTTTTATAAAGGCTTCAAAATCTTTATCGCTAGATTTTAAATCTTTTGCTAAAACATCTTCAAATGATACCTTAACATCATCAGTGTCTATAAACATCTTACAAATACTCATTTTTTCACCCTTAAAGCCATTATGCATATATAAAACGCCTTTAACTTCTTCTTGAATGTAAATATGATCATGTGCACCTGTCATGTAAATAACTGAATCATCACCATTTAAAAAATCTAGTATTTCTAAATCTGGTCTTAATCCAGCATGTGATAAAATAATAGTATAGTCAGCTCCTTTAGCTAATTTTTTATAATTAACCTTCATCCATTCTACAGGATCATCAATAACAAGAGAATCTCGTAGATTTTTTGGATAAGTATTTTTATGATTAGTTCCTATTCCTATTACTCTTATTTTCTTACTATTTGCAACAATATCTTTATAGGCAGTAGTAGACATGTTCTCTCCCTTAACATTACCTATAACATGTACTTTTGCTTCATTACTCAAATCTAAAAATTCTTTAGGACTAGTAAAATCAAACTCATGGTTTCCAACATTAAAAACAACTTCTCCGTATTTTTTCAACTCTTTTAAAAATTCCATATCAATTAAACCTTTTGTTTTTGATCCTACAATATTTCCTTTTTCAAAAAGATCACCATCTATAAAAATAAAAATCCTACTTCCCATATATTGAGACTTAAGTTCTTTAACTTTTTCTAAAAGCATAGGGTATTTATCATAAGCAGAATGAGTATC
>PDWI01009655.1_pt1 | contig 11013 bp, 8 predicted proteins | sample 1430891 | NCBI WGS metagenome assembly PDWI01 (sample SAMN01162508, study PRJNA174530) | Oral metagenome, whole genome shotgun sequencing project. | biome: Marine environment; feature: Marine mammal; material: Swab sample of the gingival sulcus; isolation source: swab sample of gingival sulcus... | reverse complement strand
GACAGCTCGTTTAAATACTAATTTAGGTTTGAACTCTTTAACTTTACGTCACCAAATGGTTCAGCGTGTTAAAAAGCAAGGTATTACAGATGATCGAGTTTTGGACGCATTGATGTGTGTGCCACGACACTTGTTTTTAGATCAAGCATTGGCAAGTCACGCTTATGAGGGTACGGCATTACCTATTGGTTTTGGACAAACTATCTCACAGTCTTATATTGTTGCAAAGATGGTTTCGATTCTTTTAAACAATCCTAATTTTGAGGTTAAAAAAGTTTTGGAAATTGGTACAGGTTGTGGTTATCAATCTGCAGTTTTAGCAGAACTATTTGATGAGGTACATAGTATTGAGCGTATCAAAGGCTTATATGATCTCGCTTTGGAGAATTTGAAGCACTCTGTGGTACGTCATAAAATTTCTATAAATTATGGTGATGGTATGTTAGGTTTGCCAAATAAAGCCCCATTTGATGGTATAGTATTAGCTGCAGCAGGATTAACAGTTCCAAAACGTCTGTTATTACAACTCAGGGTAGGTGGTTTCTTGGTGGCACCACAAGGTGATGAACAACAGCACCTTATCTTGATTTATAGACAGTCACAGTATGAATTTAAGGAGCAGGTATTAGAGCCTGTGTCTTTTGTGCCTTTGTTGGCAGGAACACAAACTTAATGAATAGGTAGGAATATAATGAAAAAACTTGTAATTGCTTTATGTGCAGCTGGATTGGTAGCTTGTACAACACAACGAACAGCAGAAATTGTTGATATTAGAGAATTGGTATCTGAAACAAATCTTCAAAGCGATTATACTCAGAAAGATGATTATAGTAGCAACAGAAATGATTCGTCTGCGTATGAGTCTAGCGTAGGTGATGAAAATACATATTATGAGACAACTTCTGAACGCGAAGAATTTGTAGATCAAAATCAATCACGTCATACATCTTATATTGTTCGCTCTGGAGACACTTTATTGTCTATTTCTCGACAAAAAGGTATTCCTCTATCTGCGATAAAGTCGGTTAATCCAGATATTAATTTTGACCGTTTAAGTATTGGTCAGCGAATTAATTTACCGACCTCAAATATTGTATCAAGCTCTCAATATGAGACAATAAATACAAAACAACTTAGTCAATCTGGTATATATGTAGTTCAACCAAAAGATGGATTGTATGCAATTGCACGTAAATTAAACATATCCGTTGCTGATTTAAAACGTTTGAATCCTAATATTGATTATGAGCATTTGAGTATCGGTCAGCGTTTGAAGGTGCCGGGCAAAAAACGTGCCTCAATGGAAGTAGAACAAGAGCAGCCTCAACAGCGTATAACAACATCAGTGGAGTCTTATCGTGTCCGTCGAGGAGACACACTGTATGCGATTGCACGTAAATTGAACGTGCCTGTTGCATTACTAAAACAATCAAACTCGAATATTAATATTGATAGACTTAGACCAGGTCAAATCTTAAAAGTACCTACACAATCTAATGTGTCAATTGAAAAAACAGATGTAAAAGAGCAGGTGGTTCAAGTCGTAAAAACTTATCGTGTTCGTCGAGGAGATACATTTTATGCAATTGCACGTAAATTGGGTGTTTCATCAAAAGCGCTTAAACAGGCCAATAAAGGTGTTTCTATTTCTCGCTTAAAAGCAGGTCAAGTTTTAAAAGTACCAGGTCAGTACATGACAAAAAAAGTAGAAAATGAACAGGTTATTGATCAAGAAAAAACAGAACAAACCGTTGATCAGTCAAATACACCAACAGAAAAAACCTATGCATTAAAATCTCGTACGGTAAATGGTGTTAAATGGTCAAAACCTATGTTGTCAGGTCGCTTAGGTGCTTTCCACAAAAATGAACTAGGGGTGTCTGTAAAAACTGCTCAGGGAGCCAGTGTATTATCGGCAGCAGATGGTACAGTGACGCATGTTCAACCTGTTAAAGGTATGGGTCAGGTTGTTATTATTCGTCACGCTGAAGGTTTTGTGAGTGTGTATGCATCTCCAGAATTAAAAACATCTGTTTTCCCACGACAACAAGTTAAACGTGGTCAGAAGATTGCAAACATTCCAAGTGATGTAGATACATTCCATTTCCAAATTCGTCATAAGACAGAGGTGGTCAATCCAAATATTTATGTACCAGAATAGTGTAGATTGATTCACGTATTATTTAAAAATTTAAGAGCCTCATCAATGAAAATGAGGCTCTTAGTGTATGGTATGACATATCGGATGTCGTTATCAAACTTCCCACTGTCTTAGATATTCTTCCCAATGCGTTGCATTTTCTTGTTCACTGAGCCATTCTCCTAATAAGCAGATTTCTTCTTGATATTCATCAGCAGATATTTCCCCACGAATCATAGAAAAACGCAAGAAAACCAACCATGTATTAGCTACATCTGTTTGACAGTATTGACGTATTTCTTGGCGTTGTCCATTGCACCATGCATTCCAAACTTGAGAGCCGTCCATGCCGAGCTTTCCCGGAAAACCACATAGCTTAGCAATGTCGTCGAGTGGCGCATTGGCACGACCACTATACATGGCTAAGACGTCCATAAGATCAAGATGACGTTGATGGTATCGACTGATATAGTTATCCCATTTAAACTCTTTATTGATTTGACCTTGATCCCAGTAAGTAGGGCAGGCAATACCATGCAATAAAGCACGATATTGAATAACAGGTAAATCAAATCCACTACCATTCCATGAAATAAGCCTTGGTTGGTGTTTGTCAATAATTTTCAGAAACTGTTTAATAATCAGAGATTCATCTTCAGTATCTCCACCCATATTTAAGATGTTAATCCCTTGACTTCCTCGCATAACGCAAGATAATGCCACAATACGTTGTAAATGATGTGGTAAAAATTCTGATTTACCTGAATCAAGACGTTGTTTTGTGACAGCCTCAACCAATTCAATATCATCTAGTTTAGATAGCTCAGGATAAAGCACACGTAACGCATTGGTATCAGGAATGGTTTCAATGTCAAACACCATATTTGGAAAAAGTAATGCCATAATGAGTCCTTTTAAGCAATTAAATTAGGATTTTTTGATTCATCAGAATCTAAAGTAAATTCAATATTATCAAATATTTCATCATCTTCATCTGCTTCAAATAATGCCATGAGTTTGTCTAAAATTTCAGTTGGCATCATTTCAAGGGGAATGGGTGATGCATTTTCTAAATCAAATAATGGTGTAAATAAACGATCAGGGAATGTGAAATTTTGATCAATTTGAGAAAAAGCATCAATTAACGCGTCTTGTGCCAATGATTTGACTTGTTCTGGAGATGTGCCCCCTGAACTAGTGCAATGCTTCACAAAGTCTTCGGGAGATACTTCGTGGATTTGTTCATGTGTTTGTTTTGTAATCTCTAATGCCTCTGATGGGTCAATTTTAAAGTCAGAAAATATTTCAGTTAATATTTCTAATGTTGGTAACACCACATCAATCGTATCAAATACAGGTGCTTTCAGTTCTTGTAGCCCTTTGTTTTTATGGAGTGGTTGTCCATGCAATAGAATCAGTGCTTGATTAAGATGGCTATATAATCGTGTAATTTTAGCATTTGCAACCGATAATACCTGTTCTGTTTCGTGAGGTAATCCTAATAAAAATATAGGTGCACCACTCCAACGTGTAAAATCTTTAACTAGCTGAGATATATGAGACATTAAAAGGGTTGATCCCCACAATAAGTTAAGATGTTCGTCATAGCTGTATAAAGCATCTATGTTGTTTTTTGTGGGTCCATTAAATTCTAAGAGTTCGCTAATGAGTGTACGATCAATCGTGTCAGATATACCTGACATACTAACTGCTCCCATAGGGCAATCATTCATTTCATGATAGAGCTGAATTAAACGATCTGTATCGCGTTTTAAACGATTTTCATGTGCTAATAAATAATGACCTAGGGTCACTGTTTCAGTATGAGGGGTTAATATTTGACTTGCAATAATTGTATCGTGATGTAGATACGCCTGTAAGGAGAGGGCAATACGTAATCTTGTGACTAAGTATAAAGTCGCATGTAGTTGGTTTCTAATCCAAAGTTTAGATGTGGTTTGAGACAATTCTTCAACAGAAGTTAAATGATAGAGCAGCTCTGCTTGTTCGCCCACAATTTCAGTCAAACGTAATTTGATTTGCTGATGAATATGACCTGCCTCAGATGAGGTTTGCAATTGATTTTCAGCAATTTCTGAAAGAATCTGCCCAAGTCCAGCAGAAAGTTCTATATGTACTTCATCGGATAAATGCTCTGTTTGTTTGAGCATATTTGCATGAGACATTAACGTTAAAGTTGCCTCTAGTCCCATGACGCGATCTAATGAAATTGACTGTATATAGTCTTGCACGTGAGGTAATTGAATATAATCGGTAAAGTTTGAATCAGTGTTGTTATTGTTGTGCATAGAATTGTCCATAATAAATAAATAATAAACACTTATTTTAACAAACTTACTGGTATTTCTCCATTTAAACAAGATGGATTAAATTATAAAAGTCTTATATGTTAGAATAATGGTTTTAGTTTTTATTGGATATTCATGACACATTCTATTCAAATTGCGATTGCACAAATTAACTCGACTGCAGGCTATATTCATGAAAATAAATATAAGATTATGGATATTATGAGGACAGCACATCAACAAGGTGCTGAATTATTGGTTTTTCCTGCCATGGCTTTAACAGGGCAAAATCCTTTGGATTTACTCAATAAATCTTACTTTTTAAAAGAGGCTTATAGAGGTGTGCAAGAGATTGCGAAGTTAACAACAGAGCTGAACGGATTGCATGTTGTACTGAACTATCCATCTCAAGTGTCAGGGATCATTCAAGATAAATTAGTACTGCTACATGATGGGCAAATAAACGCATTAGGTGGTAAATGCCATTTAACATCATTAGATTATCGCTATTTTACCCCTAGTCAGACATTAGGTTATGTTGATTTTAAAGGCATGTCGATTGCTGTAGCAATGACACAAGATGTGATGGAAGCTGAGCCAGTAGATTGTTTAATTGAGGTGGCTGCTGAACCTTTCCATCAAGATATTCATCAACAAAGAGCTGATCGAGCTCAACAATTGATCGCACAGCACAAAAGTGTCGTGTTTTGTAATGCAGTAGGTGGGCAAGAGCAATGGGTTTATGATGGCGCCTCTGTTGTACATACACAGTCTGAACACTCCATTGTATTGCCTCATTTTGAAGAATGTTTGTCTATTATTTCTATCTCTTCAAGTGGTTGTAAACTTCAAAAAGAGATTCATTTATCTGAACGATTATTAAATGATGAAAAATTAATAGACGATACGGCTCATTCATTATTATATCGTGCCTTAGTGCTATCTCTACGTTCTTATATCTATAAAACAGGCTTTAAAGACGTAGTGTTAGGTTTATCAGGTGGATTAGACTCTGCCATAGTCGCAGCGATTGCCTGTGACGCACTAGGTCCTGAACATGTGCATACCATTATGATGCCATTTAAATATACTTCTCAAATGTCTGTTGAGGACGCACAGGAAATGGCTAATTTATTAGGTGTTAAGCATGATTTAATCCCAATTGAGTCTATTTATAATGATTTTATGGGGCACTTATCTCCATTATTTGAAGGCTATTCTACAGATACCACCGAAGAAAACTTACAATCCCGTATTCGTGCTAATTTACTCATGTCTATAAGTAACAAAACAGGCGCCATGTTATTGAATACTGGTAATAAATCTGAATTGGCAATGGGCTATTTTACGCTTTATGGTGATAGTTGTGGTGGATTTGCTTTGTTGAGAGATTTATATAAAACACAAATCTTTGAACTTGCTCGTTGGCGTAATACCAAAGGTTCTTGTATTGTAGAAAGAATTATTGAACGTCTGCCAAGTGCTGAGTTGCGACCAGATCAGGTCGATCAAGATACCTTATTGCCTTATGAGGCACTTGATCCAATATTGGATATGATTTTGTCAAAAGGCATGAGTATGTACGATTTAATGCGTGCAGGCATTAAAAAAGATGATGCACTTAAAGTGATTAATTTGTTACGTAGAAATGAGTATAAACGTGCTCAGGGAGTTATGGGTCCTTGTTTAAGTCAGTCCTCATTCGGAGATCATTGGAAAATGCCTTTGGCATCTCGTTATCGTATGTAAGGAGTCAAGTCGTATGAAAAAAATTACAGCTATTATTAAACCTTTTAAACTTGATGAAGTCCGTGAACAACTTGCTGAAGTTGGAGTTGAGGGATTAACGGTTATAGAGGTTAAAGGATTTGGTCGTCAAAAAGGTCACACAGAACTGTATAGAGGTGCAGAGTATGTTGTGGACTTTTTGCCAAAAATTCAAATTGAAATAGTGGTCAAAGATGATATGGTAGATCCAGCAATAGATGCAATTATCCAAGCTGCTCGTACTGGAAAAATAGGGGACGGTAAGATTTTTGTAAGCCCTGTAGAGCGAGTGATTCGTATCCGTACGGGTGAGATGGATGATGATGCCATTTAATCTTGTTTAAGGTCTTGTATGATATCGTCCATCAAAAAAACCATATTGAATGCAACAGCCCTCAAGGAATTATATCCATCAGATCAGAGGGTGCGTGCGTTTATTCAAAAAACAAGAGAGTCGATTCATCGTATTTTACATCATCAGGATAATCGTTTGCTGGTGATTACTGGACCTTGTTCAATTCATGATGTAGAGGCTGCTAAAGAATACGCAAATCGTTTGGCAAGTATTCAAAAACAATATCAAGACACACTACTGCTTGTAATGAGGGTATATTTTGAAAAACCTCGCACAAGACTTGGTTGGAAGGGTTTTATTAATGACCCAGATTTGAATGGTCAGTTTCAAGTTGAAAAGGGACTTCAGTTAGCACGTCAACTTTTATTAGATATTAATCGTATGGGTGTTCCTACGGCTACTGAATTTTTAGACCTACTTACGCCTTATTATTTATCTGACTTGATTTCTTGGGGTGCGATTGGTGCAAGAACAGTAGAAAGTCAATTGCATCGTGAATTTGCGTCTGGTTTGTCCTGTCCTATCGGTTTTAAAAATCGAACTGATGGTTATATTCGTCCTGCAATTGATGCTGTTGAGTGTGGTATGCATTCACATCATTTTTTGGGTATGAATGAAAATGGTCAAACAGCCTTAATTGAAACACAAGGGAATCCCGACGCACATGTAGTCCTTAGAGGTGGGGTATCTCCTAATTACGAACGTACTTCTGTTCGAACAGTTTCTGCTTCTTTAAGCGCCTTGGGTTTAACCTCTAGGCTGATTATTGATGCAAGTCATGGTAACAGCCAAAAGCAATATCAAAACCAAAAGATAGTTATTCAAGACGTGATTCAACAACTTAAATCAGGAGAAGATGCGATTGCAGGGGTGATGATTGAAAGTCATCTTAAAGAAGGTCGTCAAGATTATTGCGTAGGTCAATCTTTGGTGTATGGGCAAAGTATCACAGATGCTTGTATTGGTTGGGAAGAAACTGCCTTGTTAATTGATCAACTAGCAACGGCTATTTCATCAACGACCCTATAAGACCTTCTTTTTGAAACTGGAAAGGATATTAAAAATTTTACGAACTAATGACTTCATGTTATAATGAGCCATTGTTTGGTAATCGCAGGGAGCCTTGTCTTTCTGCGTTTTTTATGGAAAATATATGATCTCTACAGCAAATGTCACAATTCAATTTGGACCAAAACCTTTGTTTGAAAATGTTAGTGTTAAATTTGGTGGTGGTAATCGCTACGGTTTAATTGGTGCTAATGGTGCGGGTAAGTCAACCTTTATGAAAATTATCGGAGGTGATTTAGCACCGACGAGTGGTCATGTCACTTTAGATCCAGGGGTACGATTAGGTAAATTAAAACAGGACCAATTTGCCTACGAAGAGATGAATGTGATTGATGTTGTTATGATGGGTCATCAAGAACTTTGGGCTGTATTGCAGGAGCGAGATGCAATCTACGCAAATCCTGAAGCCACAGAAGAAGATTATATGCATGCTGCTGAATTGGAAGCAAAAGTAGCTGAGTATGATGGTTATACTGCACAAGCACGTGCAGGAGAGCTTCTGTTAGGTGTTGGTATTGAAGTCGAACAACATCACCAACCCATGAGTGAAATTGCACCCGGTTGGAAGTTACGTGTTTTATTAGCACAAGCACTTTTTTCTAATCCAGATGTATTGCTACTAGATGAGCCGACCAATAACTTAGATATTCATACCATTGCATGGTTAGAAAAGGTATTGGATTCATTCCAATCTACGATTATTATTATTTCCCATGATCGTCATTTTTTAAATCAAGTGTGTACACATATGGCAGACTTGGATTATGGTGGTATTCAAGTTTATCCGGGCAATTATGATGAGTATATGTTGGCTTGTACACAGGCTCGACAACGTTTAATTGCTGACAATGCAAGAGCAAAAGAAAAAATCGCCGAGTTACAGGATTTTGTGAGTCGTTTTGCGGCCAACAAATCAAAGTCACGTCAAGCAACATCACGTTTAAAACAAATTGATCGTATTAAAGAACAACAGGTGGATATCAAACCGTCTTCTCGACAAAATCCATTTATTCGTTTTGAACAGAAAAAACCGATTAATCGTTTGGCATTAACCGTAGAGAACCTTTCAAAAAGCTATGATGAACCAGTGATTCGTGATTTTTCTATGATGGTTCAATCAGGTGAAAAAATTGCAATTGTGGGTGAAAATGGTGTAGGTAAGACCACATTATTACGCCTCTTAGCTCAAGATTTAGAGGCAAATGCTGGTGATGTAAAATGGTCTGAAAATGCAGATATAGGATATATGTCACAGGACGTGTCTGGCGACTTTACAGGATCTGAAAATTTATTTGACTGGATGTCTCAATATCGACAAGCAGGTGATGAAGACCAAACCATTCGTGCAGCATTAGGTCGTTTATTGTTTGGTGCTGATGATATTGTTAAAAAAGTGAATGTGATTTCAGGTGGGGAAAAAAACCGTATGACTTTTGGACGTCTTATGTTAGGACGTCATAATGTGTTACTTTTAGATGAACCAACCAATCACTTGGATATGGAGTCTATTGAGTCCTTACAAATTGCGTTAGAGAAATATCAAGGTACCGTATTTTTTGTCTCCCATGACCGTGAGTTTGTGTCTGGTATTGCCAATCGCATTATTGAGATTAAACCAGATGGCCAAATTATGGACTATATGGGCACTTATGATGAGTATTTAGAATCACAAGGAATTGATGAGTAAATGCAAGTTTTAGCGGAATTTGCAGAGTATGAGGAAGTGATTAAAAAAAGTCGTTTCCTTGTCTATGCCCAAACAATAGAAACACCTGAAGAAGCATTTGCATTTTTTGAGGCGTATTCTGATCCGCAAGCAACTCATAATTGCTGGGCTTATCGTTTGCCTGATCAATATCGATTTAATGATGATGGAGAACCCGGAGGAACAGCAGGTTCTCCTATATTAAGAGCGATTGAGGGGCAAGAAGTTCAAAAAGTGGCAGTGCTTGTTATTCGTTATTTTGGTGGCATCAAATTGGGATCAGGTGGCTTAGTTCGTGCCTATGGAGGTTGTGCTGCTAAATGTTTGCGTGCAGCTGCTAAGCGAAGTTTTAGACCCTTTCATACGATTCGTTGTTTTATTCCTTTTTCTCAGATTCAACTCATTAAATCACGCTTTCAAGACACAGATATATTCATTCTTAATGAACAATATGATCATGAGGGCGTGTGGATTGATTATGCCATTTTGTCAGAAAAACACTTACAATATCAAGCCCTACATCATGATTTAACCAAAGGTTCTGATCGATGGGAAATTTTAGAACAGGGATTAAGATAATTTTCTTATGGTTTAAATCGGCTTTGAAGCCTTTTGGTATATGTACATAAAATAAGAGTGAAATCATTAAAATGCGTGTGAAATTATTTAAATACTTCAAAATACAAACTTTAATAGCATAAAATATGCTCATCTAATACATATATTTTTAATTTTAGCTTATTTCTTTTAATAGGGAGTTATCGTGAATCAGATCAAAACAGCAATTATTCCTGTGGTAGGGTATGGTACACGATGCTTACCGGCGAGTAAATCAATTCCAAAAGAAATGATGACGCTTGTGGATCGCCCCATTTTAGATTATGTAGTGCAAGAGGCCGTTCAAGCAGGGATTGAACACATTATTTTTGTCAATCAATCGACAAAGACGTGTATTGATGATTACTTTGATCGAAATATCGTATTAGAAGAACATTTAATAAAACAGGGAAAGTTAGATATACTTAATAAAATACATCATCATTACCCTGAAACGGTTCGCTTTTCTATGGTGCGTCAACCTAGACCATCTGGCCTAGGAGATGCATTACTCTGTGCAATGCATTTATTAAACCCTAAAGCGTTCTTTGTCGTTCTTTTGCCTGATGTGATTATTTCTTCTGATGATTCTGCTCAAAATACAGAACAAAATAATACTAAAAAAATGATGACATTAGCTCAAAACACAGGTATGCCACATGTGATGGTAGAAAAAGTGAATCCAGCCGATGTATCAAAATATGGCATGATAGGTTTTGAGGGTGAGTTGTGTTTAGGCAAAACTGTACACATTCAATCGATGGTTGAAAAACCAGATTTTAATGATACGCCGTCTTTATTTGCTATGGTGGGTCGATATGTATTGCCTTATAAGATATTACCCATCTTAAAATCAACACCTGTAGGTAAAGCAGGGGAAGTGCAATTAACAGATGGCTTAGATCAACTAAGCCGTATATTGCCTATGTATGCTTATGCATTAGAGGGCAAAGTATTCGACTGTGGACATATTGCAGGGTATTTAGAAGCTATATTATATTATGCAAGTACGCATCATGAGTATGGTATAGACTTTCAGAAGAAATTAGAAAAACAGCGAGATTTCAATAGG
>PDWI01015652.1_pt1 | contig 11014 bp, 12 predicted proteins | sample 1430891 | NCBI WGS metagenome assembly PDWI01 (sample SAMN01162508, study PRJNA174530) | Oral metagenome, whole genome shotgun sequencing project. | biome: Marine environment; feature: Marine mammal; material: Swab sample of the gingival sulcus; isolation source: swab sample of gingival sulcus... | reverse complement strand
TTTTCCAAATATCTCGTATAAGAGAAATGAGTAAGCTCTTTATCATTTATAAAAGCAACAAATGTAGGTGGTTTTATTCCTACTTGCGTCATATAAAATATTTTTAGTCGTCTTCCTTTATCCGATGGTGGCTGGTTCATAGCCATAGCATCATAAAGTATTTCATTTAGCACTCCAGTCTGAACTCTCATAGTCTGGTTATCTATTACCATCTCTATAGTTTCAAATAATTTTTTCACTCTTTGACCTGTCTTAGCTGAAATAAATACTATAGGAGCATAGCTCATAAAGCTGAGTTTATCTGCTATATCATCTAAATATCTATTCATAGTTTTATCATTTTTTTCTATGTCGTCCCACTTATTTACAGCTACTACTATACCTTTTCCTCTATCGTGGGCTATTCCAGCGATTTTAGCGTCTTGCTCTGTAACACCCTCTTTAGCATCTATCATAATTACTACTAAATCACTTTTTTCTATAGAAGCTACTGTACGAATTACGCTATAGCGTTCTATTTCTTCTTTTACTTTACTTTTACGGCGAAGTCCAGCAGTATCTATAAGTATATATTCTTTTTCATTGTATTTGACGTGGGAGTCTACAGCATCTCTAGTAGTTCCTGCTATATCGCTAACGATATGCCTTTTTTCTCCGAGTATATAGTTTATAAGTGAGGATTTCCCAACATTTGGCTTTCCTGCTATAGCAATCATAGGTATATCATCTTCATCATCTGCATCATTTATTTCCAAATGTTTAACTACCTCTTCTAGCAAATCACCTACACCAGTTTTATTTTCTGCCGACACAGCAAAAGGGTCGCCAATACCTAGATTGTAAAACTCGTAAATATCCATCTCTTGCTTTACTCTGCTATCGACTTTATTTACGCAAAGCACTACTTCTTTACCACTTTTTCTAAGTATATCTGCGACTGCATAATCTGTATCTGTAACACCAGTTTTAACATCTACTACGAATATAATTACATCAGCTAACTCTATAGCTATATTAGCCTGTTCTCTCATATGAGAAAGTATTATATCAGAAGAAAGCGGCTCATATCCACCTGTATCTATAAGAGTAAAGTTGTAATCAAGCCAACTTACATCTCCATATATTCTATCTCTCGTAACTCCTGGAGTATCTTTTACTATAGATTTTCTTTCACCAACTATTTTGTTAAACAGTGTTGATTTACCGACATTTGGTCTACCAACTACTGCTACCATATGTTTTTTACTCATCTGCTATCCTCTTATTATTTCTTATCTTTAGTTTTAAGTCTTAACTGCCCACAAGCACCGTCTATGTTCTGTCCTACACTTCTTCTTAGCGTAGTTTCTATGCCACTTTTTTGCAAGTTTGCTATAAAAGTATTTATATCTTTTTTATCTGGTTTTATATAATAGTTTTCAACTACATCGTTTATAGGTATTATGTTCACATGGCATTTAAAATCTCTACTTTTTAAAAGTGTTGCTAACTTTTTGCTATGCTCTAGGCTATCGTTGACACCTCTTATAAGTGCATATTCAAAAGATACTCGTCTTTTCGTCTTTTCGAAATAGTATTCTAATGCACCTAGACACTCTTTAATGCCGTATTTATTAGTAATAGGCATCGTCTTTTTTCTTTCTTCATCGTTCGTACTGTGAAGTGATAATGCTAGAGTTATAGGATATTTAAAGTCTGCTAACTTATAAATATTTGGCACTATTCCACAAGTAGAAAGCGTTATATTTCTTTTTGAAATATTTTTTCCTCTTTCATCTGAAAGTATTTCAATAGAGCGAACTACGTTATCAAAGTTGTGAAGTGGCTCACCAGTCCCCATATAAACTATATGTGAAATACGTTTATCATTATCGCTCTGTGCATAGTAAAACTGACTTACTATTTCGCCTGCACTAAGATTTCTATTTAATCCATTTTTTCCAGATGCACAAAAAGTACAGCCCATAAGACAACCTGCTTGCGATGATAAACATATAGAAATATGGTCTTTGTAAGTCATAACTACCGTTTCTATATACTCTCCACTAAGGTCAAAAAGATACTTTATCGTACCATCTATGCTATCTACTTGTTTCGTAACAAGCTCTATGTTAGTAATATAAAAATGTTGTTTGAGCTTATCTTTTAAAGCGTTACTTATATTTGTCATATCATCAAAACTAGCTACGCTTTTATTATGTATCCAGTCATATATTTGTTTAACTCTAAATTTCTTTTCGCCAAGCTCTATAAGTTTTTGTTCTAACTGCTCATATGAAAGTTCTCTTATATCCTTTTTTATATAATTTTTTATGTCTTTACTCTCCATCTTTAATCCTTTTTAAAAAGTGCTATAAAAAAACCATCATAGCTATTTGCTTTAGGGATAAGCCTTATATAATCACTATCCCTGCTAACTTTATCAAAATCTATATTTACTAATTTAAAATCTTTAAAATTATCTGTTATAAATTTCACATTTTCTTCATTTTCTTCTTTTGTTATAGTACAAGTGCTGTATACTAAGTACCCACCATTTTTTACATACTTAATTGCATTTTTTATAATATTTCTTTGTAAGTTAACTAAATCTGCTACTGATTTTTCACTTACACTGTACTTTATATCAGGTTTTTTCCTTATTACTCCAAGTCCCGAACAAGGTACGTCAGCTAACACTAAATCAAAAGCATTTTCAAACTCGTCATTAAATACAGTACCATCATTTACTAGCACTTGTACGTTTTTTTGCCCTAATCTATCTATATTTTCTTTTATAAGACTTGTCTTTTTTGATGATACATCACAGCTTACGACTTGTATGCTACTATCTTGTGCTATATGAGTAGTCTTTCCAGCTGGTGCCGCACACATGTCAAGCACTTTTTTCACACCTAGGCTTCTAATTATATGACCTACTATAGTAGAGCTTTCATCTTGCACTTGAAAATATCCATCTTTAAATCCGTATAGCTCACTTATATTTTCATAACCATCTATTTTAAAACAGTAGTCAAATATATCACCAGACGATACTTTTACTCCGCTTTGCTCTAATTTACTTTTAAGCTCACTGGCTTTTATTTTCGCATCATTTGCCCTAATAGTAACTAAAGTCGTATCGTTTAAAGTGCTTACAAATTGCTCAAAATCACCTTTAGAAAGCTGTAAATAGCCACTTTTCTAAGCACTGCGTTTACAAATCCACTAAGCCTATGAATTTTTCTTTTTTTAGCTAACTTTACACCTTCATTTATTACAGCCCTATTAGGAACGCTATCCATAAAAAGTATCTGATATACGCTAAGCTCCATTATTAACCTAACGATAGCAGACATCTTTTTTGTTTTCGTATTCGAAAAATAATCTATGTAGTAGTCAATCAGTATTCTGTTTTCAACTACTCCATAGACAATTCTTTTTATAAAGCTTTTTTGCCTTTTCTCCAAATTTATGTTTTGTTCAAACACTTTTTTTATAGCATTATCTACAAAAAAGCCATCATTTATATATTTTAAAGCTGTGAGAGCTACATTTCTCTCATTTACATTCACTCTCAATCTCTTCTCCTAGATAATAAGATTAGCCTTATCAAGTTGCTTGCCGCTACGGCTGCTGCTCCTATATACGTTAAAGCTGCCGACCTTAACACTGCTTTTGCCCCACCTATTTCCTCAGAATCTAAAAAGCCATCTTCTTCAAGTATTCTAAGCGCTCTAGCTGACGCATTTATCTCTACTGGTAACGTAATTACATGAAAAATAACTACTATGCTAAATAATATGATGGCAATCTCTAATATAAAACCTCCAATACCAGGTGTTCTCGATGCTCCTCCTAATATAAGTCCTAGCATAGCAAGTGGCATAGCCGTTGTATTCGCTATATTTACAGCTGGTAAAATAGCATGTCTAAACCTTAGAAAAAAGTAATCTTTATCATCTTGAATAGCGTGTCCACACTCATGAGCTGCTACTGCTAAAGCCGAAAGCGAATTGCTATCATATACTGCTTGTGATAAATTTACACTTTTATTTCTAGGGTCATAGTGGTCTGTAAGCACTCCTGCTACAGGTCTTACTTGCACCCTGCCTATACCATTTCTTTGTAAAATCATACTAGCAACTTCTCTGCCTGTATAATTTCTCCTATTTCTAACTGTGCTATATTTTCTAAAAGTATTTTTTACCGCTGATTGAGCAAACATAGCCAAAAGCATCGCTGGTATCAATACTATCATACTTCCATAGTAACCTAACATTTTAACCCCCTTAAAATGAAAAACCTTTTATTAAAATTGCAAATTTTAAGCGTTTTGCAACTTGCTAAACTTATCCCCCACTTTTAAACTATAACCCTTTAAAAATTCACTCGTTGCCATTCTTTTTTTATTTTGTAGTTGCACTTCATACACTTTTACATATCCATCTTTACAACCTACAGCAAAATAATCTTTTTCTACTGCTAAAACTTCAAATGGACTGTTTATCTCTTCATTGTATACTGGTTCTACCGACCACATCTTAATCATTTTACCATTTATAAAGCTATACGCACTAGGCCATGGATTTAACGCCCTTACTTTATTAAATACAGCTGATGGAGTACTATTAAAGTCTATTATTCCATCTGATTTAGATAGCATAGGTGCATAAGACGATAATTCATCATTTTGTTTTTCACGAACTATGTTACCTTTTTCAAGTCCATCTAAAGTCTTTAAAAGAAGCTCTCCAGAAATACCAGATAGCTTTTCAAAAAGGCTGCCACCAGTATCGCTACTCTCTATCTCTACTTCTTTTTTAAGTAACATATCTCCAGTATCAAGCCCTACGTCCATCATCATCGTAGTAATTCCAGTAACTTTATCACCATTTAAAATAGCTTTTTGTATAGGCCCTGCTCCTCTGTATTTAGGAAGTAAAGACGCATGGACATTTACACAACCGTATTTAGGTGAGTCCAAAATCTCTTTCGGTATTATTTGCCCAAAAGCTACGACTACTATTAAATCAAGTTTCATAGACTGTATCAGCTTTATAAATTCTTCTTCTCTAACTTTTGCTGGTTGCAAAACTTCTATATTATTTTCAAGTGCCACCTGTTTTACTGGCGACATTTGAACTTTTTTACCTCTGCCTTTTGGCTTATCTTGTTTAGTAACAACTGCCACTACTTCGTGTCTACTATCAATCAAACTCCTAAGCGTATTAACACTAAAATCAGGAGTACCCATAAAAACTACTCTCATACTTCAATTATTTCCTTTGTAAGTTCAGTATATAAAACACCGTTAAGATGGTCATTTTCATGGCAAATAGCTCTAGCAAAAAAATCCTGTGCCTCTAATTCAAACTCATTGCCATCTAAATCTAGGGCTTTAACTTTCACTTTTTGTGGTCTAGCCACTCTGCCTTGCTTTCCTGGAACGCTAAGACACCCTTCAGCCCCTATTTGCTCACCATAAGTTTCCTCTATAACTGGATTTATAAATACTATTGGTTCATCTCTAGTTTCTGAAACGTCTATTACAAAAAGCCTTTTAAGCATACCAACTTGTGGTGCCGCAAGCCCTACACCCTCTTTTTCATACATAGTCTGTATCATATCTTCTGCTAAAACTTTAACTTTTTCAGTTATCTTTTTTACTGGCTTAGCCTTTTTTTGGAGAATTTCATCTCCCTCTATTCTTATATTTCTAAGTGCCATAAACAATACCTCACATCAATATAATCGTTTCTATACTCTATTCCATTAAGTCGCCATATCAAACTCAATATGTCGAATTTATATCTGCTGTAATGACAGCTTTCTTATCATAATCTTCTTTTATTTTTATTTTTCTCATATATTCTATAATCTTTAACAATAAGTCATAATCTGTACTCTTTACATATATTACTCGTCTATAACTATCTGCTATCTTTTCTCTAGTAGGCTTTGTAGGTCCTAGTACTTCAAATCTCTCATCACCTTTTTTTATATAACTAGCAAGTCTAATAGACAGCCTTTCTATATACCGTTCATCTTTTGAACTTAGTAAAATAGATAATATGTTAGTAAAAGGTGGATAGTTACCTATCTTCCTAAAAGCTATCTCTCTATTATAAAAACTTATATAATCCTCACTCTTACTACTTTCTATACTGTAGTGCTTTGGCGAATAAGTCTGTATAATTCCTCGTCCTACTCTTCCACTTCTACCAGCTCTACCTATTACTTGTGTTATAAGCTGAAAAGTCCTTTCAGATGCACGAAAATCACTTATGTAAAGAGATAAATCCGCACTTAAAACTCCCACCACTGTAACATTTTTAAAATGATGTCCTTTTACGACCATTTGAGTACCTACTAAAATATCAGCTTCATGATTTTCAAAAGCAGAAAGTATTTCATCATGTCCAAACTTACCACTAGTAGTATCTACGTCCATTCTAAGCACTTTTGCGTTAGCAAAACTTTCTCTTACCATCTGCTCTACTTTTTCTGTTCCTATTCCAAAGTCTTTCACTTTATTAGAACCGCACTTAGGGCAAATATCAAAAGCCTTTTTCGTACTTTGACAGTAATGGCACATCAAAGATTTCTCTTTTTTATGATAGCGATACGGCACATCACAATGGCTGCATTTAGCTACATAGCCACAATCTCTACAGCTTAAAAATCTCGAATATCCTCTCGAATTAAGGAACAAAATAACCTGCTCTTTTTTGTTAATTGCCTCATCTATAGCGTTCTTTAAAGCTACGCTAAAAATAGTTTTATTACCTTTTTTTAGTTCGGCTCTCATATCAACTATTTCAGCATTTACTAAGCTATCATCTATAGCTTTTTCGCTCAAATTAAGCAGTGTATACTTACCTATCTTAGCTTTGTAATAAGTGTCCACCAAAGGTGTCGCACTGCCTAATAAAACAGGACATTTATGGTAACTAGCACGCTTTATAGCTACTTCTCTAGCATTGTATTTAGGGTCTTGTTCTGACTTATAAGTGCTCTCATGCTCTTCGTCGATAATTATAATACCAATGTTTAAAAATGGTGTAAAAATAGCAGAACGTGGCCCTACTATCACTTTTAGCTTACCCTCTTTTGCCATCTTCCACTGGTCGTACTTCTCACCCGCAGAAAGCCTAGAATGTATAACTCCTACCACTTCACCAAAACGTGCCATAACTCTCTTTACGGTCTGGTGAGTAAGGCTTATTTCAGGAATTAAAAATATAGCACTTTTACCCGCATTTAACACTTCCTCTATTAGCTGTAAATACACTTCTGTCTTACCACTTCCAGTAACTCCATGTAGCAAAAATACGTCATTTTTCATATCTGTCATAGACTTCTTTACGCTTTTAATAGCATATTTTTGTTGCTCATTTGGCTCTAGATTTTCAGTTCTAGCTATTTTAGAGCTATCATAAGGAATACGAAGAGTAATACTTTCTATAAAATCTACAAACCTAGAAGTTTCAAGGCTACTCACTACGCTCCTAGACACATTCACTTCTTCTAACAACGTAGATAGCTTTACGCTAGGATTTTTTAGCAAATATTTAAGCACCATTATTCTTTTAGCAAATTTGGGCTTATCTTCATTATTTTTAATATAATCTATTATGAAATTATCATCTTTTATAACTTTTACATACTTTTGCTTTTTGTGCGAAGTTTCTATTTTCGCCGGAAGTACAGCCTTAAAGCTCTTGCTCAAACTAGTGAAATACCTTTTCTCCATAAAAGCAGCTATCTCGACTAATTCCGCATCAAAGCTAATATCATCACTCACACTTTCTATGCTTTTTAACTTTTTTACATCAAAAGAAAGGCTATCAGATAACTTAACTACATAGCCTTTTTTTAATTTATTACTCTTTCCAAACGGGATATTTACAATAGAACCTACTTTTACTCTTTCACGCAAATATTCAGGTATAAAGTATGTAAACGGCTTTTTTAAAGCATTCGTATTAATGTGAATTATGACGTTTGCGTATTTCACTTTTTATTTCTTGCCTTTATATCAATATCACCAGCATAAAGTTCCTCTATAGCTTTAGATAAAGGCTTATCGAGTATTTTGCTAAACTCTTCTTTTTGTTTATAAGCATTATTTCTATCTATAATTTCCCTTGCTCTCTTCGAAGTGGCGATAACTATAGAGTACCTACTCTTTAGCTCTATATCATCATTTCTATCGTTTATCGTATTCATCAAATCTTGATATGATGGGTGTAACATAATTTTCTCCTTTTAAGTTTTCAAAATTTATAATCAAACTTATAAAACTATACTTCTAAAATTTCTTTAAATTGTTTTTCTAAAAGACTTGTAATACCAGTATAATTTTTAGCCGTATGTTGCTCTGCCACTACTATAGAATGTACTGTTTCTATACATTCATCTAAATTATCATTTTCTACTATGTAGTCGTACTCTTTTATATACGTCATCTCTTCTTCAGCTCTCTTTAGCCTTTTCATTATGACGTCCATAGACTCAGTACCACGAGTAACTAATCTGTGCTTTAATTCCTTTATAGATGGCGGAACGACAAATACCATTACCGCACCAGGATATTGCTCTCTAACTTTCATAGCTCCTTGAAGCTCTATTTCCAAAATAATATTTTTACCAGTTTTAAGCTGCTCGAAAACAAATTCTTTTGGTGTACCATAATAGTTGTTTACAAATTTAGCCCACTCCAAAAAATCGCCATTTTCAATCATAGCCTCAAACTCTTCATTTGAAATAAAATAGTAGCTCTGTCCATCTACTTCACCATCACGAGGATTTCTAGTAGTAGCAGAAATAGAAAGTTCATATCCTTTCTTCTTTTCTAAAATACCTTTTACTATAGTGCCTTTACCTGCTCCACTAAATCCCGAAATAACCAACAATACTCCTGATAAAATCATAAAAAATTCCTATTCTATATTTTGAACTTGTTCTCTAATCTTCTCTATTTCCGTCTTTATATTTAGCCCTCTTTTACTAAGGTCAGAACTTTTAGACTTAGATAAAATAGTATTCGCCTCTCTGTTCATTTCTTGAACTATGAAATCTAATCTCTTGCCAACACTACCCTCGCTATCTAACACTTCAGAAAACTGATTTATATGACTTAAAAGCCTAACTAGCTCTTCATCTATACAGCTCTTATCGATAAGCACAGCTACTTCTGTATAAAGTCTATCTCTATCTAAAGTAAAATCATCAGCCAGCTTTCTAGTCCTAGTAAAATAATAATCTTTTAGCTGCTCATCATACTCTCTTATATTATGTTTTATAGCAAGCACTTGCTCCTCTACATATTTTGCCTTAGCCTTTAAATCTTTGTATAACTGTTCTCCCTCGATTTCTTTGCTCTTTAAAAATACTTCCAAACTGCTATTTAATGAATTAAGAGCACATTGTAAAAAAGCCTGCTTTACTTCTTCACTATCATCTTCTATTATTTCAAATATTTCCGTATTAGCTACAAAATGTGAAACCAACAAGTCATTTTTTACACTATAGTCTTGTTCTAATCTATTAGCCGCTTGTAAATATTTACTTAATAAATTTTCATTTATTCTAACGGTAACGTTTTCAGATGAAGATGCATTTATTTTTATATACACATCTACTTTACCACGCTTAACATAGTCTTTTATAACGCTTTTAAACTGTTTTTCATATTGATACAAAGCACTTGTATTTCTAATATTTATATCTAAATATCTATTGTTTACAGACCTAATATCTGTAGTGCAAGATATGTCGCCCAAAGTGCTAGAAGCTGTACCATACCCTGTCATACTTCTAATCATAATTTCTCCATTTATTACATTATATATAAAAAACATATTAATTTCAAATATAACAATGATAATATTTTATATTAAAAAACTAGTAAACAAAATAATGCTTACTAGCACTGACTTAACTACTTAGAAATACATATACGTACTTCTAAGTAGCAACTAATTTATTTTTAATTAATCAACTGAAACTACTTCTTTACCATTGTAAGAACCACAAGCCTTGCAAACTCTATGAGACATCATTAACTCTCCACACTTTGGACAATCAACAAGGTTTGGGGCTTTAAGTTTCCAGTTAGCTCTTCTACTATTTCTTCTTGCTTTAGATACTTTCCTCTTAGGTACTGCCATTTCTACACCTCCTTAAACAAATCTTTTAGTTTTGCAAGTCTAGGATCAATACTCAAATCTTCACATTCACACGTCTTTACATTCAAATCTGCACCACACTGTGAACATATCCCTTTACAATCTTCTTTGCACAGAGTTTTTACAGGTAAATTTAGATAAATCTCTTCCAAAAGTAGCTTTTCTAAATCGAGTACTGAACCTTGTAAAAATTCCTCATCGTTAGGGGCAAGACTAAGCTCTTTATCGATGTTAACATCGACGGTTTCAACAATATCTTTTGTGCATCTATCACAACTCGTATTAAAAGCAACTTTAACAGTCCCTTTTATTTTGTAATCATCTACACCTAACCTAGTAATTACACCTTCAAAATGAATTGGAAATTGTAACTCTTTCTTCTGTCCATCAATGGAAATAAATTCCCAACTTAAAGTACATTCTACTTTATAATGATTTTCACTAGCAGTGAAAATATTCAAAAGATTAATTTGCATTTTATTACCTAAATCATTCCTAAAAAATATTGTCGTTACCTTTAAATAACCAAACATCATTATACTAATGTTAAGCATATATGTCAAGTGGATTTTTGGGAAAAACAAAGAATTTTTAATGGAAATTTTTGAAATTTTTGAAAAAAATAAATGTTATGCTAATTTTCAATTATACTAATAGCAAATAAAATTTACATACCATTTTATACTAATCTAAAATTAAAATTTCATATATAATATTTCATTTTCTTTGCTCGGACAAATGCAATACCACTAAAAGCTTTACTTTCAGTTATCGGCAATAAATAGGAAGATTAAATATTTCATATTTAATCTGAGAAAACGAAACAAAAGAAATCCGCTCCG
>PDWI01009653.1_pt1 | contig 11014 bp, 11 predicted proteins | sample 1430891 | NCBI WGS metagenome assembly PDWI01 (sample SAMN01162508, study PRJNA174530) | Oral metagenome, whole genome shotgun sequencing project. | biome: Marine environment; feature: Marine mammal; material: Swab sample of the gingival sulcus; isolation source: swab sample of gingival sulcus... | reverse complement strand
CCGAAACCAAAAATAAGCCGTATGACAAAGGTAAGATATTTGCCAAGTTTCGGGAGCGGTTCAAGCCCGTCATTGGCATAGCTTAGAAAATAGATCAGCATTCTGGGCAGAACACCGAAAAAGGCAAAGACTCCTCCTATGGCAAACAGAATAGATGACCAGAAGACAACTGTGGCTGCCAGTTTTTTCTCATTGTCCTTGAGACCGGGTGAGACAAAACGCCAAAGTTGGTAGAGAATTACAGGAAAACTGGCAGCGATACCAACCAGGAAAGCCATCTTGAGATAGGACAGGAAAGCCTCTGGCAGGTAAGTGTAGACCATCCTGTGAGCCTTGGGACTTGCTGCGAAAAGTGGTTGAATGAAAAAGGCGGCAATCTGCTGGGCAAAGAGGTAGGCAATCAGAGTGAAGACTGCAATTGATGCGAAGATGCGAATGAGACGCTGACGCAATTCAGCATGATGGGATCTGAATACTGCCAGGCTGGTTTCAAGGTTCATACGTCCTGCTCTTTGATGCTGTTGTCTTTGGCTTGCTGGGCTCTGGTGATAAATTCGTCTGTGGAAATGTCTGGCGTGCTGTGATGATCATCAAGGGCATGTTCTTTTTCTTCTGTAGCAATTTCTGACCCGATGTTTTCTATTGGACGGTCGCTGTTATAAGTTGGTTGAGCGAAGCGATTCTGTTGCTCAAGATTTTCTTTTAATGCCTTTGATGCTTCTTCAAGTTCTGGTTTTACTGTATCAAGTGCCGGGGTGATTTCTGCAGTGATATTTTCTTTTAAGCCGGTGGCGGTTTTTTTGAGTTCAAGGATGGTTTTGGCTATGGAACGTGCCATTTCCGGCAATTTATCCGGACCAACAACGATCAGTGCCAACGCGCAGATCAGAATCATTTCAGACATACCGATACCAAACATACAAACCTCAACCACTCACTTTAATAAATTGACGATGCTTTCCTCATTGCTGTTCTTGAGTCTAACAGATACGTCTGTTATTGGCGAATATTAATTACAATATTTGTCTGATCTTTTATCGGTAAGGTATCTCTGTCTTTTCCCGGATGCAAAGGAAGCTGGTTGAAAGTTATGAAAAAAGGGCATTGTATCAATATAAAGCCAGAGTGTTTGACATAACATAAATATTCTACTATATTTAATTGCTTGTGCTTTTGTTTGATCAGGCATGGTCGTTTTTGTAATCAACTTACCGTTTTTTTTACTATTTAAATTGCAGAACAGTAACAGGAGAAAATAAATGTCCAGTGTTGTCGTTGTTGGTACACAGTGGGGCGATGAAGGAAAGGGCAAGATTGTTGATCTTTTGACAAAATATGCTGATTATGTTGTGAGATTCCAGGGAGGTAATAACGCCGGTCATACCCTGGTCGTTGATGGGAAACAGTTCATCTTTCATATTATCCCATCGGGCATTTTGTACGAAGACAAGAAATGTGTGATTGGAAACGGTGTTATTATTGATCCTGGTGTTCTGCTCAAAGAAATGAATGATTTAGCCGACAAAGGTTTGTCGGTATCGCCTGAAAGAATGCTCGTCAGTGAGAATGCCCACCTTATCATGCCGTACCATGCAAGTCTTGATCAGGCGCGTGAGCGCTCATTGTCTAAAGGCAAGCAAATAGGAACAACCGGGCGGGGTATTGGTCCCTGTTATATGGATAAGGTTGGAAGAGTCGGCATAAAAGCCGGAGATTTGACCGACGAAGAGTTGTTCAAGGATAAACTCAAGACGAGTGTTGAAGAGAAAAATTATCTTCTTACCCAGCTGTATAACGCGGAGCCAGTATCCTACGATTCTATCTATGGCTCTTTCATGGAGTTTGCGGAAAGATTGATACCTTTCATTGGTGATGTCTCGGTGGAACTTGACACGGCAAGAAAGGCTGGTAAAAACATCTTGTTTGAAGGTGCTCAGGGCACCCAACTTGATATTGATCACGGCACCTATCCTTTTGTGACTTCGTCTAATACCATAGCGTCAAATGCCTGTACCGGCTCTGGCTATGGTCCTGTTCACATCGATGAGGTTGTTGGTATAATGAAGGCATATACAACACGAGTCGGTGAAGGACCTTTTCCCACCGAACTTTTTGACAATGTTGGAGATGAATTGCAGAAGAAAGGAGGCGAATTTGGTGCGACCACCGGTAGAAAACGGCGTTGCGGTTGGCTTGACGGAGTGGTTGCCAACGATGCGGTAAGGCTGAACGGGCTTACCGGACTTGCCATTACCAAACTCGACGTATTGAGCGGTCAACCCACCATTAAAATGGCTACTTCCTACACCTGTAATGGTGAGAGTCTGCACACCATGCCGTCCAATATCAAAAAAGCACAGCAAGCCGTTCCGGTCTATGAAGAACTGCCTGGATGGAGTGAAGAAATAGATGGCGTGCGAAGTTATGATGATCTTCCTCAGCAGGCAAAAGATTATGTGAACAGAATAGAGGATTTTACTGAAACCAAGGCGGTGATTGTCTCTGTTGGTCCAGACCGGGAAGAGACCCTGTTGTTGCGTAATCCTTTTGAAAAATAATAGAATTGAAACAAAGATACAAAAAGTTGGAGAATTTACATGGCTAGAATTACAGTTGAAGATTGCTTGAGCCAGATTGGTGACGAAAACAGATTTAATCTTATTCATCTGGCAATAAAACGAGTCAAGCAGCACAGACAGGGCGAGCCTTTTTTAACAGAAGGAAAAAACAAGGAAATTGTAATGACCTTGAGAGAAATTGCGTCAGGAGATGTGCGATTTGAAAATATCGATCAGCTTCCTGATATGCCAATTGGTGAAGAAGAGGACAAGGTTCAAGAAGAGTTGGAAGCTGCTGGTAAATAGGTATATTAAGAGATTGGATCAAAGAAGTAATGAGCAGAGATTATTACGAAATTCTGTCTGTCAGTAAGTCTTCTGATGCTGCAGAGATTAAAAAGGCTTACCGTAAACTGGCAATGAAGTACCATCCGGATCGTAATCCGGGAGATGCTGAAGCCGAGGCAAAGTTTAAGGAGTGTACGGAAGCCTATGAGGTTTTAAGTGATCAACAGAAACGCCAGATTTATGACAGGTATGGCCATGATGGATTGAAAAACAGTGGCTACAGTGGCCCTGGCAGTGCTGAGGATATTTTCTCTGGCTTTGGTGATATATTTGGTGATCTCTTCGGTTTTGGCGGTGGAAGAAGCCAGAAAAGAAGAAATGGTCCTGTTCCTGGCAATGATTTAAGATATGATATTACTGTTTCTTTCATGGCAGCTGTACATGGAGAAGCAAAAGAGGTTGAGTTAACGAGAAGGGATACCTGTTGGACATGTGAAGGTTCTGGTTGCAGACCTGGGCATCAGAAAAAAACGTGCCCAAGTTGCAACGGTAGAGGACAGGTCATTCGTTCCCAGGGCTTTTTTCAGGTAAGTTCTACCTGTCCCCAGTGTCATGGCGAGGGAGAAATTGTTACCGAACCATGCAATGACTGTAATGGTGCCGGTCTGGTGGAAAAGACCAAGAAGGTGTCGATAAAGATTCCTGCCGGTGTCAATACCGGAGCCAGGATGCGTCTTCGCGGCGAAGGCGAGGGGGGGAGACGAGGCGGTCCGGCTGGAGACCTTTATGTCATAGTTCATGTTGAAGAACATGAGTTTTTTCAGCGGGATGGTGATGTCATCTATTGTAAGTTCCCTGTTTCAATGGTAAAAGCGGCACTTGGTTGCAAGGTTGAAGTACCTACCGTACATGGCAAAAAAACATTGGATATCCCTGCCGGCAGTCAAAATGGAGACCTGTTCACCCTCAAAAAAGAGGGCGTACCCAGTTTGAGGGGGCATGGCAGGGGGAATATGATTGTCGAACTCAACGTCACCACCCCTACCGGGTTATGTGATGAGCAAAAGAAACTATTGAGGGAATTCGATCAGCTCTGCGATGAGAAAGGACAAAACAAGGAAGAGGAAGGCTTTTTTGCAAGACTGTTTAATGAAGTTATGGGAAGGACCAGTTAGTAATTATGGATACCACGTCAAAAAAAGAGTTCACCCATTTTGATCAGGATGGTAATGCGGTAATGGTCGATGTTGGAGGGAAGGATGTAACCCGAAGGGAAGCCGTTGCAGCAGGAAAAATCACGATGAACCGGGACGCCTTTGAACTGGTAAAGACAGGTGATATCAGAAAGGGCGATGTGCTTGGAATTTCAAGGGTTGCAGGGATTATTGCATCAAAAAAGGTGGACGAGTTGATTCCCCTTGCCCATCCTTTGATGATCAATAAGGTCAGTGTGGAGTTTGAGTTCGACGAAGAAAATTGTGCTATACTTATTGAAGCAAAGGTTGGAATAGACGGCAAAACAGGAGTTGAAATGGAAGCGCTGACAGCCGTGTCTGTCTCTGCGTTGACCATATACGATATGTGTAAGGCTGTTGATAAATCAATGGTCATAAGTGATATCCGCCTTTTAAGGAAAGTTGGTGGTAAAAGCGGCTTGTATGTTCGAGAGAAACAGGGGGCAGAATAACAGACAGGGTTATTCGTCTAATCGTCTAAAATAGGAGCATTCGGATGGACAAAGCGGTTCGAGAGAAGTTTAAACAACAACTTATCAGCAAAAAAGAGGAAATCCTTGCAGAAGTAGGCAGGACACTTTCTGATATGACCAGTCAAAATGCAAATATTCCTGACCCAAATGATCGTGCTACTATTGAATCTGGCAGGAATTTCGAGCTGAGAATCCGTGATCGAGAAAGGAAACTCCTGGCTAAAATCGAAGAGGCAATCCAGAGAATTGAAGATGGTGAGTATGGCTTTTGTGAGGACTGTGGTGAACCTATCGGTGAAAAAAGACTTGAGGCAAGACCGGTAACAACCCTTTGTATAGACTGTAAAACTATCCAGGAAAACAAGGAAAAATCTCAAGGAAATTAAAAGGCTATGCCTGAGTTGAGAAAAGATCCTGTACTAGGTCGATGGATTATCATTTCAAAGGAGCGGCGTCAACGTCCAACGGATTTTGTCGTCGAAAAACCTCAGACTGCTGGAGGATTCTGTCCTCTATGTTCCGGTAATGAAAAATCTACCCCACCGGAAATTCTCAGCTATTCGGATGACGGTACCAAAAATCAAGGGGAAGACTGGCAGGTAAGGGTGGTGCCCAATAAATACCCAGCCCTGATAATCGAGGGAGACCTTGATAAGGAAGGGGAAGGGCTGTATGACAAGATGAACGGCATCGGTGCCCATGAGGTTATTATCGAGACGCCATCCCATCAGGAAGACTTCTCGGATATTAGTGCCGAGAATATGATGCTGGTGTTCAAGGCGTATAAAGATCGTATAATTGATCTTGAAGGTGATGTCAGGTTTCGTTATGTCATGGTCTTTAAAAATCATGGAAAGGCAGCTGGTGCCTCCCTTGAACATTCCCATTCACAACTTATCGCCCTGCCGATTTATCCGCGGATGCTGGTATCAGAACTTGAAGGAGCCCTTTCATATTTCAAATACAAGGAGCGCTGTGTCTATTGCGATATAATCCGGCAGGAAATACAGCAGGACGTTCGTGTTGTTTGTCAGAATGACGATTTTATTGCGATAGCGCCGTTTGCTCCGAGGACACCTTTTGAGATGTGGGTTATGCCCAAAAAACATCAGTCAGGATATTGCCAACAATCAGACCAGCAGCTCTACTCGCTTGCGGTCATTTTCAAAGAGACTCTACAGCGGCTTACCGCTTGTATTCCAAACGTGCCATACAATTTTGTCTTGCATACCCAGCCGTTACGCAAGGGGAAGATGGAGCATTATCACTGGCATTTTGAAATAGTACCAAAATTAACATCAATAGCAGGGTTTGAATGGGGTTCAGGTTTTTATATAAACCCCATGCCGCCAGAGGAAACGGCTCAATACTTGAAAGAATCGTTTTAACTACAGGAGGCATTATGAAGAAAATACTCTTGGTTGATGATGAGCAGAGCATTCAGTTTTTGTATCGTGAGGAGTTCACAGAGCTCGGGTATGAGGTAGCTTCAGCCTTAAATGGTGTCGATGCACTCAAGGAATTTAATGAAAACAGACCAGATCTTGTCATCCTTGATATCCAGATGCCTGGTATTAATGGCATAGATGTCTTACGGCAGATGAAGCAGACAGCGCCGGATGTGCCGATTATACTTTGCTCGGCATTTCATGATTACAAACAGGATTTGTCCTCGTGGGCATCGGATGAGTATTTAGTGAAATCCGGTGATACTACCGAGCTTAAAAACGCAGTACAACGGCTGTTGGACGAATAGCTGCAAACGTGTTGGTGTGGAAGGGGATCGTTCATCCATGAAAGATATACAAAGTCAGGAAGATGATCGTAAAATCAATATTAGAAAAGTAGGAGTAAAAAGCATTTCATACCCGATTGTGCTGCAGGATAAGGCGCAGGTCAATCAACACACGGTTGCCTCGGTGAATATGTTTGTCAATCTTCCCCATCAGTTTAAAGGAACCCATATGAGTCGGTTTGTAGAGATTCTCAACGATTACCATGGGCATATTACCATAAAGAACTTTCATTCGGTGCTCGAGAAAATGAAAGCTCGGCTTGATGCAAAGGAAGCTCATATTGAAATTGCTTTTCCATTTTTTATTGACAGGTCAGATGAATACCAAAAGCATCTTGCCAAATATGATTGTGCAATGCATGGTTCATTGGCCGGGAGCGAAGACTTGCAGCTTGATATTGCCATTCCCTTAAGTGTAAACCAGCGGCAATCTTTGAATCAACTCGACCAGGGAACTGTAAATATCAGTGTCAGTTTCAACCGTTTTATCTGGATTGAAGATTTGATTGAGGTGGTTGAAACAGCGCTTGAGAGTTGTAAACATGGTGAAAAACATCAACAGATGTCCGTTGAACAGGTAAACGAACGGGTGAGTGTGGCTCTCAAACAGGAACGCGCGTTGAAAACATTTAAAGTAACTACGGAAATCTATCGTACTGGTTATTCCGTTTTTGCAACTACAGAATTGTTTAACCTACAGGCATGAAAAATGAGTGATATATTATTTGAAATTGGTACTGAGGAAATCCCCGCTGGCTATTTACAACCCGCACTTGACGCGCTGGAAGATAAATTTATAAGGTATTCAAAAGAGTATAATTTAAGTTTTGATACAGTTAAAACACTTGGAACTCCAAGGCGACTGGTTCTTTCTGTCTCTGGGATGGTTGACAGGCAGGAGGATAAGGTTGAAGAGCTGATGGGACCTTCCAAGGTTGCAGGATTTGACAAGGACGGAAAGCCCACCAAGGCTGCCGAGGGTTTTGCGCGGTCGAAAGGGGCAGCGGTGTCCGACCTTCAGGTGGTAGAAACCGAGAAGGGCGAGTACCTGATGTTGAAAAGAGAGGTCAAGGGGAAGGCAACGCAGGATCTGTTGCCTGAAATTTTACTTGCTCTCATAGGCGACATTCCTTTTCCAAAATCGATGATCTGGGGAGACAACACCAGCCACTTTGCCAGACCTGTTCAGTGGATACTGGCGTTGTTCAACCAAACGGTCGTTCCGCTTACTTACACCGGCATCGCCTCTTCTAATACAACCCGAGGACATCGGTTCCATGCCAACACAGAACAGGTGGTTGCCAGTGCCGACTTAAACGACTTTCAGGAACTGCTTGGGAAAATGCAGGTAGTTGTTGACTGCAAGACCAGACGTGAAATGGTTGTAAAGTCTATAACCGAGGCGGTAAAGCAGCAGGAGTTGAACGGTCAGGTTGCGATTGATGAAGGACTGGTCGATACGGTGACCAACTTGGTTGAAAAACCGTTTGCGGTATGTGGAACCTTTGATGAAAAATTTCTGCAACTCCCACCCGAGGTGTTGATTACGTCAATGCGTGAACATCAGAAGTATTTCCCGGTTGTTGACCAGGAGCAAAAGCTGTTACCTGCATTTATAGCGGTCAATAACACAGATGTGAAGGACATTGACATTACCCGAAAAGGTCATCAGCGTGTTTTGCGCGCCAGATTGGAAGATGCCTTGTTCTTCTTTGAGGCAGATCAGGAGAAACCGCTTGAAAGTTTATTAGACGATCTTGGCGGTATTATTTTCCAGGCAAAACTTGGCACCATGGCTGAAAAAAGTGAGCGGATTGTTCAGCTTGCCCGGGTGTTGGCTGAGAAGATCATACCGGAAAAAGTCGAGCAGTGTGCAAGGGCTGCAAGGCTCTGTAAAGCCGATTTATTAACCGACATGGTTGGTGAGTTTCCGTCACTACAGGGAATTATGGGAGGGGCATACGCCATCCACGATGGCGAAGATAAAGAAACAGCCCTGGCAGTGAAACAGCATTACATGCCGCTGCGTGCAGGCTCAGCCATTCCCCAATCAGATATGGGGAGAGTCGTGGCGCTTGCTGACCGTTTTGATACCCTGACCGGATGTTTTGGTATCGGTCAGGTGCCGACTGGTACTGCCGATCCTTTTGGATTGCGGCGTATTTCTCTTGCTATCATTCAGATTATCAAGGAAAGCGAATACTCCATTTCCCTGCATGAGATATGTGATACTGCTCTTGCCTTGTATGAGGACAAGGTTGATGGAAGTGAAAAGACCATTGCCACTATCCTGGAATTTATAAAGCAAAGATTTATCAATGACATGGTTGCAGTCGGGCACGATCAGCAGGCGGTGATGGCGGCTACAAGTGTGCAGTTTGACATTATTTCCGATGTTATAAAACGCATTGCTGCTCTTGAGGCAATCAAGGAGGAAGAATCTTTTGCAATCCTTGCCGCATCCTTTAAGAGGATTCGTAATATCATAAAAGATAACAGTGATGTAGTGGTTAACCCTGACCTGTTTGTTGAGGATGCTGAAAAGGAACTTTTCTCTGCGATAGAGCAGGTAGAAAAAGATATGCTTCACCAGCTTGGGAACAGTGATTATAAAGGCGCCCTGCAGGCGATGCTGGCTCTTAAGGAACCGGTTGACCTGTTTTTTGACCAGGTTATGGTGATGAGTGAGGATGAGATGGTCAGAAAAAATCGACTCAATTTGTTGACCACCATCAGGACGCTGGTACTCAGGGTCGGTGATATATCAAAAATGCAGAAAAGCTGATAAAAAAGGGAAAGTCTTTTGCCGGATTTTCCCTTTTGTTTTTCCACTTTATCAGGAAGAACCGTAACTGTGCAGTCCTGAGAGCATGAAGTTTACTCCGTAATAGGTAAACAAGACACAAAACAGCCCGGCAATTGACATCCACGCCATTCGTTCCCCGCTCCAGTCTCTGGTGTATTTGGCATGCAGTGTTACAGCATAGAAGAACCAGGTAATAAGTGACCAGGTTTCTTTTGGATCCCAATTCCAATATGTCCCCCAGGCGGTGTTTGCCCATACTGAACCGGTTATTATTCCGGTACTCAACCAGATAAAACCAAAAATCATGGTCTTATACAGAATATCATCGATTATATCCAGGTTTGGTACGTTGGCTAAAATTCCGGTCTTATTTTGACCAAATTTCTGTTTGGCAAGATAGGTAAAACCAAGACCTGAAGCGATGGCAAAAGCGGCATAACCTATAAAGCAGGAAACCACATGAGAGATAAGCCAGTTTGATTGCAGGGCTGGTATCAGTGGGGTGATAGAACGATTGATCTCCGAGGACAGGGAACCGTATGCCATTGCGGCAAAGGCGAACGGAACAATAAATGCGCCAAGTGTTCGGGTTTTGTATTTGAATTCCAGATAGAGATAGAGAAGCATTATCGTCCAGGAGAAAAAGACTACGGATTCGTACATATTGGTAAGTGGGCTATGACCCATCCCGAGCTGATACGACTCAATCCAGCGAAGTCCTATGGCAGAGGTCTGAACCAGAAAGGACAACAGGGCAATCCCGGTTGCCACCCCACCAATTTTTTTCAGCTTAAATATCAGTATAAGGATATATAAAAAGGTTGCGAATAAATAGCCGAAGGTGGTGGTACCAAATAATAGTGAGCTACTCATAAAAATGATCCCCAAAATAAATAACGTTAGGCAAGATTGTTGCCAATTGTTTCTGTTATCCTGTTAAAATCTCGTACAAAACCAGAAACATTTTTGTTTGAGGCTCCGTATACGCATACTTGTGTTTCTCCGTCATGCTCATCTATAAAAACCCATACTCTTCGATGAGACAGGAAGAAAGAGACATATAAACCGATAAGCATCAGCGCAAATCCCAGGTAAACAAACCAGACACCAGGATCCTTTGCGACCTGCAGCCCGGTGGCAAACATCTGTCTGGTAGAAATCTCATAGTTGTTATTGCCAAGTGACAGGTCTTTTTTCACATTAGGTTCAATCCAGAAAGAGACAGGGGCGTTTTTATTGTCTGAAACCCAAAGTTTCAAGCGCATGAGCCTGGAATTACTTACTTCAGCGTTGATAACGCCAAAATCAAGCTGTTTATCTTCCCAGCTGACCTGTTGTTGAAACGGGGTGAAAAATGTTTTGGTTGTGTTCGAGTTTTTGGCAGTAACGGTAATAATAAAGTCTTGAAAAGCTTCATAGCTGGACTGATAAAAAGTTATTCCCCGATATTTAAGTGGAGAATTAACTTCAATCTCGGTCGATCTGATTTTTTTTCCATCTTCCAGGATGGTTAACCCCGACTTATACTCCTTTGGCATACCGTTTGGGTAGTAGTTAAGTTCGAAAAAATCACAGCGGATAGAGAAACCAAGATCAATTGGTTCCTGGCCTTCGGACGAAAAAACCTGGGAGGTTGTACGACCTTCAGGGAGTAATATGTTTGCCTTGTAGCCAAAAAAATCGCCAATAAATGCGCCTGCAAAAATAACCAGAATGGAAAGATGAACCACATACACACCCATTCTAGACCAGGGTGCTTTTTGGGAGAAGAAAAGGACGGAGTCTTCTTTTCTGGTGCTTGGGTGCCAGCCGCACTGTTGTAATGAGGAGCAGGCGATTTTTGCTGCTTTTTCAATGGA
>PDWI01009651.1_pt1 | contig 11015 bp, 10 predicted proteins | sample 1430891 | NCBI WGS metagenome assembly PDWI01 (sample SAMN01162508, study PRJNA174530) | Oral metagenome, whole genome shotgun sequencing project. | biome: Marine environment; feature: Marine mammal; material: Swab sample of the gingival sulcus; isolation source: swab sample of gingival sulcus... | reverse complement strand
GAGCAGCGCCAAGTCTGCTCCCTTTTCGGCATGCGGGTAGACGGAAAAATCTATCTTTCCGATAATGCGGGTGCAATCGTAGCTGAAGAAGATGGATTGTTCCACCTCATTCTTCAATTGCTCTTCTAGGATGTTGGGATTGAATGCCATTGCTGCTACCTATTGGTGTATGCTGCGTGCAAAGGTAGGTTTTTTTTACGCTTCCCCGAGTTGGCTTGCCATGGCAATACAGGCTGTTGTCTACCTCCCGAAGGTTATGGGTATAGAGCCTGCATTTGCGGCCGTTCCCTCGACTTTTACTAGTGATGCCTTGTTATCTTCTTGCTTAAAGGAATGATTGTATCTTCCGACAGTCCAGCCGAAGAAAAAATACTTATTGGGTTTTATCCTTACTAGCCCTACCCGTAACCCTGCGCACCATAGGCTATAGCACCTTTTGCTATAGCTCGCTGGAGCGAGTAGAACTGCCAGAGGGCTTAGAGGGAATTGGAGACGCAGTTTCCCGAGTGTATCGGGACCAGCATTTAGTGCGATCGTGCTTCCCGAGCGTTTAAAGATAATAGGGAACTCGGCTTTTAGGACCTGTGAGGAGCTGAAGCGCATTGCTATCCCCCACCCTGTAGAAAGCATAGGGCAGGAGGCATTTCGAGCATGCGTTGCGTTCCCTAGGGGGCGGATAGAAAACCGGAAGACCAAGTTCGTGGGCAATGTTTTCTCCTTTTGTCCTATAGGGAGGATAGGGTGGGGAGAGTAAAAGGAAGGCGTGGCTTTACCCCTCTGGTTGTTGTGCCGCTGAACCCATTGAGTCGCCAGCAGCCTCCCGCGCCGCGTTGGCCATATCCTCTAGGATTTCCTGCGCCGTTTCATTGCCTCCGCGGGCAGCCTTGGAGAGCCAATGCCTTGCGGCTTCTATATCCTGAGCAACTCCGCGCGCATTGAGGTACATCAGGGCTAGATTGAGCTGCGCGCCTGCATACCCCTGCTCTGCGCTAGCCCTGTACCACCGCAGCGCCTTTGCGAAGTTCTGCGCTATGCCCTCCCCTTTTTCGTAGAGAAACGCAAGATTGAACTGCGCCTCCTCATTGCCCTGCTTTGCGCTTTGCGTGTAGTACTCGACCGCCTTCTCTAGGTCTTTGGCGCATCCTTCTCCATCCATGTACATAATTCCTAAATTGAATTGGGCATCGTCGTCGCCCTGCTCTGCGCTCTGTTGTAAAAGGGAAAAGGCCCTCTGAAAATTCTGCGGGACTCCCTCACCTGAGGCGTACATTGCACCCAGGCGCATTGCGCGAATTGATTCCCCTGCGCGGCGCTCTTCTCGAGGAGGGCAGCGCCCTTGGGGTAATCCTGTTCCACCCCAGTTCCCTCAATGTACATGAGCCCGAGGAGATGCTGTCCACGGTCATTCCCCTGCGCGGCGCAGCGAGAGAGTAGGGCGATTGCCTTGGAGTCGTCCTGCGGCACTCCCTCTCCCTCCTTGTAGAACAGCGCGAGGTCGTACTGCGCGAACGCATTCCCCTCCGCGGCGCTCTTGCTGAGCCATTCTACGGCCTTCTCGAGGCCTTCCCCCTCAGCATACATCCAAGCGAGTTCGAACTGCGCCTGAGCATCCCCTTGCTCGGCCTTACGCTTGGTCTGCTGAAAGTCAGAGTGAGTGCAGCTACTCGCGAGCAGTGCTACGCAAATCAGTAAAACTGAAAAGAAGGGATAGGGCCTCATCGCTTCGTGTTCCATAACTCCCATTGGATACCAGAAAAGTGAAATAATCAAGGGGTAAAAACTGAGGCAAAGGTAGCATATTGCCCAATCCGTACCCATACTATAGTCGCCATATGGGACTTTTAGACTCCCGTACTCAGCGTAACGGCCTGGGGCATTTAGTGTGGTACCCAGCGTGGAATTGTAATTGAGTTTGTCCCTTTGCTGGGTGTGGAGTTTGCGCTCTCGGTTCGCCCATTCTCTCCGGTTTTTCTGGGGGTTTCCTGCGCCTCATGTCCGAATTCTCCCGGGCTAATTCGGACATGACCCCTATTTCGCCCCTATTTACCTCCTAGGAAGTAGGTCTAATTTCTTGTTGTACAAAGAGATATACACATTTGGCGTTTTTTTACAGCACTTCTCGGCGATTTTCATGCTACCTTCGCGGGGAGAATAGGCTAGAAAACTCACCCAAATCTATCAGCAATGGCTATCGTTCATCTCCAGCGGGCGAGGTATCGCCCGAAGTACCCTGTGATACACTACGTGGTAAATCAGCGGGTACTCGCTCGCTCACGCCCTGCAAGGGTACGCAATCCTCGCACGAGAGCTCAGCAGGCGAATCGGCATAAGCTCTCGGTTGCCTCCCGTTTTCTCTCCCAGTTTCAATCCGTCGTGGAGCGAGGATTCCCATCGGGGGTAAGACCGAATGGGCGCCCAGTGGGGGCGTATCATGTAGCCTTGGGGCATCTCCTTGGTAGCGCGATGATGCGGGTGGGGGCGCAATGGCGTATTGATTATGCGCAGGTGGAGCTATCTCAGGGGCAGTCGCTCAGAGATTTCCCCTTACGAGTGAATCGGCAGGGGAGGACGCTTCGCCTCTCCTGGGAGCAGGGGTTGCCGGAGGGGACTCGCAGAGTCCGTTTGGCTTTCCATAATGCGAAGCGAGGGGCTACGGAATGCGTGGAGGTGCCTATACTGAAGAGAGGAAAAGCGATGGAAGTTCTCCTGCCAAAATGGGCGCAATCTGGCGCACTACATCTGTGGTGGATCCCCGTAGTATGCGGGGAGACAAGGTGGGGGAGTCAATACCTTTTCCTGCCGGAGGGGGGCGGTATTATCGTGGGGTGGGTAGTTGGGGGTAGGCGGAGGGGGCGAAGAACCGCCGCCCAAGGAGTGCCTACCGTGGGGGAGGCGGCCTGCGGACGACGCCCCAATCCCTGCCGTAGCGGGGAGGTATGCGCTTGGGACGGGGGCTAGTGCCCCTTTTTTCTCCGCGTTGAATTGGGGGTAGAAAGCGTGCTTCCTGCCGTCTTGCTTCGGGGGTTGGAATGCGTAACAGGGCTAAACAGCGAGAAATTAATTTTTTTTCTTACCTTTGGGCATGAGTGGATTTAATATTCCCCCCCTAGGACGCAGGGGGCTCTATTCTATTAGGTTTCCGTGGGCTCCGTTTGGAGTTTTCGGAAGCTACTCCCCGCTTCAGTATAATTTCACGCAAAAGCTACTTTGCAACGAGTCCGCCGGGGAGGGGTATGGTCTTGCGCTATACCTAGGAGGCGTTGCAAGGGAGAGAAAGGATTGATTTATGATACGAATTAAACAGATTTTGGGGCTTATCGGGCTCACGGTGCTGCTGCTCGGATTCTCCCAATGGGAAGCCCGTGCGCAGGTGTCGAAGTACAAGCTCTGGATTTGCGGCAAGCAGGTTACAAGTGAGAATCTTAAGAATATCTCGGCTTTTCCAGGTTGCTCAGGAACGATTCAGTATAACCCTACGACCAAACAGCTGATATTACTAAATGCCAATATTGCTGCAGCCGACGGTGAAAGCGCGGTCAAATCGGAGATTGACGGTTTCGTGATATTCGTTTCTGATGACTCGAGTATTGTTGGGACTGGGGGGGCTGCTGCCGTAGACCTGGCAGGAAGTACTACCATTAAGGGTATCGCTGGTCGACGACTCTCTATTATTAATAATGGGGCTTTGGCGGTCTATCTAGATGAGACGGTATGGTTGACTGTGTCCAACACTTGCGTGGCGATTGAAGGGCTGAACGGGGGGATTGCGGGCGATGCGAATACCCACGTCAATGTTGTGGATTCGTACCTATCGGTGAAGGCGACTAATAGTAACCCCTCCGTGACAGCGGTGGAGGGGCTATCCGGTTTTCAGATAGAGAAATGTGACTTCCTTGATGGGGCCAGTACCGAGAATGGGTTCGTGTTCGATAACCTTGGAAATAAAGCGAAGGAGTTCGTGATTGGGCATCAGTATTTCTACTACAATAATTTCAAGGTGACGGATTTGAATCGCGAGAACTTTGGGGTGGCACTTTGCAAGGGCTCTAAGGGCAAGGCAGAATACATCCCGTGGGAGAAAAAGATCGTGTTCTCCAAGTTTGAGGTCAACAGGGCGAAGATGACCCATGGGCTACAGGAGTCCGCGCAATCCATAGGGAAGATTGAGCTGCAGGGGGCGAACGACTCGTATGTATCTAATGGCGCATTTCAACTCCAGGGCACTGTGGTGATAGAAGGGACGGGTTCGCTTAAGATTCGTGATCTCGTCCTCTCTTCTGGGGCCACAATCCACCTAAAGGGGGATCAGGTTTCCGTAACGACGGATCTTGTACAGAAAAGCTCGATGGGAAATGAAAAGCGCACGCTCATTGTAAATGGAGCGACGCTTACCCTCGTAGGAGATGGATCTGAACCTACACTCAGCGGGATTGATGAGCTGAGGCTGCAGGGGGGGAGTATCATCACAGAGCCCCAGGGCGCGCATTTCGACAAGAGCAAGAAGGGCATTGTGGACTCGAAGGGCAATCTGATTAAGGGGAAGGTGGTTATAACCTGCCCCGTGGATTACGGTTTCAGTATTGCTGGTGTGCAGATTAATAGCCAAACGGTTAAGACGATTGCCTCAATTCCCGGCGTGACTGGGAAGATTCGCTACAACCATAGCAAGAGGACGCTCACCCTAGAGAATGCGAAGATTGCGTCCACAGCTAAAGATGTCCGTGGGATATACGTTCCAAAGTCTTCGAAGATAGCTGATTTTGCCCTAGAGCTGATAGGGGAGAATGCTGTGAAAACGGGCTACGCAAGCGTCTCGCTTGGGAAGCCTGCGAGAATCTATGGAGGCGGAAAGCTTAGCTGCGAGACTGCCCAAGGTGCTGCCCTTTTCGCTGTGGACTTACACATAGAGGATTGCAAGCTATCCTTAGTTGGTGACCAGGGCCTCTACGGAGGTCTTGACGCGCTGGGGAAAGTCTCTATTCGCAATGCGCACGTAGAGGCAACAGGCTCTAAATACTCTGTAGGGAACTTCGCAGAAATCTCTTTGACGGGAGAGGAAATAGTTTCTCCTGAGGGGGCGGTTTACGATGCGAAGAGGAAGGGAATCGTAGATTCGAAAGGGGAGCTTATCAAGAGCAAGGTGGTTATTGCCCCCCTCGTTGCGCCAACGTCTATCGCAGTAGAACCCCAAGCCGCCACGGTGAACGTAGGGGAGACGGTAGCCCTGAGCGCCACGGTCTCGCCAGCAGAGGCTTCGCAAGTAGTAAAGTGGACGAGCGAGGACAATGGCATTGCCACGGTAGATGGGGCTTCGGGGGTAGTTACGGGTGTGGCGGCCGGCTCCGTGAAGATAACAGCCACCACAAAGGACGGGACGCAGAGCGCCAGTGCCACGGTAACGGTAGAAGACCCCAATGCGCCTATTGAGGTTTCGGGCGTAAGCCTCAGCGAGACGAGCAAGTCGTTGAAGGTGGGTGAGAGTTTTACCCTTAGTGCCACAGTATCCCCAGAGGATGCTACAGACAAAACGGTAAGTTGGGCTTCGAGCGATAAGACTGTCGCTACGGTAGATGCCTCGGGGCTAGTGACTGCGAAGAGACCCGGAACGACCTCCATTACTGTGACAACTAAAGACGGAGGGAAAAAGGCCGACTGCACAGTGACGGTGGTGAAGGATGACGAAACTCCGATTACAACCGCAGTTGATAACGCTGTAGATGCGCAGCTCTGCGTAAGCCCCAATCCTGTAGAAGGGCAGATGCAGATTGTGGGTTTATGCTCTAAGGCACAAGTTCGCGTATATGCGGTAACGGGGGCTTTGGTTTTGAGCCGTGAGGTACGCCCGGCGGAGAGCATTGATATTAGCTTCCTACCGACAGGGGTCTACCTTGCGCGAGTAGGTAGTGTCACCCTGCGTTTTGTGAAACGATAGGTTGGTGAAACTTTTAGAGGGGGGCTGCCGCAGATATGCGACAGCCCCCCTTGCGGGGGCTAATGCCATACTCTATTACTCTCCTGGGCGTTCTACATACTGAATAATTGGCTTTAGGTACTTCGCGGAGAAATCAAGTTGGAGTTCTTCCCCGCGTTTGGGCACGACACGTACGGAAAAACCTTCGCAGTGACTCTTGATATAGCCCTCAGGGAGTAGGATGGAGAAGCGTTCCCGGTAGGCCCATAGCCCAGAGTCTAGGGTATTGTCTCGGGTAATGTCCTCTAGCTTCAGCTCTCGCCCATTCTCTAGATAGGCCTTGTGGTAGGTGCGCCAGTCCTCATCGATGTAGGTGAGGGCGAATGCGACCCGCTCGCCTATCCCTTTCTGCCCGTGTACCCCGTAGTACTGCAAACGGCTGCCGCCAGCGATTTTAGCCCCAGTAATCTCGAAGCCTACCCCGGTCTCCTGATTCCCTTTGGTGGAACGGAATAGCGCGCAGCCATCAAGTAGTAGAAGCGCAAGTAGCCCAATGCCTAGTATTCGTAGTCGCATAGCTGTGTTGGGGTTTTTATGAAGTGAATTTTTAGTAGATACGTTGCAAAGGTAGGGAAATACTCAGGATAGACGCGTTTCTTAGGCATTCAGCTCGTCCAATCCGCGCATTATGCTTAACTTCGCGGGTCAAAGTAAATTGGATAGATGGCAGAGATAAGGAATATCGCGATTATCGCGCACGTAGACCATGGGAAAACCACGCTGGTCGATAGGATGATTACCCAGACGCATGTGGAGGGGGCGGAGAAAGAGGCGGCGGAAGGGCTGATTCTCGATAATAACGACTTGGAGCGCGAGCGGGGAATCACGATATTGAGTAAGAATGTGTCCGTATCCTACAGGGGGATTAAGATCAATATAGTAGACACGCCTGGTCACGCCGATTTCGGGGGAGAGGTGGAGCGTGTACTCAATATGGCAGACGGGGTGCTTCTCTTGGTGGATGCCTTTGAGGGGACTATGCCTCAGACGCGCTTTGTCCTAGAGAAGGCTCTTGCGCTTGGCCTAAAACCTATCGTGGTGGTGAACAAGGTGGATAAGCCGAATTGCCGCCCCGCGGAGGTGCAGGAGGATGTGTTTGACCTCATGTGCAACTTGGGGGCGAGCGAAGAGCAACTGGACTTCCCCACGCTCTACGGGAGCGCGAAGCAGGGCTGGATGTCGCGCGACTACAAGGAGCAGACGGAGTCCATTATGCCCCTCATGGACGCAATTGTGGAGTATGTCCCTGCCCCGGTTGTCCCTGAGGGCAACGAGCAGATGCTCGTCACCTCTATTGACCACTCTCCCTACGTGGGGCGTATTGCCGTGGGGAAGCTGAATCGGGGGACACTGAAAACCGGGCAGCAGGTAATCCTAGCGCAGCGGGAGAATGTGCTAAAGAAGGCTAGCATTAAGGATTTGTACGTATTCGAGGGCTTGGGTAAACGCTCTGTCCCCGAAATACAGGGGGGCGATATTTGCGCTGTAGTCGGGATAGAGAGCTTCGAGATTGGGGACACCATCTGCAATGCGGAGGATCCCGAGCCTCTACCGACCATTGCCGTGGACGAGCCGACCATGAGTATGCTCTTCACCATTAACAATTCCCCCTTCTTTGGGAAGGACGGAAAGTTCGTGACCTCACGTCACATCAAGGATAGGCTGGACAAGGAGTTGGAGAAGAACCTCGCCCTACGCGTTGAACCCGGGGAGACGGCGGAGTCCTTCGTGGTGTTCGGTAGGGGTATCCTCCACCTGAGCGTACTCATAGAGACCATGCGCCGTGAGGGTTACGAGTTGCAGGTAGGGCAGCCGCGTGTAGTGACTAAGGAGATTGACGGCGAACTCTGCGAACCCATCGAGGTGCTAACCATTGATGTTCCAGAGGACATGTCCGGCAAGGCGATAGAGTTAGCCACCAAGCGGAAGGGCGTGCTGCTGGAGATGGATAGGAAGGACGACCGCATGCACCTCACCTTGGAAATCCCCTCCCGAGGTCTGATAGGTTTGCGAAATCAGCTACTGACAGCCACAATGGGAGAGGCCGTTGTATCGCATCGCCTCAAGGGCTTTGAACCGCATAGAGGAACTATAGAGTCCCGTCAGAATGGCTCTCTCGTTGCGCTAGAGGGGGGTACTACCTTTGCCTACTCGCTCGGGAAGCTTCAGGATAGGGGCATCTTCTTCGTGGGGCCGCAGGAGGAGGTGTACATGGGGCAGATTGTCGGGGAGAGTACCCGTGATATGGACATTACCATTAATGTGTGCAAGTCCAAGAAGCTCACCAATATGCGGGCTTCCGGCAGCGATGATAAGATAGGGCTTGCCCCTCCCGTGAAATTCAGCCTAGAAGAAGCGTTGGAGTACATTCAGGCTGACGAGTACGTGGAGATTACGCCTAATAGCATGCGTCTGCGAAAGATAGAGCTGGATGAGAACGCCCGTAAGCGGGCTTCGCGGAATAGCTAGTAGTACCCCTCGGGTAAATGGACTGACAGTTTGGGGGCTGATGACTGACAAGTTGTCAGCCCTTTTATTTTGGCACAGGAGTTGATAGGGTAGAGAGTAGAATTACGGGCGTAGGCCCATCAAGTAACAAGGAGTAAAGAACTATGGCAATCAATGTGAAGCCTTTGGCAGATCGGGTAGTTATTGAGCCGATGCCCGCGGAGGAGCGTACGGCGAGTGGTATTATCATTCCGGATACGGCGAAGGAAAAGCCCCAGCGTGGCACGGTTGTGGCTGTGGGTCCTGGCACGAAGGATGTAGCCATGGAGGTCAAGGAGGGTGACGTAGTGCTATATGGTAAGTACGCAGGCACTGAGGTTACCGTGGACGGGAAGGATTACATGATTATGAAGCAGGCGGACGTGCTTGCGATTATCTAGAAAGTAAGTAAGGAGTTATAGCAATGGCTAAGGAGATAAAGTTTGACTTAGAGGCGCGGAACGCCCTCAAGAGTGGAGTAGACCAGTTGGCGAATGCCGTGAAGGTGACCTTAGGGCCTAAGGGGCGTAACGTGGTGCTAGAGCGCAAGTATGGCTCACCTCAGGTTACCAAGGACGGTGTATCTGTGGCCAAGGAGGTAGAGCTAGAGGACGCGCTGGAGAATGTGGGTGCGCAGATGGTTAAGGAGGTTGCCTCTAAGACCAATGACGATGCCGGAGATGGCACGACTACTGCCACGGTGCTTGCCCAGGCTATCGTGAACGTTGGGCTGAAGAACGTAACCGCTGGCGCGAATCCTATGGATTTGAAGCGCGGGATTGATAAGGCCGTTGCCGCCATCGTGGCAGAGCTGAAGACCCTAAGCAAGGAGGTTGGGGACGACATGCTGAAGATTGAGCAGGTAGCGACTATCTCCGCGAACAATGACAATGAGATTGGGAAGCTCATCGCCCAGGCGATGGAGAAGGTGAAGAAGGAGGGGGTCATCACCGTTGAGGAGGCGAAGGGCATAGAGACCAGCGTTGAGGTGGTTGAGGGTATGCAGTTCGACCGTGGGTACATCAGCCCCTATTTCATCACAGATGCGGAGAAGATGCTGGTAGACCTAGACCGCCCCTACGTGATGCTGACCGACAAGAAGATTAGCACCATGGCGGACCTAATGCCGGTTCTCGAGCCTGTGGCAAAATCGGGACGCTCTCTCCTCGTGATTGCGGAAGACCTCGATGGCGAAGCGCTTGCGACCCTCGTGGTGAATCGTCTACGTGGCTCGCTGAAGATTGCGGCCGTTAAGGCTCCAGGCTTCGGGGACCGTCGTAAGGAGATGCTCGAGGACATCGCTATCCTGACCAATGCTACCGTGATTACCGAGGATAAGGGGCTACGTCTTGCGGATGCCACTCTCGATATGCTCGGAGAGGCGGAGAAGGTTAGCATTGATAAGGACAACACCACCATCGTGAATGGGGCGGGTAGCAAGGAGAGCATTGCGGCTCGCGTTGCGCAGATCAACGCGCAGTTTGAGAACTCGACCTCAGACTACGATCGTGAGAAGCTTCAGGAGCGTAAGGCTAAGCTCGCTGGCGGTGTTGCGGTACTCTATGTGGGCGCGCCTACCGAGACCGAGATGAAGGAGAAGAAGGATCGTGTGGACGATGCCCTGAGCGCAACCCGTGCGGCTGTAGAGGAAGGTATCATCCCTGGTGGTGGAGTGGCATATATCCGCGCGCTGAAGGCTCTAGAGAACCTCAAGGGCGATAACGATGATGAGACTACGGGTATCCGTATCATCATGCGTGCAATTGAGGAGCCTCTCCGTCAGATAGTCGCGAATGCAGGCCTTGATGGGGCAGTAGTGGTACAGAAGGTTCGTGAGGGGCAGGGGGACTTCGGTTATAATGCCCGTCTGGACAAGTACGAAAACCTCTTTGAGGCAGGGGTAATTGACCCGACGAAGGTTTCCCGTGTCGCGTTGGAGTACGCCGCCAGCATTGCGGGTATGATTCTGACGACCGAGTGCCTGATGGTTGACCAGAAGGAGGAGAATCCTGCGCCTGCGGCTGCCCCCGGTATGGGCGGTATGGGCGGCATGATGTAAATCGGCCTCTATATTGTAATCGTAGCGCCAGCCCTTGAGGGCTGGCGCTTTTTTATGCTGAGCAAGCAGCAGTTCCCTCATGGGACTCTCTGAGAACTCTCGCTAGGAGTTGAAATGCGTAGAGAGTAGATTCTGCTGCAAGCGTTTGGATTAATCCTTTGAATGGAATACATTTGCAGGGAGAATTTATTCAACAGCTAAGTAATGTAAGGATATGAGAAAGTCGTTTTTGGTTCTATCGGTCCTGTTCATGTTTGCCCTCTCCACGTTTGGGTATGCGCAGGATAAGGAGGTAAAGATAAATCCTCTGGATTCTCGGAGTACCTGCGCCATGGGGATTCTCGATTGGGCCGTTGAAGGAGGGGCAGAGATGGGGGCGGTTAGCGCCATGGGGCTGTACAAAAAGCCTGCTAGCGTAAAGTATGCTCTTACGAGTGGCTTCACTATGAATATGAGCCTCTGCTACCATTTTGAGAATTCTCGTCACAGCCTTGGCGC
>PDWI01009650.1_pt1 | contig 11015 bp, 11 predicted proteins | sample 1430891 | NCBI WGS metagenome assembly PDWI01 (sample SAMN01162508, study PRJNA174530) | Oral metagenome, whole genome shotgun sequencing project. | biome: Marine environment; feature: Marine mammal; material: Swab sample of the gingival sulcus; isolation source: swab sample of gingival sulcus... | reverse complement strand
TTTCAACCGTAGTGATTAGAGTTTTTCAACCGTAGTGATTAGAGTTTTTCAACCGTAGTGATTAGAAAAGAGTATTCGATAAATGAACGAATACTCTTTTCTTAAGTTTCTAAATATATTCCAGTAATTCTTCAACTAATAAGTGAACCGTAGTTCCTGGATTAAAGTCAGAGGGCTTCATTTTTTTTAAGTCAAATGCTAAGTATCTGCGTTTAGCATTCTTTATAGCATTTGTAACACTACTATCATTTGTATCTAAAATATGGTATATATCTTTAATATTTTTTTCATACCTGCCGTTATTAATCTTGTTTTCTTTAAATACAGCCTTTAGTTTCTTATTCCATCCATTCCTATGCAAAGCTGCGTCACTATAATGAAAATGAAGATACAAAAAATACTCAAAGGATTCATTACTCCAAGCAACTTTATAATCTCTATTATGAGCCATTATTATAGCATCATCAAAATCATCAAAATTATCTTTATCAAAGACAATCCAAATATTTTGATACATGATTTTTGAGTTTTTTACTATTTCATCTGTAATTTCGACCAGTTTACTTGTGGAAGACCCTTTTCCTTCGACAAAAATTTCAGGAGTTTGAATCGAAATATTTCCACCTCTCTTTTCCATTATTATTTTTTTAATACCATTAAAATAATTTGGTTCTGTTTTTGTTCCTTCCGTAATTATCAAATAAGAATTAGCATTTTGTTCTTTATAACCATATCGTCTCTCTTTTAAGCGTTTACGCCTTTTATCAAATTTATTCTTTCCCATATATAGCCTACTTAAAAATCAAAATCTTTAAGCATAGGTATTCCACCATATACTCCAGCCAAGTAATCTTTTTCAAAAGATGAATCCGATCGAACTTTAAAATCTGATAGCCCTACAATTTCTGAACATTCTAATTTATCCTTTTGAACAAAAAAGATCTGATCTCTTCTAAAAAATTTTTTATCCATAAGTGTCGTATCATGAGTTGTATACATTAATTGAGCTTTTGTTTTTTCATTATAGAATAAATCAATAATAAATTTTAATAAAAGAGGGTGCAATTTCGTGTTTAATTCATCGATGAAAATGGATACATTGTTATTAATAGCGGTATTAATAACAATATATAATAAAATGCTTTTTATTGTTCCTTGAGATTCAAAATTCATAGAAATTTCATATTTCTTATTATTTTCCCCTATATGAATGGTTTTAAAAATATATTCTTTTTCCATTTCTTCATAAAAGATATCCTTAATACCACTATCAATAGAATCTAAGAAGTAAAGTAATTTTTCTTTTTCTTTTTTATTATCAATAAGTTCAAGTAAAAAACTATACGTATTATGATTAATATTATCAAAAAAGTCATTATTAACAACTAAAGTATCCATCACGCCCATAAATACTTCATGAAATATATTAGGAACAACATTGAGTTTATTAAAAAGTGATAGAATAAGCGTTTCATTAGGTATTAGTTTTTTATATTTATTACATTCTTTATGAATTAAAGGTCCAAAATATATATTATTGATATCTCTTTCAATAATTGTTGAAGTGCGATTAGTCTGAAAACTCTTTCGATACATCCACTCTTCAATAATTACTTCAGAATTATATTCAAAACCATAACGATACTCAAAATCATCTTTAATCATAACTATTTCAAATTCTGACGTATCTTTATTATCATCAAACTTAAAAGGTAAATAGAACTCTTTTAATATACTGCTATTATCATCTGAATTTATTCCACTACTTACATTACTCAATGAATTAATGATTATATTTTGAAAAGCACTAAAAGCTAGATGTAAATTTGACTTTCCACTGGCATTAGCACCATAAATTGATGCTACTTTAATTAGCTTTTCTTTATTTCCTGTGTCAATTAAATTAGTCGGATGCTCTTTAAACGCTTTAATAGATCTTAAATCAAGGATATTTTCATCTTTAAATGACAAAAAATTTCTGACTTTAAATTGAACTAACATTTTTCCCTCCTATAGTAATACTATTATACCCAAATTAAATATTTAATCAACTTTTTTGTGATTTTTTCACAAAAATATACTTAAAATTTAAATTTTGTACAAAAAACAAGAGTACTAGTTTGAACTAATACTCCTATCTACTATTATTCTTTAATCTTTTCAAATGTAGCTTTTATACTGTGATTCGAATGAATGTTAATAAACGTAAAGCTTGCTAATGGACCGTAACTCTTACCATCCACCACAACATCGATTACTCGGTATCCTTTTTTTGATTTGATAACAAACTTTTGAGTAGTCCCCGCCTTTAGTACGATATTACCTGTTGGGCTTATGGTTCCACCTTTTGTGGCACTTGATGTGATGGTATACTTCTTTACTTCGTCTTTTTCAAATGATGCACTTATCTTATGATTTGACCTCACATTATTAAATGTGAAACCAGACAATGGACCATAGCTTTTACCATCCACCACAACATCGCTTACGTGGTACCCTTTTTTTGCTTTGATAATAAACTTTTTAGTAGTGCCAGGTTCTACGATTAATTTTCCTATTGGGCTTATCGTTCCACCCTTTGTCGCGCTTGATGTAATAGTATATTTCTCTATTTTATTTTTTTCAAATGACGCACTTATCTTATGATTGAATCTTACCTTTTTAAATGTAAAACTTTCTAGTGGACCATAACTCTTGCCATCCACGATGACATCACTTACTCGGTATCCACTTTTTGCTTTAATGGTATACTTTTTCGTTGTACCAGATTTTACAATCAATTTTCCTTTCGGGCTTATCGTTCCACCCTTTGTCGCGCTTGATATGATGGCATATTTTTTTGCCTTTCTCTTCGAAAAGATTGCTTTTATCTGATGATTCGATCTTACCTTCTTAAACGCAAAGCTCGATAGTGGTCCATAGCTCTTGCCATCCACCACAATATCTTTTACTCGGTATCCTTTTTTTGCTTTGATACGATATTTTTTCGTTGTGCCAGACTTTACGATTAATTTTCCTATTGGGCTTATTGTGCCACCTTTTGTCGCGCTTGATGTGATAGTATATTTTTTTGCCTTTCTCTTTGAAAAGATTGCTTTTATCTGATGATTTGATCTTACCTTTTTAAACGTGAAACTTGATAATGGACCATAGCTTTTGCCATTCACGATAACATCTTTTACTCGGTATCCTTTTTTTGCTTTAATACGATATTTTTTCGTTGTGCCAGATTTTACAATCAATTTGCCTTTTGGACTTATGGTTCCACCCTTTGTTGCACTTGATGTGATAGTATATTTTTTCGCATTTTTTTTCGAAAAAACTGCTTTAATTTCATGATTGAGGCTCACCTTTTTAAATGTAAAGCTAGCTAGTGGACCGTAGCTTTTACCATCCACCACAACATCACTTACTCGGTATCCCCTTTTTGCTTTAATGGTAAACTTTTGAGTAGTACCAGACTTTATTATTGTCTTTCCTCTCGGGCTTATCGTGCCACCTTTTGTCGCGCTTGATATGATGGTATATTTTTTTGCTTTTCTCTTTGAAAATAAGGCTTTAATCTCATGATTAGCTCTTACATTTATAAATGTGAAAGCCGATAATGGACCATAGCTTTTTCCATCTACCACAACATTCTTTATTCGGTATCCCTTTTTTGCTTTGATAGTATATTCTTTAGTAGTACCAGATTTTACGATTAATTTTCCTTTTGGACTTATCGTACCACCCTTAGTCGCACTAGATGTGATGGTATATTTTTTTGCCTTCCTCTTAGAAAAGATTGCTTTAATCTCATGATTTGACCTCACATTTTTAAATGTGAAACCAGACAACGGGCCATAGCTCTTTCCATCCACCACAACATCTTTTACTCGGTACCCCCTTTTTGCTTTGATGGTAAACTTTTGAGTAGCACCAGACTTTATTATAATGTTACCTTTTGGACTTATCGTACCACCCTTTGTTGCACTTGATGCGATGGTATGTGTGTTTGCTTTACTAGCAAAACTTGAAACTTCTAATACTACATTAAAAACTAATAAAGCAATTAACATAAAAGCAATAATTTTTTTCATTTTTCCTCCTCTAATCAAAAAATAATAAAACCACTATATAAATCATTCATCTAATTATATTTAACAATTTCTATCTAAAAATAATATTACTATACATTGTATTTTTTTTCAATCAATTATAAATAAAAGGCTTATCTTCTTAAAACATAGAAAATAAGCCATATTTTACATATTTTTATTCATACTAATTTAAAAAACCCTTATACTTTTATTTCTTAGGTAAGTTTATCTCCAAACCAACTGAATGAGCACATGCTTCATACAGTGCTTCTCCAAACGTAGGGTGACCATGTAATATATTTAATATCTTTGGTACTTCTAAATCTACATTGAGCAGAACACTGCATTCATTAATGATTTCACCTACCCCAAAGCCATATAAATGGAAACCTAGTATTTTCTTAGTATCCGCATTGGTAACGACCTTGACAAAACCTTCTGTGTAACCAGTAGCTAATGCACGTGGATTGTCTTTGAACTCAAATTTACCAACACTTATATTGTCATATTTTTCTCTTGCTTCGTCTTCGGTTAAACCAACCGTTCCACACTCTGGTACGGTATATATGTTTGCAGGAACAATACTTAAATCAACTCCTTCCTCTCCACCCATGGCATTTATTGCTGCGATTTCACCCATTTTGAAAGCAGCATGGGCTAGCATTTTGTAACCGTTTACATCACCAACAGCATAAATCTTTTCATCGCTAGTTTCCATCTTATCATTCACTACAATTTTACCTCTATTGAGTTCAAGTTCAATATGTTCTATTGGGCTTAAATCACATTTTCTACCAATTGATAAGAGCGCAATATCTGCTTCTAGCGGTTCTCTGTCAGTGAAATGAAGTATGATTCCTTCTTTGTTTTCTTTTTCTTCTACTTTACACAGTGAATAATCCGTATATATTGTAAGACCATCTTCTTCTAATGTTTGTCGTAATGCTTCTGATATATCTTTATCCATATTTGGTATGATTCGATCGCCTCTTTGAATAATAAATACATCCGAACCAAAACTTGAAAAAGCCTGTCCAACTTCAACGCCAATGACACCACCACCAATAACAGCAAGTTTTTTTGGTATGTAATCAAGACTCATGATATCATCACTGGTAAGTACTAATTCTGAATCAATGCCCTCAATGTTAATCTTATTAACTTGTGAGCCAGAAGCAATAATAATTTTTTTGCATTTAAGCACGTTACCATTTACTTCAACATCTTTTTCTTTTGTTATTTTACCTTCACCATAAAAAATATCAACGTTATTGCTTTCCAGTAATTCTTTTACACCACCTACTAGTTTATCAACAATTTTTTTCTTATTTTTCATTACTTGATTTATGTCTATACTATATGTTGGATCTACAATAATGCCATTTTCTTTTGCCCTTTTTAAATCTTTTATTACTTTCGTATTATGTAAAAAAGCTTTTGCTGGCACACAACCATTATTTAAACAACATCCACCAAACTTTTTCTTTTCTATAATTGCTACTTTTCCACCGAGTCTAGAAGCTTTAATAGCTGCAACATAACCACTAGGTCCACCACCTATTACTATTACATCGTAATTTTGATTTAAAGATCCCATCTTATCTCCTTAATTAAAAATATTTTTTTATTTCAAATGAATCATAAATAATTCATTATAAAATCTCTATAATTTCATTTAAATCGATATCATCAACTACTATTTGTACAATGTCTCCTGATCTTACTTTTTTTCCTCTTTGTGTGATTATTTCATCATTAACTTTTACGCATCCATCCAAAATAATATTTTTAGCTTCTCCTCCACTACCAACAATTTCAGCATATTTTAAAAGCGACTGAAGTTTAATAAAATCACTATCTATTTTTATTTTTTTCATTATCGAACTCTTACAGGTACAATATAATATTCATACGTATCATCTAATTCAGGTTTTACTAAAAAAGGTTTTACATTGGAATCGATTGATAACACAATATTGTCATCTTCAATGACCTTAAGTCCTTTTAAAAGATAATTAGGATTTAATCCAATTTTCAATTTTCTATTATTTTTAACAGTTATTTCATCTTTAGACTTACCAAGTTGACTATTTGTTGATATGGTTAGATTATTGTTATCAAATTCCATAATCATAACATAAGTCCTAGAAGAGTTGGCAAGTAAAGCAGCTCTATCCACAGCTTCAAGTAACTCTTTTCTATTGATAACAATAGTAGTTTCAAATTCTTTTGGCACTACTTTTTCATAATCTATATAGGGTCCTTCAATTACTTTAGAAACTATTTTTATGTTATTAATAATAAAGGCAATATAGTTATGCTTAACAATAATTTCTAAATCATCGGTAAAGTTTGTAGCAATAATCTTCTCTATTTCAGATAGCGTCTTTCCAGGTACAATGACATTTATTTTTTTATCAGATTCAATACTAGAAACTTTTTTAGCAATACTATATCCATCAATGGATACCATTGTTAATTCATCTTTGTTAATATCTATTAGTGAACCAGTAAGTGCAATTTTCGATTCATCTTTGGATACCGCAAAGTTTGTATGTCGAATCATATTTGAAAATAGTGCTTGATTAATTTTTATACTTTGATCGGAAGTAACTTCTGGTAATTTAGGAAATTCTTCTTCGTTGTATATATTTAAATTGTAGTCACTGTTTAAACATTTTAAATTTAGCGTATCCCCATTTTTAGTAAATGTCGTTACATCACTAGGTAATTTTCTTATAATATCATTCAGTAGTTTAGCTTCTACAACAAAACTTCCTTCTTCATGTACTATTGCATCTAAATTTATCGTAATAGCAAGTTCTAAATTATATGTTTTAAATATTATTTCATCATTTTTAGCTTCTACATAGATTCCTTTTAAAACTTCTATAGTTGTCTTTGATGAAACAGCCTTTATTAAAACATTAAGTGATTCAATCAAAGTTTTATTATCAATACTAAATTTCATTTTTTTCTCCTCTATAATAATTATATATAAATAGTATTAGTATTAGATGTTGTTTATACTATTGATAAGTATATAAGTCATTTAAAAATCAATACGTTATACCTATTCATAAAATGTTGATAAATATATTATATATTATTTTTTATAAACAGACAAAAGATATCAACAACGATATCAACATTTTTTTGTTAATAACTAAGAATTAATCTTTTCAACTATTGAATCTATCGTATTTTTAGTCGTTTCATTCTCTTCCATTTCAGCAGAAATCTTATCATATGCATGGATAACGGTAGAATGATCTCTTTCAAATATTTCACCAATTTTAGGTAACGATAAATCCGTCATATTTCTTATCAGATACATAGATACTTGTCTAGGATACGATATGGTCTTAGTTCTTTTGTTGGAAAAAATATCCTTTATTTTTACATCAAAATAATCACATACCGTATTAATAATATAATTATGGTCTATTACTTTCGTACTCTTTTCATCAATAAACTCACTGAGCACACTTTTAGCGAAGTCTAAATCAATGTATTCATTTGTTGAATCAATATTACAAAGATCAGAATATGCAATAATTCTATTCAAACAACCTTCTAAATCTCGAATATTTGATTTTACATTAGTAGCGATATAATTAAACACTTCTTCATCAATTTTTTTCACTTCTTTATCTGCTTTTTTCTTAAGTATTGCAACCCTTGTCTCGTAGTCTGGTGACCCAATATCTGCAACCAAACCTTGAGAAAATCTAGATTTCAATCTATCTGCTAGTGCCCCAATGTCTTTTGGTGGCCGATCGGAAGTGATAATAACATGTTTGTTTGATTCTTTTAATTCATTAAACGTATGGAAAAATTCTTCCTGCGTTTCCTTTTTATTGCTGAAAAACTGAATATCATCAACTAGTAGTACGTCAATTGATCGATATTTTTTTCTAAATTCTTCTTGTTTTTGGTTTTTTATTGAATTAATAAAATCATTTGTAAAGTTTTCACTTGTGACATACATTATTTTTTTATCGTTGTCATTGTTTTTTATATAGTTACCTATTGCATGCATGAGGTGTGTTTTTCCAAGACCAACACCGCCATACAAAAAAAGAGGATTAAAATCTTTACCTGGTTTTTGTGCAACGGCAACACATGCCGCATGCGCAAATTGGTTTTTTGAACCAACGACAAAATCATCAAATAAATAGTCTGGATTTAAATTCATGTAATTTTTGTTTTCTTTTTTCGTTTTTTTGTTATTACTATTAGGAATATTTGTTTTTGTAATATCTTCTTCCTTAACCAAAATACATTTTTTGTTTGAACCAGAAATTGTTGTGTAAGTTTTTTCAATATTGTCCTTGTATCTGTTATTAACAACTTGAAAGTTTATAAAAGACCCTCCAGGGCATATGTAAAAATTATTATCATCTTCTCCTAAAAAAGATATTAATTCAATCCAAGTATCATATGATTCCTTATCATATTCATTTTTTAAAGATAAAAGAACATCATTCCATGTGTTATTCATAATAAGCTCCAATCAGTAAAATTATAAGTTCATTTCGCTGATTAATATTATAGCAAAAAATCCACAAAAAGTGGTAAAAAATTTATGTTACCAAAGCAGTTATCCACAGCCATAAGTATGGTTCTGTTTCAAAAATAGGCATTTAGAACATTTTTGAACAGAAAAATTGTGGATAAACACGAGGTTATCAACAGGGTTATCCACATATCTTTGTTATAAATAGGGATATGTGTAAAAATAATATACTTATCAACAGTTGAACATTCTATTGTTAGTTTTTAACAAAAAACAATCCCATTTTCTATTGATTTATTAACATATTTCATTATTTTTTTAAGTTTAAAAAGATATGTTAATACTTGAAAAAACAAAGAAAGCAGCATTTTTTATTGTTCTAATCTTTAAAAAACATTGACAATAGAGCCCTTAAAGACTATAATTATAGGGAATTATTACTAATTGATAGGAGGTGTTTATTATGAAAATGACGTTTCAGCCAAAAAAGAAACAACGCTCAAAAGTTCACGGATTCAGACAGAGAATGAAAACAAAGTCTGGACGTAGAGTTTTAAAAAATCGTAGATTAAGAAAGAGAAAAAGATTGAGTGCATAGGCCGCACATTTGTGGTCTTTTTTTATAAGGTGTGATTATGAAGCTAGAAACTCTTAAACATAATAGAGAGTTTAAAAATGTTTACAAAAGAGGAAAATCTCATCTGACAAGATTTTTTGTAGTATATGTTTTAAAAAACAAGCTTAAAAAAAACAGGATTGGTTTTACAACAAGCAAAAAACTTGGAAATGCTGTTAGTAGAAATAGAATCAGAAGAAGAGTAAGAGAAGCTTTTTATAGTGAAAAGTTAGAAACAAAGCATACATATGATATTGTAATTGTTTGTAGAAAAAAAGCAGAGTATGCAAAGTTTGACATGATTAAAAGAGAAATGAAAAAAATTCTTGGTAATTTAAAATGAAAAAACTAATAATATATGCAATTAGACTCTATCAAAAATATATTTCATCGAATACCCCTAGAACTTGTAGGTTTTTGCCTACCTGTTCAGAGTATTCCATTCAAGCGCTTCAAAAGTATGGAGCGATAAAAGGCTCTTACCTCTCTATTAAACGAATACTTAAATGTCACCCTTTTCACCCAGGTGGATATGATCCACTAAAATAAGGAGGAAAAATGTCGGCTTTTTTTGCCCAGATATTAAATTATTTATATAATATGCTTGGTAATTATGGATTATCAATTATTATTTTTACAATAATTTTTAGAATAGTTATGTTACCTCTAGCCATAAGTCAACGAAAAAACATGGCAAAGATGAAACAACTTCAACCGCAGATAAATGAGATAAATAAGAAATATAAAGGAGATGCTCAAAAGAGAAACGAAATGACGATGCAACTCTATAAGGAAAATAATTATAATCCTTTTGGAGGATGTCTACCTGCACTGATTCAAATTCCAATTATATGGTCACTTTTTAGTGTGTTTCGAAATGCATCGACTTATCTTCCTAAGGGTGCGCTTCAAGAAAAATTCTTATGGTTACCTAGTATGGATGTACCGGACACATTATCTCACATACTTCCAGGTGTAGAGTTTGCTCAGAAGCTACCAGGAATTTTACCAATAATTGCTGCTATCTTTACTTACCTTACTTTTAAACGATCGCAGCAAATGCAACCATCTACGGGAAATGGACCGAATCTTAACTTTATGGGTATCATGTTTCCACTTATGATATTATACTTTGGTGCTAGTTATGCTGCAGGACTTATTCTTTATTGGGCGGTTAGCAATATTATACAATATGTTCAAGACATCGTGCTTCAACGTATGGTAGATGGAGGTGTTCAGTGAAAACAAAAGAATTTAGCGCAAAAAGCATAGAAGAAGCTAAAAAGTTAGCTGTTGAAGCGTTTAATGTAAGTGAAGATAAATTGGATATAACGATTATAGAAAGAGAATCAAAGGGTCTACTCGGCATCTTCGGTAACAAAGACGCGAAAATAAAAGCTTCTCTTAAAGAAGAAAATATGCCTGAAATGACAGAAGAAGTTAAACTTGAGAACGCAGTAAACGAAGAGATAGTAGTTGAAGATGATGCTCTTGAAGATCCGATAGAAGCTGCAAGTAGAGTGTTAAGAAAAATGCTTGATAAAATGTATATCAACTGTGATATAAATGCAGAATTAAACGATGGCGTACTTGAAATTGAATTGACTGGTGAAAATATGGCACTTGCCATTGGTAAAAGAGGAAAAACCCTTGATGCGCTTGGTTATATTTGTTCTGTCGTCGTAAACAAACAACGATCAAGCTTTATACCAGTTCGAATTGATACACAAAATTATAGAAAAAAACGAGAAGAGGCTTTAATAAAGCTTGCTCATAATATGGCAAGTAAAGCTAAAAAACT